>LWDU01040161.1_pt1 | contig 15709 bp, 13 predicted proteins | sample 727161 | NCBI WGS metagenome assembly LWDU01 (sample SAMN04566230, study PRJNA314399) | hydrothermal vent metagenome | isolation source: deep sea hydrothermal plume seawater | place: Mexico: Gulf of California, Guaymas Basin | collected 2004-07-11 | reverse complement strand
ATTGTCGTGGAACCACTGAAGGAACGTGATGAGGCCACTTCCCTTGGCCACAGGAGCCGATTTAGGGCCGTTTACTCGCCGAAGGTACCAGGGGCTTGTCGGGTATTATTGGGATTCTTTAGTTTTGAGCGTTTGGGCTTATCCGTCCCGATGGAACGATTCACCTCTGGCTTCTCCAGCGGTTCTGGCAGTAAGGCCGAGTCATCTGGCTGCACCTTCGGCTTTTTGGGATTCACCCTGGGACGTTGTATCCATCTGGCGAACTCCACAGGATTGGTTGGCGGTTTCGGCCCTAGGCTATCGGCGCCGTCAGGCTGATTGATTGTCTTGTCGATTGGTATATTGAACCTTCTTGAAATAGAAATGGCCCCCACACATGGTGGAGGCCATTTGATTTGCCCCATATTTTGTCCCGCTTCCCTATGAACGGGTACGGTCATCTACGAACAAGCACGGGGATGGGTGAGATACAGATTAAGGGTGCTGCGCTCGCTGTACTTCCTTGCCAAGGAGGAAGTCGCGAGTTCGAATCTCGTCTTCCGCTCTAATAGCAATAAAAAAGGCCCCTCATGCGAGGGGCCTTTTTTATTGCTCGTAATACCCCGACCCACCGGTGACAAAGCGCTGTTGCCTGGCCGGATTTCAGGTTGTGAGAATGGGTTCACCTTCTCTTATGAGACCTGAGACACTCAAACTCTGACAGCAAAAACGAGGTCCATGCCATACACAGAAGGCGCTCACGACTCACCAGCGGATACCCAAGACCGTCTATCCAGAGTCGTCACCAAATACCAGGCAACCTCCGACACCGTCAGTGACGGGGACAATGTTTATCTGGCCGTGGATTTCTTCCAAGATTGGTTCAAGGCTACTGAGGAACACGATGCAGCTGCAGTGCATCGACTCCTAGCATCCAGCATCAGGGACCAATGTATGGTGGATCAGATGGAAACCTTCTTTGAGATTAGCACCAATGCATTTACCTACCCGGAGATGGGTGTTGCAGAGGTATTTGTGACGGCTGGGAACTCAGATAAAGCGTTTGTCAGCATGGCATTGCTGGGCGAACCACGGACTAGGGATTAGGGTTTGAGAGATAATTACGTGGCGAATAGCCCTTTTCAAATAGTAAAAGAAGACGGCAGATGGCGGTTGGAAATGAATATGTTCGTTGTTGCTGAAGGCTGCCCATTAGTTTATTCATCCAGCCGTGAAGAAGCCCAACCATCTGAAAACTCCACACCGACCAGTCCGTAGCCAGGCTGCCAAATTAAAGCTAGACTGCATCTGATTTAGACCAGCGCACCCAGAATCAGGAGGCCCCCAATGGCAAACAACCAAAACGCGAACGTGGCCAATATCGAGCGCTTGAACCAGTTGATGGACGAAAACGGCTGTTCAGCAGTAGTTGCCCGTTCGGGGAAGAATTTTACGTATTTGGCTGGGTTTGCCTATCCGGGGACCCTGGCCCGGCACTTGGATTTTCCTGACTCTCCAAGAGGCGTGTTGGTCATCTGGCCTCGGCAGAGAAACCCCGTGCTGGTGGTAAACGAGACTGCCGCGCCGTTGGCCCGCCGCGACGGATGGATTGAAGACGTTCGGCTCTATGATGGATATGCAGAGTCAGCCTACGCCAAAACCGCCGAGATTCTCGTGGAGATGGGCCTGCAAAACGAGACCATCGGATTGGAAAAAGACTATCTCAGCATGCTGCAGTGGGAGGAGATTGCCTCTCATTTGCCCAATGCCAACCTGACGGACTGCACCGATTTGATGGACCGGGTGCGCTGGATTAAGACCCCGGAGGAAGTGGAACTGCTCAAAAAAGGGGCAGACTTACTTGATGAGGTCTATCTGGAGGTTTTCCCTACTGTGCGACCGGGCGATACCGAGCGTGATGTGCATGCTCGGATAGTCGAGGGCTGCATCCGGCGCGGGGCCAACTGGGTCCACGGCATCCTCAACACCAGCCGCAATGACATTGCCTACGGCGGTGAGGGCGACATGGCCTTTCAATCTGGTGACATCATCAGAAATGACTATGTGTCGTATTTGAACGGATACCCTGGTCACCAATCGCGCACCGTGGTCATCGGTGAACCAACAAAAGAACTGCTGGATACTTACAAGACTCACCGAGACATCTATCGTGCCACCATTGATATGTGCCGCCCCGGGGCCAAGGCGTCAGACATCTACCACTTCTCCAACAATGCCTTCAACGACGCGGGGTTCAAGGGCAAAGTCAACATCGCCGGCCACGGCGTTGGCGCTTGGTGGCACCAACAAGAGCCCTACATGGTGCCGTCAGGCAAGCACATCTTAGAGAAGGGAATGGTTGTCGCGCTGGAGCCCCATATCGGCCATTGGCACCTGCAAGACATGGTGCTGGTTACTGATGCAGCGCCCCTGTTGCTATCGCCGCTGATCAATACCGACGAGATGATGGTCGCCAGTTAATTAAGCAAATCCCCCATGCCTGGGTTAAAGCGCCAACCAGGAACAAATCCTGTCGGTATCTGGATGGTCCAAAGCTGCGTAAATTGTCGCTGTACCGGCAGAGCGAATACGGCTATAATCTCAGCCAGCTTGGATCGGACAGGTGACGCATGCCTCTCCAGCGTCCGATTTTATGAAATCCAAAATTCTGATAGCTGATACCAATGCTTAAGACTAAGGGGGCTGACCCATGCCGCAGCGCACCATGTGGATGCACGGCGTAAATATGCAGGTGGAATATCCCAATCGGCTGACCTCGGTTCGTGCCACAGGGCCATTTATGCGGATAGAGGGCGCCAGAGGGCAAAACACCTGGCTGCATTTCCCCCTGCCCACGCTGGCGTATGTTGACGACGTCAGAATGAGGATTGAGGGCACCATGATCAGTTTCAGGACGAGGGACCATGCAGTAGTCCATGAAGTAATAATCTATGATGGTGAGTCTCGCATCGCAGAACACATGGATCTGAACCTGCGGGGCGACCACCTAGACCACCGGTTTGACGTGCCTGGCAACCCCCACATCCATAAAGGGATTAACGTGACTCTGGGTGTTCGTTTTGACGATGATGCGCCTGACGTCAGGTCAATGCAGATTGAAGTGATCGGCGTTGGACTAGAATATTCAAGCGAAGGCTAATTCCTACAACAACTACCAGAGTACCCAATTAGACTTCTTCACATTTTAACTATTACACCTTCTATCGGAGGATTAGACCATGGCGGCGCATAAGAACTACATCGGCGGAAAATGGGTTGAGTCGGTAACTGGCAAGACCTACCCGGTACACAATCCAGCCCACACAGACCAGGTGGTGGGTGAGTTTCAGACCTCAGGCGTAGAAGACACTCTCACTGCAGTCGCCGCCGCCAAAGAGGGACTGGTGAACTGGACCAACACCCCGGCCCCGGCCCGCGCTAATATTATCTACAAGGCCCTTGAGATATTAGGACGCCGTGCAGAGGAGTTGGCTGAGACCATCACAATCGAGGAAGGTAAACCAATCGCCGACGCTCGAGGGGAGGTCAAACGGGCTATGGCGATCATGGAATACGCGGCAGGCGAAGGTCGCCGCATGTTTGGCTACACCACACCATCAGAGTTGCCTGATACTGTGGCCTACACCGTTCGCCGTCCGCTGGGCGTCGTAGGAATCATCACACCCTGGAACTTCCCGCTGGCCATTCCTGCTTGGAAGATCGCACCAGCCCTCATCTGCGGAAACGCGCTGGTCTTTAAGCCAGCCTCAGCCACACCACTTAGCGCGGTGAAGCTGATGGAAATATTTGAAGAAGCCGGCCTGCCCGCTGGCGTGCTTAACCTGGTCACCGGACCCGGTGGCCAGGTGGGCACCGCTCTCGTGGAAAGCCCTGACGTTAAGGGAATATCGTTCACCGGCTCCACGGAGATTGGCACCGAACTGTACAGCGAGAGCGCCAAACGCCTGAAGAAAGTACAGGCTGAGATGGGCGGCAAGAATGCCGTGATCGTGCTGTCAGACGCCGACATGGACAAGGCTATGAACGGGATTGTTCAGGGAGCCTTTGGTTCCACCGGCCAACGATGCACTGCCACCAGCCGCGTGATCGTGGAAGAAGACGTTTACGACCGGTTTATGACGGAGCTTATTGAACGGACCAGCAAGCTAATCATTGGCGACGGCTTGGACGCTTCAATGGACATTGCGCCTCTGGCCAGCCAAAACCAGAAAGACAAAGTGCTGGAATACATTGGCATCGGCACTGAAGAAGGTGCCGAGCTAGCCTTTGGCGGTCGCAACATGACCGGCGGCGAGTTCGATGAGGGCTATTACGTTGAGCCCGCCGTCTTCACCGGTGTGACGCCCGATATGCGGATTGCTCAAGAGGAGATTTTTGGCCCGGTGCTGACTGTGTTCAAGGCCAAAGACCTGAAAGAGGCAATCGGGATTGCCAACTCAGTGGAGTTTGGTCTCTCGTCTTCGGTCTACACCAAGGACATCACCAAGGCTTACGAGTACATCAACACCGTGGAGACCGGCATGGTCCACGTGAATGCCTCAACCCTTGGCGGTGAGGTTCATCTGCCCTTTGGCGGGCTGAACTCCTCTGGTGTGGGACAGCGGGAACAGGGTACTGCAGCAGTGGACTTCTTCAGTGAAGTAATCACCGTCTACATCGACCATTCACCGGAGGCGTCATAAAGGGCGCAGTTTAACCAAGAAGTCCGGACCAGTCATCCAGTCCAATTAAACAGAAGGCGTCCCATCAATTGGGACGCCTTCTGTTTGCTCAATAACCATTAACCTTTACTTGGAACCTAAATGGGTTCTCGGTAATCGAACCCACGGTCGGTCTCGTGCCAGAATTCGATCTTTTCTTCTCCGCCGATCCAGCAGAGAAAGACCTCTCGACCGTCTCGTTGGGAAGGGAAATCCACAAGGCCTGCGCTTACATCTCTGACGATGATTCCCCGGTCCAGAATCTCTTGAACACCGTCCTCAATCTGGGCGGCCAACTCCTTGACGTTAGCTGTTGTCGGTATCAAGTCCGGGTCATCTGTTGAGCCGTCTCTGCTTGGGTCGTGGCTAATCTCATGGAACCGCTCTTGAAGGGCGACATACTTTTCGCGATTCCGGTCCAGTACTTTAAGTTTTTCCTGCAACCAGGGCACCAGGGCGTTTGCTTCATCTAGGGTGAATTGATCTAATTCCATCATTTGATATTTCTTTAAAAACGTTTTGAGAATCCTGTGTTGGCTAATACTGTAGCCCAAGATGCCGAACCGGTATAAGGCAGACCGTATTCAGGATTGGATGAGTCTGGAGACGGTCCATCGGCGGCTGCGAAAGGCGTACAATATCTGCCACTACAAACCGATTTCCAACCAAGGCAGACCTCAAATTTGAATCAGAATCCAGTTCAGACCGACAAAAACCAATTCCAGGTGGGCGACCTGGCGCTACTCATCGACCGTAAAGACCGCCGCTACATGATTACCCTGGTTGAAGGGGAAACTTACCACTGCCATCTGGGTCAGCTTTTCCACGACCAGTTGATTGGGCATAACATCGGTGGATGGTTTCGGACCGACAAAGGCCACATTCTATTGGGGATACACCCCTCGTTGGGCGACTTTGTTCGGCAGATGCCCCGTGGCCCCCAGATCATCTACCCCAAAGACCTGGGTAACATCATCAACTTCGCAGACATATTCCCCGGCGCTACAGTTATAGAGGGCGGCCTAGGGTCTGGCGCGCTGACCTCCGCACTGCTGCGTGCAGTCGGCAACACCGGCAAGGTCATCAACTATGAGATTGACGAAGCAGTGCTGCCCAAGGCTTTGCGCAACATCGAGCGCATAAACTCGGACACCTCGAACCTAGAGGTGAAGATTGCCAGCATCTACGAAGGGATTTCTGAAAGGAATATCGACCGGGTGGTCTTGGATGTCCCGGAGCCGTGGCAGGCTCTGGCGGGTATTGGCGACGCCTTGGTGATGGGTGGGATAATGCTCAGTTTTGTGCCCACCATCATTCAGGTGCAGAAGCTAGTGCTGGCCATGGAAGAAGATGGCCGTTTCCAGATGATCCAGTCTATGGAGACACTGTTACGCACCTGGCACATAACCGAGCGGAGCGTTCGTCCGTTGCTCACAGTGGATTCTTGACCACCGCTGTCCGCTGCGACCCCAAGCCTTACAGGCGTGTGCCAGTGGAGGACCAGAGTCCAGTTGAAGAGCAGGGAAGCGGCGAGCCTGTTGGCGAGTCTACCGGAGAAGACTCCGAGGAATAGCGACGTCGCTTTGGCCTAGTGTTTGTCAGTCCAGAGCGTAGATATAGATGGCCAATATCCCACCCTTGGATCGGAATTAGCGAGACGGCTAATACGCTGCCCTTGGTCTGAAACTTCCGTTTGAGTTAGCCATTTGGCGCTGAGAAAAGGTTTAGCTGTCTGGCGGAGTCTCAGACGCGATGTCTGGAAACGGCCAAAATACCTCAAATTCAGTCTCGCCTCCAATATTTCTCCCGTCGGGTAAGGACAGATGGCTGTCGGTCAACAACGGGACAGGCAACCTCTCGACCAGATCAGCAGCTTCAGGTGAGCTAGTCAGCCCCCATAAATTGGGGCTTCCCCCGTTTTTGCTCTGGATGAGGACTTTGAAATCTCCGAGACCTTCGAGCCGTACCAAGTCCGTGATCCCAGCGCGGTTGGCTTGCATCTGCTGCGGCGTCAGGCTGTGGTTTCTTAGATATTGTTGGAGCTTATCCAGATGCAGATTGCCCAGGAATTCACGCTGGGTGACCATACCTAAAGTATCCAATCCAGCTGTCTCACCCGCTCGGGTAACCGAGGTGAAGTCCACTTGGGCGGTGATGTCTTGCTGGCCGATGAGGGTCAGAGGAGAGTCGGTCTGCACGTGTTGGTGGTAGGTGACCAGCGTCCCGCGATGGCGTTGCTCCGGGTCATAGAGGTCTGGGGCGGGGCGACCGTAGTCAATGGTGAGCACAAATCCTCGGTCCAATGCGGCAGTTACGTTACGAGACCATGACCCCAGTTCCAGGTTCAGTTCAACGGTCTGCCACGGCTCCAGTTGCAATTGGAGGTCATCCAATCGCTTGGCCAGACCTGGATGCGAGAGTTCGCCGGTCAGTTCCACCAGGTGCTGGCCATCCAGACCAACATAGACCTCTTTTAAGACATCACCGGCCAGAACCACCTGGTGCACAGGAAACGCGTCCAGGTATTCGTTGGATATGATGCACCCCTGCAAGTTCTTGAAAGGTAGACCATCAGCCAGGACTCTGCTTGTGCCTGATATTCCGGACTCCAGTGAATCAACACTCCGTTGCTCCAGGCAGACGTAGCGCAATGCAGCGGAGAACCCTGACGGTAGTTCAGCGGCATAGGAGGTTATGTCTCGGGAGAGTAGACCGTTCCCCGCGCCGAGTTCGCATACTGGGAAAGTGGATGGCTGGCCCATGTGTTGCCACATCTGAAATAACTGCACCGCCAGCAGCGCCCCAAAGGCCGGATGCACTGCCGGGCTGGTGTAGAAGTCACCTTGGGCACCAACGGGCTCTCTGCCCGTGTAATAGCCGCCCTGAGGCCAATACAGGGCAACGTCCATGAACTCGGCAAAGGTTATCTTGCCGCGTTCATCGATGCGCCTTCTGATTTCATATTCCGCATTCATGTTAAATAATCAGAAAAAGCAAAAGGGGCCGAATTCGGCCCCTTTTGCAAGTTGCTCACCAAGTGGTGTCGGATTAAGACCGGTCGTCGATAGAAGTGTACTCCAAGTCCATTTCACCGATGTACTCTGTTAAGGGGCGAAGCAGGATGTTGTCGGAGTATTGCTCCACACACTGCAGCGTCCAACCGGGGATGCGTCCAAGTGCAAAGATCGAGATAAACAAATCATCGGGAATGCCAAGCAAGTAGTAAATGGAACCAGCAAAGAAGTCCACGTTCACGCAGATGCCCTTGGACACGTAGGGCTTCATGGTCTCTTCTTCCAGGTGTTGTAGAATCTGGAACCATTCCGGGTGGCCGCTCTTCTCGCCAAGGACCTTGGAGCGGTCACGTAGGTGACGTGCCCTGGGGTCTTCCGCTCGGTACACGCGGTGGCCAAATCCCATGATGCGGTTGCCGTTATCCAGCAGGTTGCTGGCGTATTCGGCGGCGTTTTCCGGGTTGCCGATTTCCAAGGACATCTTCATGACCTCTTCAGCGGCTCCACCATGGGCCGGACCCTTGAGGGTGCCGACGCCGGTGACGACGCAGGAGTGGAGGTCTGAGATGGTGGAAGCGGTCACCCTGGCAGCGAAGGCCGACGCGTTGGGGCCGTGCTCCGCGTGGAGGATAAAGTCCACGTCCAGCAGGTCAGTGGTCTCCTGGTCGGGGAGTTCGTCAAAGAGCATGTAGAGAAAGTTGCCGGCGTGGTTAAGGTCCGGGTTTGGCGCTACCGGTTCCAGTCCCTTACGCAGGCGGTGGTGGGCGGCGGTGATCGTTGGCCCCATGGCCGTCAGGCGGATGCCCTTCCTGATGGTGGCTTCCACCGAGTTGTCCGTTACTTCCGGGTCAAAAGCGCTAAGGGCTGAGATACCGGTCCGCAGCGCGTCCATTGGGTGGCTGTTTTTAACCAGGTCCAGCACTTGAATAACTTCATTGGGGATGATCCGATTCGCACGCAACTCGGCGTCGAAATCGGCTAATTGTTTCTTGTTGGGAAGCGCACCGTAGAGAAGCAGATAGACCACTTCTTCAAAGGTCGACTTCTCGGCTAGGTCGTGGATGTTGTAGCCACGATAAAGCAGCTTACCTACTTCGCCGTCGATGAAGCTGGACTTAGTCGTGTCAAAATAGACATCCTTGAGTCCTTTGATAATCTCTGGGGGCATGGGTCCACCTTCCTTCAGGGTATGTGGCCGAGTCCAACTTCGCGGTTTCTGCTAGTGAGATCGCAGGAGTTACCGGGGAAATTACGTTGGAAATTGGGCGCAGAATTACATAAACATCCAACTGTAATTCGTGCCTGATTCTAGCATTGCTCTATTGGGGTGTCAACCTGAAACAAGCTTGGCGGAGGTGCTCTGGCGCTGCCGACTTTATTGTTATTTTACGCTGCTAAACGAGAGAAAATGGGGCTAAAATCTAGCGCCCTACAGTGGTTGGGCTAGGTTGGATGCCGAAACACCTATGACGGCGGCCTAGTTGTGGTTACAATATATGGGCGGTTCTTCAGAGTCTGCTCTGGAGGCCGTTGTTTATTGTTTGTTCTTCAGACAGCCCGCTTAACGACAGCAAGCATTTAAACGGAGAGATGGCTGAGCGGACGAAAGCGACGGTCTTGAAAACCGTTGTGGCGGCAACGTCACCGTGGGTTCGAATCCCACTCTCTCCGCCAAGTTTGTTATAAAAAAGGCCCTCAATATATATTGAGGGCCTTTTTGTTTTTCAGGCTTGCCCACAAAAGGATGGAGTTATATGCCACCTAGAAGAATTCGCGACCGAAAAGAAGAAGAGTCTTGGAAGCTATAACATGGCGGCGGAAGAGGTGACGTATGGCGATACTAAAGATGAAATTCCGATTTTGGATAATTGTGGTGATAATCGCATTGTCGATCGCGGCCTGCGGAGGAAGTACTGGATCTTCCACCGACATAGATGCAACGATTGCCGCAGCATTTCAAGCGACAACCCAAGCAAACCCGGTTTCAACCGAGTTCCCAACCCAATCTCCGGCATCGACTCCGACGAAAAAACCACAACCCACACAATCTCAAGAATCTACCCCAACGAACATCCCCAGGCCTACAAATGCCCCGACACCCTCTCCAATGTCCATCCCTGTGCCTGCCATTATTCCGTCCGAAGAACTTGCTGTCAGAGCGAAACAATGGGCAAACACCTTGTTGACCTTAACCTAACAAATTCGAGCGTTGCGCAAGATATTTTCGGGTTTCTAATTGAATGCAGTATCGGCTGCTAGCTCATTACCCGGCGGAAGAATGTCAGGGCGTTGCCGCCGGTAATTTTGAGAATGTCGGCGTCGGAATAGCCACGGGTGATTAGCCCTCGGATGATGTTCTTGCCTTCAGCTGGGGAGTCGACGCCTCTGACAAAGCCTGAGGTTCGCACATCGATGCTCGAATCAGTGCCGATGGCCACGTGGTCTATGCCCAGCAGCTTGACCATATAGTCGTAGTGGTCCAGCAGCAGGTCTAGGCTCAGTTCAGACCCCCAGCTGCTAATCACAGATGGCTGCACGGTAACCCCGATGATGCCGCCTTTTTTCGCGCAGGCCAGCAGCTCTTCGTCTCTTCTGAGCCGCCCTGCAGCGTACTCGCCGCCGCCCTGCTTCAGGCCTAGTGTGTAGGATCCGTCATGGCTGAAGGCGACCGGAGCTTTGGAGAACTCAATGGCGTCCATCGCGGTCCGGAAGGATGCGTGGGACAGGTCAACCACCATGCCAAGTTCGTTCATCCTCTGTATGACTTCGATTCCGAACAAGCTCAGCCCACCGTCGTTGCGCTCCAGGTGGCCGTCTCCGATATAGCTCTTGCGGCGGTAGGTCATCCCTGCCAGTCTGATGCCGGCGTTATAGAGGACATCCACATGCTGCAATTCGTTACCGATGGCCAGGTGCTCCACCGTTGGCAAGATACCCACCTTGCCTTGCTGCTTGGCCGCTTCAATCTCATCGGAGTTGCTGACTTTGACGACCTCGTCGTTACGACCAACATCAGACAGCATCAGGCCAATCTCATCGAGAAGGTCTTCAAACCTGATGAATGACATGTCCTCGGCGTTCAGCATGCCCCGGTAGACGTTGGCCGTTCCTACTGCTGTGAAACCCCCGTGGCGTATCGCCTCGTAACCCCACTCGTAGTCGCCGCTACGCAGGTACTCCATGTACCGACTGGGGTCTTCCGGCTTCACCATTGGGTGCTGATGGAGGTCAATCATTGTCACGTCCTCCACCAGACCTTGAAATCGCTTCTCCTGTCCAGCATCGAGAGTGACGGCATTTGACCGGCCTTCGACAACCTGCTTCGCCAATGGAATCGAGTTCCCCGCCATCCTAGCTACTCCTCAAGTGTGAAAATTGTGGCCAAAATCCAAACAACTAATTACTTTTGGATGCCATGATAACTTATGATTGGCCACTAGAATGGTCTGGAAGAACGCTGTTCCGGGAACGGCCACGCGCGTTGACTCGGCCAGAGTCGCATCCTACAGTGCTAGGGATTCAAGAAGACCGGTTCTTATATTGATTGTCTTGAACGGGACAAATTCCTAATTCGACCGATCTCATAGTTTAAGAGGCAAGAATGTCGGAAGCTCAAACGAATCCAACCGAAGAAGAACTCAGTCAAATACGGGACTCAGGGCCGTTCATATTAGGCGGATTGAGCGTCGGCCACTCGGTATTCCACTGGTTTGCCCAGAGTTTCTTTGTGATGTTGCCGGAGGTGGTGGCCACATTTGGCCTGAGTGGCCTTCAAGTTGGTGCCATCTCGACTACGCGTGAAGTCGTGTCAGGGTTGATTGCCCTGCCGGGCGGAGTGGTAACCGACTTGGTCCGCCAACACTGGGGGGCGGTGCTGGCCACGTGTATGGGGCTATTTGGCCTGGGTTGGCTGATTATGGGGATAGCGCCGGGCTATTTTGTGTTGCTGATCGGTATGGCCGTTGTGGCTGTTGCCGCTTCCATGTGGCACCTGCCCGCCGCCGCAGCCCTATCTCGACGGTTCGCCGACCATAGAGGCACCGCACTGTCCATCCACGGTGTGGGCGGCAACGTGGGGGATGTCGTTGGTCCGGCACTTACCGGAGTGCTGCTCTTGGCGCTCAGTTGGCAGGGTATTCTCAGCATTTACGCGGCGATTCCTCTGCTGTTGACCGTCCTGGTGTTTTGGGCGTTTCGGGACATCGGCAAGAGCGGTTCTCAGGAAAGACAGACTTCTGGGTTCAGCGAGCAGATAGCAAACACTCGGCAATCGTTCGCAGAACACCCAAGGTTGTGGGGAATAATGGCCGTGGCTGGTCTCCGTGGCATGGCCAACGTGGCGTTTCTTCCCTTCCTGGCCTTGTATCTGGGACTTGATGAGGAACTGGGTCTGGGAAACGCCGCTTTAGGACTGCACATCGCATTGTTGGTGGGCGTGGGCGTGGTGGCTACACCAGCTATTGGGTACATCTCAGACCGCTTTGGGAGAAAGTTGGTGTTGATCCCTGGGATGTTGGGCCTCTGTATCCTGACGGCGTTGTTGGTTCCTTTTGGGGATGGAGTTGGGCTGGTAATCATCCTGGCCTTGATGGGCATATTCTTCTTTAGCGACCAACCCATCCTGACCGCAGCGGCCCTTGATGTGGTGGGGCAGAGAGTGGCTGCCAGTACCCTAGGCGTGTTCTCATTCTCCAGGTTTGTGATGGCCGCTTCATCTCCACTAATAGCAGGCAAACTATTCGACTCAGTTGGGATTGAATCGACTTTCTTTTACATATCGGGCATCTACTTGGTAGCGTCAGTGGTTTTGACGATGGTTCCTCTCGCAACACAAAAACCTTCTGCAACGGATGACGATTAGGACAGCAGTAACACTGAGACTCAATTTATCAAAGGCGTCAAAAAGCCCTCTGACTTTTCGTCAGAGGGCTTTTGCTTGCTATTAAACCGGCTGAGCCGTTGCTAGAGTGCGTCCACGATGTCGTTTAGGGTGGCGCTAGGGCGCATGGCCTTGGACGATAGCTCATCGCTGGGATGATAATACCCACCGATGTCCACCGGCTGCCCTTGGGCGTCGTTCAATTCTTGGACGATCTTCTCTTCGTTGGCTGTCATCTGTTCGGCGACTCCGGTAAACCGAGCCTGGAACTCGGCATCCTGGGTCTGCTTAGCCAGCGCTTCTGCCCAGTACATGGCCAGGTAGAAATGGCTGCCACGGGTGTCCAATTCTTTGACGCGGCGCGACGGCGCACGGTTTTGCTCCATGTGCTTTCCAATCGCCTGGTCCAGTGTGTCGGCCAAGATCTGAGCCTTGTCGTTGCTGAACATTCGGCTGAGATGCTCAAACGAAGCAACCAAAGCGCAGAACTCACCCAGAGAATCCCACCGCAGATGACCTTCTTCCAAGAACTGTTCGACGTGCCTGGGGGCTGATCCGCCGGCTCCGGTTTCAAACATTCCACCACCCTTAAGTAGCGGCACGACAGAGAGCATCTTGGCGCTGGTGCCCAGTTCCAAAATGGGGAACAGGTCGGTTAGATAGTCCCGTAGAATGTTACCGGTCACGGATATGGTGTCTTCACCTGCGCGGCTCCGTTTCATGGAGAACTTGATCGCGTCCACGGTAGTCATCGTGTGGATGTCCAACCCCGATGTGTCATGGTTGGGCAGATATTTGTCTACTTTCTTGATCAGTTCAGAGTCGTGACCTCGGAGCGGGTCCAGCCAAAATATGGCTGGTGCGCCGGTGATTCTGGCCCGGTTGACCCCTAGTTTCACCCAGTCCTGAATCGCCTCGTCTTTGGTCTGGCACATCCGGAAGATATCGCCTTGCTCAACCAGCTGTTCCATCAGAACTGTGCCTGATTGGTCTACAACCCTGATTGTTCCGTTGCCGGGAGCCCGGAAGGTCTTGTCGTGAGAGCCGTACTCTTCGGCTTTTTGGGCCATCAGACCAACGTTGGCAACGCTGCCGATAGTGGCTGGATCAAACGCTCCATTTTCTTTGCAGTCGTCAATGACCGCCTGGTACAGAGTGGAATAAGACCGGTCAGGAATCATTGCCACTGTGTCATGTAGTTCATTATCTGGGCCCCAGGTCTGGCCGCCGTCGCGAATCATCACGGGCATTGTGGCGTCAATAATCACGTCACTGGGTACGTGAAGGTTCGTGATACCCCGGTTGGAGTTGACCATGAACAACTCTGGGCGGTCGTTATACACGGCCTGGATATCGGCCTCAATCTCTTCCCGCTTCTCGTCGGTTAGAGATTGAATCTTGGTGTAGATCTCGGCGAGTCCGTTGTCCGGGTTCACCATCAGCTCATCCATTTCAGCGGCGTGTTTGGTGAAGACATCCTGGTAGTAAACCGACACACAATGGCCAAATATGATCGGATCAGACACGCGCATCATGGTCGACTTCACATGTAATGAAAGCAGTATGCCGTCGGCTTTGGCCTTTTCCATCTCTTCGGCGTAGAACTCGCGGAGTTCCCTTACGTTCATCGCGGAACAGTCGACGATTTCATCGGCGGTGAGTGGGATGCCTTCTTTGAGGACTGTAGTTCGTCCGTCGCGGGCGACGTATTCGATGGTGGCCGACCCGTTGGCGACAATAGTCACAGCCTTTTCACTACCGTAGAAATCGCCTCCGGTCATGTGGGCGACGCGGGACTTGGACGCTTCAGGCCAGTCCTTCATCATTCGGTGTGGGTTGCGTTTGCCGTGCTCTTTTACTGCTGTGGCTGACCGGCGGTCGGAGTTTCCTTCCCGCAGTACCGGGTTTACTGCGCTTCCCAGAACCTTGGAGAAACGGTCTTGGAGTTGTTGTTGGCTGTCGTTAGCCGGATCATCGGGGTAATCGGGGATGTCATACCCCTTGTCCTGCAATTCATTAATCGCGCCTTTCAGCTGTGGAATAGAGGCGCTGATGTTGGGTAGCTTGATGATATTCGCCTTTGGGTCGTCACACAGCACGCTGGACATCTGTAGATAATCAGGAATCTTTTGATCATCTGTGAGCTTATCCGGGAAGTTGGCAATGATGCGGCCAGTCAACGAAATATCCCAGGCTTCCAGTTTAATACCGGAACCCTTGGTAAAAGCCTGAAGAATCGGCAGCAGGGAGTGAGAGGCCAGGGCGGGGGCCTCATCAATTTTAGTGTAGATAATTTGAGACGCTTCTGGCATGTTCTTCCTCATCAATAAACAAGTTTCATGGGCCGTTGTGAGTTGCTAGGAGTTGTTCAGCTATTGTCCCGACCATATGAATCAGTACCGATTATAGGTTAGCTAAATTGACCTGCATAGTCCTTTGCCCAAGCCTGGCATTTAGCCCCTGCATCTACCGCGGATGGTTGAGAGGCATTTGATACAGAAATTCAAAGAGGTCAGGACCTTTGGGTTATCGTTACCGGCCATTGAAGTTTTGGCCGTTTAGGTTTTTGAATGGAGCGGCGTGCTCCAAAGATTTTGGGATAGCTAGCGCGCCTTATTCAGATTCAGCGCGCTCTCAAATACGAAATCAAGTTGACTCTGCTCCCAGGGCTTGGCCAGCCTATACTTCACGCCCAACCCCACTGCTTTCATAGTTACGTTTGACGTGTTGACTGCTGTAACCAAAACAACGGCGCCGTCGTTGGACTTGCGAACATCGCAGCCTTTGTCTTCCATCTGTTACACCAACAGATTTCTGATGTCTTCTTCGTCTTCGACAACCAGTGCGTAGATTATTAACCTGCCTCCATATCGAATATTCGCTTGTATTCAGGTTAATAATTGGCCCGTTATCTTCAACACCTCAGTTTTAATATGGATAGTTTGTGGCCCGACGATATGTCGAAATTCAATCCGCCGGTTGAGAGTCCTGGAGCCGTAGAGTATGTGGGGTTAGAGTTCAGAGGTAGGAGCAGAGGCAATGAGAGTCACCTTGGCAGGTCTGTCTAAGGCCTTGATCTTGTTCTCTCGTTTTAAGGCTTGCGGCCGGTCTTCACA
>LWDU01041724.1_pt1 | contig 15712 bp, 17 predicted proteins | sample 727161 | NCBI WGS metagenome assembly LWDU01 (sample SAMN04566230, study PRJNA314399) | hydrothermal vent metagenome | isolation source: deep sea hydrothermal plume seawater | place: Mexico: Gulf of California, Guaymas Basin | collected 2004-07-11 | reverse complement strand
TCGTACCGAAGTGTTTCTTAATCGCGATCAGTTTCTGCTGTCCGATAAACCCATGCCAGCAACCCAGAGACTGGGTATAAGCTGTGGGGTCAGCATCGTACTCATCCATATCCTGCCGCATGATACCAGCGGTGTACTTGGCAATTTCAAGGCCCGTTTTGAATCGATTTTGAGCACGCATACGCGCAGCAGAATCAGCGTCGATAGCGTTCCAGTTGCCCTTATTACTTTCTATAACGTTTGCCAAATCGGCGAAATCTTGATTAAAAGTGGACATGTAAAAACCTTATTAGAGTTGTTAAATTTGACTGTGGGACCATTTTAGGTATCATGCGGTCATTATTCTAGTTTATCATTTCTATCTTGAGTATTTTTTGTATGAATATGTCTAAAGTGGATTTAAATCTTCTCGTTTACCTTGATGTCCTGCTCCGTGAATGTAACGTAACCCGTGCAGCTGAAGAGCTCGGCATCAGTCAGCCCGCCATGTCGAACAGCTTACGACGGTTAAGAGACCTGTTTAATGATCCTATTTTGGTCCGCACCAGCGACGGCATGACGCCCACAGAGCGGGCGCTAGAACTACAGCCGCTAGTTCGCTCAGTGCTATCTGCCGCGGAGCTAGCTGTTTTACCTAAGACTGACTTTGACCCCGGGGTTTCAAGCCGAATCTTTCGGATTATGGCAAGTGACTACACTGAATCAACGCTGTTACCCGTTCTACTGACCAGCCTACGTAAACAAGCTCCTGGTATTCGTTTAGATATCATGACCCCCAGTGATGTGAGTTTTCATGACGTTGAAAGAGGCAAGGTTGACCTCGTTATCAACCGATTTGACACATTGCCCCAATCTTTCCACCAGGTACACCTCTGGGATGATAGCTTTTCCTGCGTAGTGAGCGCCAAAAACCCTGTTACCAAAAACTGGAATCTTGATTCATACCTCTCAAGCAAACATGTCTGGGTTAGTAAAACCGGCATGGGTGTCGGTGTTGGAATGAGCCCGGACGACGTGCAGCGACTAGGCTGGGTCGATGATGCCCTAGAGAAGATCGGTGCAAAACGAGACATTACCGTGTTTACACGACATTATCAGGCCGCGCTCTTTTTGGGCGAGCAAGACGATCTCATTGTCACCTTGCCATCAATGGCCGCTGAAAGGCTAAAAGATGACGCAAGCGTCGTTGTTTTGGAGCCGCCCTTTGAAATTCCACGATTACGCCTAAAAATGGTCTGGAGCTCCGCCAGTTAATCAAAAAAGTATCCGAGGAAATGCTTCGGTAACCTATATCCAAAAGATCGAGTATCTGCTTCCTGAATAGCAAAGATATAGGCAATAGATTTGGAAAATCTTGGCTGGGTCAATAAACTGACAGCAAGTGTATAAATTGCCGGAGAAACAGCACCATGAGTCAGCGCATAGAAGAATCAGGCCTACAGGTCGCCAAACCAATCCACGATCTTGTTAATCAATCAATACTTCCTGGTACAGGTGTCACTGCGGCCGTTTTCTGGGCCGGTTTTGCGACAATTTTGGCTGAATTCGGCCCAAAGAATAAAGCCCTATTAGATAAGAGAGACCAGCTTCAAAGCCAGATAGACAGCTGGCATTTGCTGACTATAAGGGCTTTCTGCAAGAGATAGGCTATTTAGTTCCCGAGGGTGGCGAGTTTGCCGTAAGCCCCGAAAATGTCGACACCGAAATTGCTAAACAAGCGGGCCCGCAACTGGTCGTGCCGATAATGAACGCTAGATTTGCGCTTAACGCGGTAAACGCGCGCTGGGGGAGCCTTTACGACGCTCTTTATGGCAATGACGTGATCTCAGAGCAAGAAGGCGCAGAGAAGGCAGGGGCCTATAATCCGGTCCGCGGGCAAAAGGTGATTGATTATGGCCGCGATTTCCTCGATGGGGCAGCTCCACTGTCTAATGGCTCTCACCATCAAGCGATCCGCTATAGCGTAACGGCAGGTCAGTTAATGATTACACTAGAGGATGGAACGAGCGCTTCACTACAGGCACCAGATCAGCTATCTGGCTTCCTAGGAAATGCCGGTAATCCATCATCTATATTAATTAAAAACAATAACTTACATCTTGAACTTCAAGTCGATTATAACCATATAATTGGGCAGTCTGACAAGGCCGGTGTCAAAGATATCGTCCTAGAGTCAGCGCTAACCACCATTATGGACTGCGAAGACTCCGTTGCAGCGGTAGATGCCCAAGACAAGGCACTGGCGTACGGTAATTGGCTTGGATTGATTAAAGGAACCTTAGAAGAAACGATTACACGTGGTGACAGCAGTTTTGTCCGATCAATGAACCCAGATCGAACCTATACCGACCCCGACGGCTCTGATCTTACCCTTAACGGCCGCAGCCTGATGTTTATAAGGAACGTGGGCCACTTAATGACCAACCCCGCGATCTTAGATGCTCAGGGCAACGAAGTCCCCGAAGGAATCATGGATGGCGTTATTAGTAGCCTAATATCTGTTCACGACCTCAATAATCAGTCAAAGCTGACTAATTCAGCAGCGGGCAGCATCTATATCGTTAAGCCTAAGATGCATGGGCCTGAAGAAGTCGCCTTTACCAATGACCTCTTTGATGCCATAGAAGACCTGTTAGGCCTTGCCAGACATACCATCAAGGTTGGCATAATGGATGAAGAACGCCGTACATCAGTGAACCTAACAGAGTGTATTCGCGCCGCCCAAGGCCGCGTGGTCTTTATCAATACCGGCTTCTTGGACAGAACTGGCGACGAAATCCACACTAGCATGCTCGCCGGAGCGTTTGCGCTGAAAGGTGACCTTAAAAAGATGCCTTGGATAACAGCCTATGAAGACAACAATGTCGATGTTGGCCTAGCCTGCGGCCTAAAGGGCAAGGCGCAGATAGGCAAAGGGATGTGGGCCATACCAGATAACATGGCAGAGATGATGGCGGTGAAGATTGGTCACCCCAAGGCCGGCGCTAATACTGCCTGGGTACCCTCGCCAACGGCAGCAACCCTGCACGCAATGCATTACCACCAAATTAACGTGCCAGCGCTCCAAGAGACGCTAAAAACGCGCCTAAGAGCTAATGTCGACGACATTTTGACGATTCCGCTGCTTGGCGACCAACATCTCACTGCGGAAGATATTCAGCTTGAATTGGACAATAACGTCCAGGGAATGCTCGGTTACGTTGTTCGCTGGGTAGAGCAGGGCGTTGGTTGCTCTAAGGTGCCCGATATCAATAACGTCGGGCTCATGGAAGATCGCGCAACCTTGCGTATTTCAAGCCAACATATTGCCAATTGGCTGCATCACGGTATCTGCTCTAGCGAACAGGTCATGGAAACACTTAAACGTATGGCTATTGTGGTTGACGGCCAAAACAGCAGCGACCCAGAATACGTCGCCATGAGTACCAATTTTGACACTAGCATAGCCTTTAGCGCCGCTTGCGACTTGGTATACAAGGGTTTAGAGCAGCCCAGCGGTTATACAGAACCACTATTGCACCGGTATCGCCAAAAAGTAAAAGGATAAACTAATGGCCCAGAGGGAAACTACAGCATGAGATCTACACCAGACCTTTGCGATGACCACGCAGATGCGATCAGCGTCGCTGAGCCCATTTTTAGTAATTTTGGCGGGCGTGAGCGGTTTGGTGGGCAGGTGGTGACTGTTAAATGCTTCGAAGACAACAGTCTAGTCAAAGAACTTGTCGGCACCCAAGGCGAGGGCCGCGTTTTGGTGGTTGATGCCGGTGGCAGCATGCGTAGGGCCTGCCTTGGGGACATGTTAGCTGAAACAGCCTCCACCAACGGCTGGGCGGGCATTATCATCTATGGCTGTATCCGTGATGTCGACGAAATCATGTTGACTGACATTGGGGTACAAGCGCTGGGGCTACACCCCATGAAAACCGAGAAAAAAGGCATAGGCGAACAGGGTATTAGCGTGACGTTCGCGGGTATCACTATTTATCCAGGTGACTATCTCTATGCTGACAATAATGGCATCATTGTTTCAAAAGAGGCGCTTAAATAACATCGTTTGCCTTGTAGGCAGACAACCTTAGACATCACGATAGGTGGATCAAATGTTCCAAGTTGGGGTACTACTGCTGGCCGCAGGGACAAGCCGCCGATTTGGCGGTGATAAACGCGCCGCCGTCATGCTCAATGGCAAGACCGTTTTAGCAACGACTCTAGATAATATCAAACAAGCTGACTTGCCCTGCAAGCTATGCCTTGCGGACTCTGACAGAGATCTGGCATCCACTCTTGACCTAGACCAGCAACAACTAATTTTCTGCCGAAATACCGCAAACGGTATGGGTGCAACCTTGGCCGAGGGCATGGCTCAAATAGAGGGCTGGCAGGGCGTTATTATCGCGTTGGGTGACATGCCGTGGGTTCAGCCTCAAACATACAGCACACTAAAAGACTCCCTCGCCAAAGATATCCTCTGTATACCCACCTATGAAGGGCGGAGGGGCAATCCGGTCGCCTTTGGTGCGCAGTTTTATGATGAATTACGACATTCTGGTGGGGACAGAGGTGCTCGTGATTTGATCGACCGTCATCCCGGTGCGGTCAATCTGATTGCTGTCGATGACAGAGGGATTCTGCGTGATATAGACCACCTGCAAGATATCCAGCCAAACTAGTTCCTGCGAATACACCCAGGCATACTGCAAAGCATCTCAAAAATCAGATTAGCAGCAAGTAACGATGTATTACCACTGGTGTCATAAGGTGGCGACACCTCTACCAAGTCAGACCCGACCAAATTTAACTCATGACAACCACGAATGACCTCCAAACCCTGCGATGACGCAAGACCACCGGGCTCCGGAGTGCCGGTTCCTGGGGCAACTGAAGGGTCCAGACCGTCGATATCAAAACTTAAATAGGTTGGCGTATCGGCACCCACTTTCGCTCTAAAGGTATCCATCAAAGGCGCCAGAGACTTGTACCAGCAATCTTCACCAGTCACTACCTGAACTCCCTGGTCAGCAGCCCAATCGAAGTCTTCGGCGGTGTACCCGGTGGCTCGTGGGCCGATTTGAATCATTTTATGAGGATCAACCAAGCCTTCCTCAATGGCCCGACGAAAAATCGTGCCGTGGGCAATTTTCTCGCCAAACATGGTGTCGTTGATATCTGTGTGAGCATCAACATGAACAAGGGCTACAGGCCCATGTTTGTTAGCAATTTGACGTAAAATGGGCAGTGTAATCGTGTGATCACCACCCATGGAAACCGGTTTAGCGTTGTGCGCTAAAATCTGTTGATAATGGTCTTCAATAAGCCCAATACTTTTCTTTAAGTCATAAGGGTTTATAGCGACATCACCAATGTCTGCAATTTGAAATGAATCGAACGGCGCTGCCTTTGTAGCCATGCCGTAAGGGCGCACCAACACTGACTCAGAGCGAATTTCTCGAGGCCCAAAGCGCGTGCCAGCTCGATTGCTGGTACCTATGTCTAATGGCACCCCAACTAAAGCAATATCAAGACCCTCTGCCGTGTCCTGCACGGGTAACCGGAACATAGAGGCGATACCAGCAAAGCGAGGCATATCATTGCCACCTAGTGGCTGATTAAACTTTTTTGTCATAATTTGGTCGTCTCATTAGGCGCTTCAACATAGGATAGCATTAGTATCAGGGGTTGTTGTAAAACACGATAAAGAAGTCTTTGTTAAAGGACAAGCGGTTTACCTCTAGGCCAGAGCTATATTGGGCTAGGATACTCCAAAGAGGGTACTAGAGATCAATCCTCATGGCCATATGGTCCATACCAGCATCTCTAAAGACCTCGCCATAAGGTTCAAAACCTAAACTCTGGTAGAACGCCAGAGCCGGTAACTGAGCATGCAGGAACATGGCTGGCATACCCAAAGCAGTAGCGTAATCAATAGCCGCTAACATTATTAGCCTGCCGACGCCCTGGTTACGTGATGGTTTGAGTACCGCCATACGACCGAAGCGGCCGTCGATGAGCATTCGAGCGGTGCCAATCGGGATAAGATTGGCGTCATAAGCCAACCAGTGGACCGCATTGGCGTCAAAGTCATCAAAGTCGATATCATAGGGCACGTGCTGCTCTTCAACAAACACCGGCACGCGCACCGATTTAATCGCTACTTGGTCTTTTTCCCAGGTGGTTTCAGTTACTGTGACTGCGCTCATATCAATAGAGACTCCGGTTCAGTCCTGCTTTTGACCATTGATATAATGACTATAGGTTGGCGTTTCGCCATCTGAGGCCTGATGCTCAAAGCTTGCGCTTCGCACTTCCTCGGTCAACTCAACCAAAGGAGGGTACTTGGGCTCAGTCATAAACTGTGTGAACCACTGACCCAACATTTGGTCGTCGTCCAAGGTTTCTAACAGCAGAGCCTTAACCCGTTGAACATACTCAGCAGAGATTGGAGAATTAGCCATCGCTGCGGTCAAGGGTGGGTCAGTCAAATGATTGGGAACAATATCGCGGCTCAGTAGCTCTGTGGCCAGATCATCAAGCATTTCAGTGGCTGCAGGGGCGCGAAATCCAACTGAGAACGTTGTGCACTCACCTACAGCAACGCCATGATGAGCAACCTTAGGCGGCAAATACAGCATGTCACCGGGGTTTAAAACCCATTCATCGGTGGCGACAAAGTTCTCTAATACTTTTAACGACGTGTCACTGCCTAGACTCATTTCGCCATTGGCCGACTCACTGATCTGCCAGCGACGCTGCCCACTGCCTTGCAGTAAGAATACATCATAATGATCAAAATGCGGGCCAACACTGCCACCATCTTCGGCATAACTGACCATAATGTCGTCGACACGCCATGGCGGCAGGAAATCGAAATGGTTAAGTAGTTCAGCAACCTCAGGCACCCATAGGTCAACGGCCTGTACTAATAGCGTCCAGTTATTCTCAGGCAGGGTTTCAAAGCGTGCTTCATCAAAAGGGCCATGCTCTACCTGCCAATTATCACCTACTACCAGTCGTGACTCGACCGTCGGCTCCAGTGACAATCCTGCTAAATCGTCGCCGTCGATAGGCGGCTCAAAATCAGGGAATGCATTGCGAATGAGCAGCGGCTTTTTCTGCCAATGCTCAGCTAAAAACTGATCGGCGCTAAGATCGCCCAGAATAGGGTGGTTGTCGTCCATGAGGTAAGGTCTAGATGTCCTTAGCTTGTTGTACGGCGTTACCGATGTAACTGGCCGGAGTCATCGCTTTTAGAGCAGTTTTAGCCTCTTGCGGAATCTCCAGAGTATCGATAAATGCTTGAATGGTTGCCTGATCCATCACGTTGCCTCGTGTCAGCGCTTTGAGCTTCTCGTAAGGCTCTTCGATGCCATAGCGGCGCATAACAGTTTGAATTGGCTCTGCGAGCACTTCCCAGGCAGAATCAAGGTCTGCGGCCAGACGCTCTTGGTTTAGCTGCAATTTGCCTATACCTTTTCCCAGAGAGGCGTAGGCGATCATAGAATAACCTAGGCCAACCCCCATGTTACGTAACACGGTAGAGTCGGTGAGGTCTCGCTGCCAACGTGACACTGGCAATTTAGCAGACAAATGACCATATAAGGCATTAGCAATGCCTAGATTACCTTCGGCATTTTCAAAATCGATAGGATTAACCTTATGCGGCATAGTCGATGAACCGACTTCGCCAGCAATGGTTTTTTGCTTGAAGTAACCCAGTGAAATATAACCCCAGATATCGCGCGCAAAGTCGATCAAAATGGTGTTTGACCTCGCCAGACCGTCAAATAACTCCGCCATATAGTCATGGGGCTCAATTTGCGTGGTGTAAGGGTTGAACTCTAGGCCCAGACCCTCAATAAAAGCTTGAGATATCGCCGGCCAGTCTAAATCGGGATAGGCGGAAATATGTGCGTTGTAGTTACCAACAGCACCGTTAATTTTGCCCAACAGAGGAACCCCAGTAATCGACGCTAGTTGGCGCTGTAAACGATAGGCAACGTTGGCCATTTCTTTACCAACTGTCGTCGGAGAAGCAGTTTGGCCGTGGGTTCTAGCCAACATCGCAACATCAGCAAACTCCATCGCCATGGCCGTCAACTGGCCATGAATAGCCTGCAATGCAGGTACCACAATGTCATCGCGACCTTCTTTTAGCATTAGCGCGTGAGACAGGTTGTTAATGTCTTCAGACGTACAGGCAAAGTGTACAAATTCACTGACCGCCAGTAGCTCTGCGTTGTCGGCAATGGTTTCTTTAATCAGGTATTCCACGGCTTTCACATCGTGGTTGGTGGTTCGCTCTATCTCTTTAACACGCTCAGCATGCTCTATCGTAAAATTATCGACCAAACCGTTAAGTAGGGCAGTCGCGTCTTTAGAAAAGGGGGCAACCTCAACAATCGCAGGGTTAGCCGCCAAATATTGCAACCAACGGACCTCAACCAGAACACGATAGCGAATTAAGCCGTACTCACTAAACACTGCTCTCAACATGTCGGTTTTCCCACCATAGCGACCATCGATGGGAGAAACTGCAGTGAGAGGGGACAATGAAACCTTTGTCATGGTTATTCCTAGATAGAAGTATTAAACAGGCCGCGATTATACCCCAATAATGGCACAATTTCAGGTGCCAATTCGGTTGAACAACAACATCAGATTCTTAGCCTATTTAGGCAATACCGCAAGAAGAGCGTCGCGTCGAAGTAGTAAATGACTGCGCTTTCCGCCAACCTGACGCCAAAGAAAAGCACTGCGGATGCCGGCAAACAATAAGCAGCGAACTCGCTGTGCTATAGCCGTCTGTTGAAGATAAGCCGGATTACCCGACACCTGAATACGCATGCGCATTGTACTGACAGAGTCTTGGTACAACCCGGCGACATTAGCGATCACATTGTCATGGGTTTTAGAAAAATGCTCAGCCTGACGCTGGGCATTGGCTATCCCGTTGCCCACTTCATCAAGCTTAGCGTTGTCGTTGCTCAGTTTTCTTGCCAGATACATAATGCCAATAGCGTAACGCAACACAGTGGCTGATCCGGCTGAACGATCAGTCAGCAACGTGCGCATTGCGCTAATACCTAATTGAATGTTATCTGGTGAGCCATAAAGACTAGAAACAGAGTCGGGGTTTTGATTCAGCAGCACCGACATGGAGTTGGCCAATTGTTTAGGGCCAATATCGCCATGATTAGCAATTTCGTCAACCAACGCCGCTGCGTGGAAAACACCCGCTAAGGCTAGCGCCTGGTCAGCAGTGGGGCGACTAAAGATCACTCAGCAGCATTCCATGTACGCTCAATCACACCGCCACCAAGACAGCAGTCATGTTGGTAAAAAACCACGGACTGACCCGGGGTCACAGCCCGTTGTGCGTCCGTAAATACCACCTCGCAACCGCCATCAGCATCGGGAGTTACCACACAGGGTTGATCAGGTTGCCGATAACGAGTTTTAGCCATGCATTCTAAAGGGCCGTCAGGCATGCCATTAATCCAATTTATCTCAGACGCGGCCAAATGGTTAGTGAACAAAAGAGGGTGGTTAGACCCCTGACCAACAATCAGCACGTTCCGCTCAAGATCTTTTTCTAAGGTATACCAAGGCTCTTCGCTACTGTTTTTAACACCACCAATGCCTAGTCCCTGACGCTGGCCAATGGTATAGAACATCAAACCTTGATGCTCACCCATGGCAACACCCTCAGGGGTTTCCATGACGCCAGGTTGCGCAGGAATATACTGCTCTAAAAAGTCCTTAAACCGTCGCTCACCGATAAAACAGATACCGGTGCTGTCTTTTTTGTCTGAGGTAACAAACCCATGTTCATCGGCAATCTTTCGTACCTCAGGTTTATCAAGCTCACCCACGGGAAATAACGACTTAGCAAAGGCGTACTCTTGCACCGCGTGTAAAAAATAGCTCTGATCTTTATTGCCGTCTAAGCCTTTAAGTAATCGAGAATGACCTTGATGTAAGTCGGTACGGGTGTAGTGACCGGTGGCGATAAAATCCGCCCCAAGAATTTGAGCGTAATCAAGGAACACTTTAAATTTGATTTCTCGGTTACACAGAATATCGGGGTTGGGCGTTCGACCCGCGCGGTACTCTGCCAGAAAATGCTCAAACACGTTGTCCCAGTAATCTGCCGCAAAGTTAGCCGTGTGCAGGGTAATGCCTAGCTTATCGGACACCTGCTGTGCATCGGCGAGGTCAGCCATGGCAGTGCAATATTCTGAACCATCGTCTTCGTCCCAGTTCTTCATAAACAGGCCCTCAACGTGATAGCCTTGTTGCAGCAACAAAAGCGCCGCCACAGACGAATCAACGCCGCCAGACATGCCTACAATAACTTTTTGGGTTTTACTCATGGAACACCAGACTACTTTTTAATAGGGGCTAGTTAGCCAACCTGTTGTATTTCTTAAGCACCGCGCGCAGCTCATCATGTCTGATAGCTTTTGCACTATTGCCCTCATTACCTGTTACATCTTTGGCCGCTATCATGGCGTTAATGATAGCCTCTTCTGTTGCCTGTACCGTCGCAAGAAACAGTGGGTCAATTTCATCGTTTGGCACCATCTCCAACAACGCCAGAGCATCGCTACGAGAGGCAGGGTCATTAGCCGAGGAAAACGCGATAAAGATATCACCAGACCCATTACCAGCATAGCTTCCGTTGCGGGCCAAACCAAGGGCCGCACGACGGGCTAAACGCTTTAACTGATGGGGTAAGAGGGGTGCATCGGTCGCGACAACGATGATAATGGACCCAGTATCCCCTGATGGAGCTTGCGGCGTATCATACGCCTGGTCGTGGGTTATCTCCAGACCAACAGGCACGCCTGCCACACGCAGGGTCTCACGCGTACCATAATTGGCCTGAACTAGTACACCCACGGTATAAGCCTTACCCAGCACGTCGACTATGCGAGACGAGGTACCGGTACCACATTTAAACTCATGACAAATCATTCCAGTGCCACCGCCCACATTACCTTCAGCAACCGGCCCAGGCTTGGCATTAGAAATTGCATTCATGGCGTGTTCTGGCTTTACATGAAAGCCGTTGATATCGTTCAACCAGCCATCCCAGGTTTCCGCAACCACCGGAAGAGACCACCAATACCCTACGTTTGCAGCCCCGCCATGCTTCACACGCCACGATATGGCAGCATCGTGAACGACGCCTACACTGTGGGTGTTAGTGATAAGAACCGGACCTTCTAAGGTGCCAGACTCTTCAATCCATGCGGTACCTGTCATCTCGCCATTGCCATTAAGAGAAAACACGCCAGCAAAAGAGGGGGTTTTAGTGCTGCTGATACCTCGTGGCAGAATAGCCGTTACTCCAGTGCGTGCAGCCTTGCCATTGGGCAGATCTTTGACGATGGTTTCAAGCCCAACCGTCACACCCGGCACATCAGTAATACTGTTTAAAGGGCCTGGGTCACCGGCAAAGGGAACTCCAACATCGCGCGCACGAGGCTCCTGCGCACTCAAGCCCATGCTCACAAAAATAACGATTAGCCCTGTCAGTATTTTGCTAGCCATGTCGCCTCCAATGATGACAATAATAATGGGGTTACTATAAGCCGTTACTGAACATTCCCAAAGAGAAAACACGCCCGGCTTCATAGTCCTCAAGCACCTTTACCACCATATCGCTGCGTGGAACGTTGCTGGGGTCTCTAATCTCGGCGGCAGACATCCACTCAGCACTGTCAATATCTGGGTCAAGTTCTGCCGTAGCGTTAAAGGACACCGGCTCTGCAAGAAAGGTATGACGGTAGTAAGTAATACCGGTTGTTGCTGACTTAGCATTGGAAAACCCTAAAAAGCCGGTGATCTTCACATTCCAGCAGGTCTCTTCTAGGGTCTCTCTAATTGCCGCAGCTAGCACGTCTTCACCTGGCTCGACATGACCTGCAGGTTGGTTAATGACTTTGACGCCTTCTTGGGTTTCACGAACCATCAAAAACTTGTCACCTTTGACAACAACAGTAGCGACGGTGAGATGTATTTTATTTGGCACAAGTCATTCCTTTAAAGTGGTTACTGCTCAAAGCGATCAAGGACCAACCGCATTAGTTTGACCTGGTTGCAGGCCCCCCAAGGACCATTTGCCAATAGCCACCCGCACCAAACGTAGGGTCGGCAAGTTTACCGCGGCGGTCATGCGTCTTACTTGACGATTCCGACCTTCATCAATCACAAGCTCAATCCAGCTATCGGGGATACTTTTACGCACCCGAATCGGTGGAATACGCTCCCAAAGCTCTGGTTCTGACAGAATTTTACAAGATACAGCCTTGGCCATGCCATCCTTTAATTGCACACCGGCCATCAAGGCGTCACAGTCTTCTTGAGTGGCTATACCTTCAACCTGGGCCCAGTATGTTTTGGGTAATTTGTTCTTAGGGTGGCTTATTTGAGCCTGCAATTTACCGTCATCGGTTAGCAGTAATAGGCCTTCAGAGTCGAAATCTAGGCGGCCAGCGGGATATACCTCTTTTATTTCCACGTAATCAGCCAAGGTTTTTCGACCGGCTTCATCCGTAAATTGGCAGAGCACCTGAAAGGGTTTGTTAAAAATGATCAATTTGGACAAGATAGCCTCCGTATATTGTCATTATAAATGAAACAGAGTTACAAAAAAGAACCCATATCATGCTAAAATGGCTGGATTAGGTAAATTTTTTACAAAAGAATTTAGACCGCATCAATAACAAAGAACTTTAATGGAGCTAAAAATGGGATACAAATATATTCAAGTGCCAGCATCTGGCGAAAAAATTACCGTAAACGCTGACTTTTCGATCAACGTTCCAAATAATCCCATTATCCCCTTTATTGAAGGCGACGGCATTGGCATTGATATCACCCCAGTCATGGTTAAAGTGATCGACGCTGCAGTTGCAAAAGCCTACGACGGCCAAAAGAAAATCTCTTGGATGGAAGTATTTTGTGGCGAAAAAGCGGCTGAGCTATATGAAGGCGACTGGTTCCCCGCCGAGACGCTTGAAGCGGTTAAAGAGTACATCGTTTCTATTAAAGGCCCATTGACCACACCCGTCGGTGGTGGCTTCCGTTCATTGAACGTGGCACTGCGTCAAGAGCTTGACCTTTTTGTCTGTCAGCGCCCAGTACGCTGGTTCTCCGGTGTTCCTTCTCCGGTTAAAGAGCCTAATAAAGTAGACATGTGTATCTTCCGTGAGAACTCTGAAGACATCTATGCGGGTATCGAATGGAAAGCAGGCAGCGACGAAGCCACTAAGGTTATCAAATTTTTACAAGACGAAATGAAGGTCACTAAAATTCGTTTTGACACCAACTGTGGTATCGGCGTTAAGCCGGTGTCAGAAGAGGGCACCAAGCGCTTGGTCACCAAGGCTATTCAGTACGCCATCGACCAGAACAAGCCATCGGTAACACTTGTCCACAAGGGCAACATCATGAAGTTCACCGAAGGTGCATTCTGCGACTGGGGCTACGAAGTCGCTCGCGAATCCTTTGGCGGCGAGCCGCTTGATGGCGGGCCATGGCACACGGTTAAGAACCCAAACACCGGCGAAGACATTGTCATCAAAGACGTTATCGCTGACGCTATGTTGCAGCAGATCATATTGCGTCCAGATGAGTACAGCGTGCTAGCCACATTGAACCTAAACGGCGACTATATTTCAGACGCACTAGCAGCGCAGGTTGGCGGCATTGGTATTGCTCCAGGTGCAAACTTGTCAGACGACATCGCTATCTTTGAAGCCACACACGGCACTGCACCTAAGTATGCTGGACAAGACAAGGTCAACCCAGGCTCATTAATCCTGTCTGCTGAGATGATGTTACGTCACCTCGGCTGGGGCGACGCCGCTGACTTGGTTATCAAGGGCATTGAAGGCGCTATTACTGAAAAGAAAGTCACTTATGACTTTGAACGCCTGATGGACGACGCAATCTTAATGTCGTGCTCAGAGTTTGGTGACGCGATGATCGAAAACATGTAATTGTCGCTTTACCATCAATAAAAACCCGGCCGCTGTGTCGGGTTTTTTTATACCCCGTGTTTCTCACCTAAAAAAGGTGTAATCCGCGGTAGTTTCAACCGCTGACACAGGTTAATATCATGGCTATGGCAATTAAACTGTTTAACACCACAATCGGTCTAGCCCTTGGCGGCGGCGCAGCAAAAGGCGTTGCCCATGTGGGCGTTTTAAAGGCCTTAGAAGACGCTAACGTCGACATTGAGTACATTGCCGGCACCAGTGTCGGGGCAATGCTAGCGGCGCTCTACGCCTTTAACGTCGACATAGACACTATTGGTGATCTCTCTCGACGCCTAACCCTGTCAAAGGTAACCACCTTTAAACTTAACAAGACCGGTTTTTTCTCCACCAACTCCCTCAAAGACCTCATGCTTGAGTATCTGGGCGATGTGAACATCGAAGATGCAACGATTCCCCTGGCCATCGTGGCGACCGACATCAACAGCGGTGAAGAAGTGATACTCACTAGCGGGTCAGTGGCCGATGCCGTCTGCGCCTCGGCAGCGATTCCGGGTATTTATATCCCAGTGATTATTGGCAACAGAACCCTAGTTGACGGTGGTTTGGTGCAGAACGTACCTATCGAAGCGGTAAAAGCCATGGGGGCAGGGGTGACCATTGCCAGCCACCTCAATAGCGTGAGCCACTATTCAGAACCAAGCCATGTGCTTGATGTCATGCGTAACGCCTTTGAAATCGCCGTTAGCCACCACACCCAAGACCAGGTTGCCGACGCAGATCTGCTGATCGGCATGGACCTAAGCGACTTTAGCCTGCGTGACAACACCGAGCGATATGACGAACTGTTCGCCATTGGTTATGACACGGCACATAGTCAGCTGGCCAAACTTGCCTGGTCCTGTGGCGCATGGCCAAAGAACTCGCGCCGTTTAAAGTGCCTGAGGTTTTGAAGAGGATTAGATTAAAACCAGATGATATCACCTAGCGGCGTGTAAAAGCCTCTCAACACCCAAGGGGTTTTTCTCCTTTTAGCTGCTACCAACATTGCACTCGGGCCAGTTTTTCCAGGCCTCAAACAGCATCACCATCGCAAACGTATCTAACTCACAATATTGGAGTAACCCGGCCTTTAGCTGCTTACGCTCATAGTTACCCATACCCTCATACTGCAACTTGCGGTAAGCTATTAATGCCGCACCGCCATTGTTTAAAGTGTCGTCATCTGAACATAGTATCTTTTCATTTTCGGCCGACACATCAACAAATAACTTGGGTAACAACTTGTAAGGGTCAATCACCTGGCCATTTTCATACTGCACCCATTTAAAATGCTTAAAGTTGGCGCTTGGAATACCCAGTTTGTTCCCATAAATAGGTTGCGCATATTTGTTTTGAATAAACGACGAAGAATTTAACACCGCCGGTAAAACGAACTTAAGGGAGTTTTTGCCCTTCATATCGGGATGGTAGTAAAAATCTTTAACTAGCACCAGCATATCAACCATGTCTCTATCACCACACCAAGCTGGCTTTACTGAAGCTATAGAGTGAGCATACTCTGCCTGGCATCCCTAAAAAGCCAACCAAGAAGTCCATTCCTTTAGGGCAAGTTGAATGGTCTTGGAGTCCAATGAATGCCCGCGTTGATGCCTATGAGTTACACAAGGGCAAAGAGCACTGGCTACTGTGGTGTGGAGGCCCTG
>LWDU01042045.1_pt1 | contig 15713 bp, 13 predicted proteins | sample 727161 | NCBI WGS metagenome assembly LWDU01 (sample SAMN04566230, study PRJNA314399) | hydrothermal vent metagenome | isolation source: deep sea hydrothermal plume seawater | place: Mexico: Gulf of California, Guaymas Basin | collected 2004-07-11 | reverse complement strand
CTTCAAAAGATGTTGTAAGGTATATTTTGGCTGAATGCCTAGCAGGATATTTATATTAGCTAAACTGGCATCCGCATCAAACACACATACTTTTTTATTTAATGCGGATAAAGAAAGCGCGAGATTGGTTGCAGTGCTTGATTTTCCGACACCACCTTTACCGCTGGTAATTGTGATAACCTTCGCTTTCGGTTTTTTTGTGTCGCTATTGCTGGTATTACTGTAGGCCAATTCCATTAAATTCTTCACCAAAGTATGACTGTAAGAACTACGATTAAAGTATCTTGATTCTATCAAAAGAAAGGTCTTATTAGTTGACTAATTATACTCAAAAAAATGAATAATAAATCTAAATCACCGTTACATGGCGCTGGCTGCTTTATGGCAGGTTTTGACTTAATCAGACAGCCTGGGTTGAGGCGTTTTGTCGTTATCCCCCTGCTGATTAATATTGTATTGTTTAGTGGTGCCAGTTGGTTTTTGTGGGAGTATTTAACCAGCACAGTAAACGGTATGTTACCCAGTTGGTTAGCGTGGCTATCTTGGCTTATTTTGCCGATGTTTATGCTGATTGTTTTATCGATTGTATATTACGGCTTTACGCTGCTTGCAAACATTATTGCCGCGCCTTTTTACGGGCAATTGGCCAAGTGCGTGGAAGCGTACTTAAGGGGCGCGCCATTGAGCGAGGTAAACACCGGGTCTTTTTTACAAGACGCGCCCAAGTTGTTAGGTTCTGAAATTAGAAAGCTACTCTATTATTTGCTCAGAGCCGTGCCGTTGCTTTTATTGTCCATTGTGCCGGGTGTGAATGTGATTAGTTTGCCACTTTGGTTGATATTCAGCGCGTGGTTTTTAACCTTTGAATACACTGGCTACACGTTTGAGAACCATCAGGTGCTATTTAATGAACAAAAACGAGTGTTACAAAAATCACGCCTAAGTACGATGACGTTTGGCGGCATGAACTTGTTAATAACCAGCATTCCCGTGGTTAACTTTTTTGCGCCAGCTATGGCCGTTGCTGGAGCCACAAAGATGTTATTTGATCAAGGCGAGTTAGACTAGTCGACCATTGAAGACATTATTTTCTATACTGCTTAATTCGCAGCTTAGGACATGGTTGCTGAGCTTTTCTGGTTCTTTGGTGGTGGTTTTAACCCGTAAGTAGTTTGGGGTATAACCAAGCACGGTTGTTGAGCCATCGTCGTTTTTTTGCTGGCCGTCTTCCCACAAAATATCTAAGGTCGATCCAAGCAGCGCATTCATACGCGATACTTTTATCGATTCAGCTAATAGGTGTAATGCTTTGCTGCGCTGTTTTTTGATGACGTTTCTGACTTGATTGGGCATAGAAGCAGCTTTAGTTCCCTCGCGCGTGGAATAGGTGAAAATATGCAAATCACCGAATTGCATTTCCTCAACAAAATTAAGTGTTTGTTGCCATTCTTCATCGGTTTCACCGGGAAAACCAACGATGATATCTGACGTAATGTTGATGGTGGGAATTAATCGTCTAGCCTCGGCTACTAGTGCACGAAACTCATCTGTTTTGCAGCGTCGAGACATGCGTTTTAATACCGTGTCTGAGCCACTTTGCATGGGTAAGTGCATGTGCGGCATTAACCTGGGGTTTTTGAATAATTCTAAAAATCCATCGGGTAAATCCCAAGGTTCAAGCGAGCCCATGCGGATGCGTGGAATGGTGGTTTCTTCAACAATGGATTGAACAAGTGTGAAGAGGTCGCTATCAATGTCACTGCCGTAACCGCCAAGGTGTACACCTGTAATGACAATTTCTGAGATGCCGTGCTGATGAATGGTATTTATTTCCACAATAATTTCATCAATAGCACGGCTTTTTTCGTCGCCTCTTGCAATGGTCACAATGCAAAAGCTGCAACGGTATCGGCAGCCGTCTTGTACTTTAATAAAAGCCCGTTGTCGGCCGCGAGAAAACAACGCCACTTCGTTAGGCTCAGTTGCCATGCTGGGCATGGTTTCTTCGCTAAGGTTGTCTAGTGTTAGTTCAACGAGTTTTTCTTTTTGTTGATTGTTGATGAGTAAGTCCACGCCGTCGAGTGACACCGTTTCTTGTTCATTTAAGGTGGCATAACAGCCGCTAACGACCAGCTTTGCTTTGGGGTTTTTCTTATGCGTTTTGCGAACCAGTTGACGAGACTTTCGAACCGCCCCTTGGGTTACCGCGCAGGTGTTAAGCACGAGAATATCGGGCGATTCCTCTTCGTTCACAAGGGTGTGGCCGCGTGCACTAAAGTCATTGGCCCATGTTTCAATTTCAGCTTCGTTTAGTCGGCAGCCTAATGTTTTAAGGTGAACGCGCATCGTAAGGTGTTAACAGTTTAAACGGGCTATTTTACGCTATTTGCTTTGCTTGCAAATAAAGTCAATGACTTTTTGTTGGCAGTTATCAGTGTTTTCATACAAGATGCCGTGTCGATTTGAGCTAACCCAGTGCTGAGTTAATTGTTCCTGTGGAATATGTTTGGATAATTCAGCCATACTCGATGGGTTAACCACGGGGTCATTGTCACCTTGAATGAGCAACACGGGACATCGCAATTTTTTTAATCGTACCGTTGTTTTTTTAATAAGCATTAACAGCTGATTAATGGCGGCAATGGGTGTGTGATGATAATTGATGTGTGGGTGTTCAGGCGTATTATCTTGGAAAGGCATAATGCCCTCTGAGACACTTATTTTTTTTACTATTTTATTTGTAAAATCGGCTATTTTGACCAGTTGAACCATAGGGTCTTTCAAAATAACGGGTGTAGAGCAAGCGGTGATTGATGAAATTCGAAGGTTTCTATTCGCAGCAGCCATTAACGCTAAAAGGCTTCCGCTAGAAAATCCGATTAAATGAATGGAATGACTGTAACAGCGCGCAATTTTTATGCTTTGGCGAACAGATTGCTGCCAATCTTGCCATGTTCGTTCATGCAAATCCCAGGGAGACGTTCCATGGCCTTTAAGGCGACTACCGATGACGATATAGCCTAAGTTATAAAACTTTTCGGCCAATTCTCTAAGCTCTGCTGGGGATGACAATAGGCCATGGATGATAATGACGCATTCACCCTTGTGATGTTTAGGTTTTAAGAGATAAGGGAGCGCGGATTGCTCAGAAATTCTTTGCTTTTGATTTATTTCTTGGTGTTTGCTTTCACGAAATTGGCTCAAATCCCAATGATATTCAAGGATTTCATCTTCGAACAACATGGATGCGATTTCATCCAGTTTTTTATTGAATTTAAAAGCAAGGCTACGTTTTATGGCTTTTTGCAGCGGTGCGATAGACGCGACTTCGTTAGCGTATACGGCTAGCGGGTTTTTGTAACGAATAGAATCAAAGTCATTTTCAGACTCAATGTTAGCCATAAAATTATAGTAAACACCTGCCGACTCGAGCAAGTTTGCCTTATAAACACCTCTGAGAAATTGGTTAAAGGTGTCACTTTTGGTCATTATTAAATTGCGATAAATGGATGGGTTTTTAAGCGTTCTATGAAAATTTAAAGAATCATCTTTTTGTAACACTTTAACTGTGCAATAAATTAAATGGTGTAGTTTTCTTTTGTTGATGTGGGTTTTGCCCTCATCTACAAAATGCATAATCAGTGTTGCGGCAATATGGGCAATGTTGATGGTTGTATTGTCATAAATAGCACGCATATAATCGTCGCGAATTCTGTTGGTATTACGTTGATAGTTGAGTCTAAACAAAAAGCTATTCCATGAGTCGTCCTTTTGAACGTTATCAAATATATCACTAAGCGATAATTCGGAATGGTTAACAAACGCAGTACTTATTTTGGATTCAATTTTAGTCCAGTAATCTTCAGCAATAATAGGTTCGCCTAAATGGATGTCCATGTCGGTATTTTTTAGCAAAAGATTACCTTCGATTAACAACTCTTCAGAAACTCGGGTATGTAAATTGTCTACAAAAAACTGAACGCTATTTTTCAGTGCATTATCGCTAATACGTAAGGGGTAGAAGGTGATATTGCAGGGGATAATAACGGTAGGTTTCTCGCAGACGCTTAATAAGGCCTGTGTATCATTGAACCCGAGTTCACTGGCCCACTGCGAAAGTAAGTTCTTACCTTTTTTTTGATTTATTTCAAGGACGGCTTGTTTGAAAATGGCTATTGCCAGCGCAATAACAGCAGGGCCAGTATGCAGTTTCCTACGTTCGTCATGCGAGCGAGAATAGATGCGGTAGCGTCCTTTTTCGTCAAATATTCTGCGGTCTTTAACAATGCCACCTTCAGGAAAAGCGACCAGTTTTTGTTGCTGCAAAATATCTTTAGACACGTGGTACATCAACGCATCTGCATTATTGGGTATACCACCCAGCTCTGATAAATAACGTCCGAATCGGTTGTCGGTAAACAATTCTTTAGAAGCGATTGAGCGGGAATAATGCCCGGTTTTTTGATAGATTAAGTATTGCGGGATAAACGCCTCAAAGCGTGCAAAATGGTTGAACAGGAAAATATCACCCTGCTGCCAAGCGTCTTTATTTCCAGTGGTCCGTATTGTTAGGCTAAAGACTTTGAATAACGTTTTCATCGCATGATAAGTCCACCGGTAGGTATCAGGATTTATCTGATGTTGCGTTGAATCGTTTTTATCTTTTGAGTCGTTACTCATGCTCGTGTTTTAATTAGACCTTATCCATCTAAATTAATAGTAGTTCATTATGCCGAGTTTTACTTCGAAAACATCAGTGCAAATACCTCGTTTAGAAGGCGAAGACGTGCATGTATGGAAATTAAAGCTATCAGATAGTTTGGATGGCTTAAGTTTGGCTGTGTTAAGCGAAGAAGAGGTAGAAAAGGTGAGCCGCTTACGCAGTTCCAAACTAAGAGCGCGGGCGCTATCCATGCGAGTTCAGCTCAGACAGTTATTGTCCCTGTATTTGGACCTTAAGCCCATTGATATTCATTTTCAACACGCGGAATTTGGCAAACCCTCAATAATAAATTCCGCCTTATCGTTTAATGTGTCGCATTCTGCTGATACTGCTTTAGTCGCTATTGGTCTTTGTCGTGAACTCGGCGTGGATATTGAACAATGGCGTGAGCTTGATAACCTTGATGGACTGGTTCAGCGGAATTTTTCTAGTGATGAAAAAGAGCAATGGTTAAGCATTAACGATGAAGATAAACAACAAACGTTCTTTAATATTTGGACCTGTAAAGAAGCGTTTATAAAAGCAACCGGTAGGGGGTTAGGGATGGGGGTTAGGCGCTGTACTTTTAATCTTCAATCGCCGCATGAATTAAGGCAATGTCCTGAACAATATGGCGAGGCGACGGATTGGCGGTGTGTACCGTTAGAATTTGATGGTCCATTAAGTGCGACATTGATGGTAGGAGCTAACGCATGTGCGCCGCTTATCTTTGAATTTGATTCTGATAATTTCCCAGAAATAGCTTAATGCCATTAGAATAGTACGCTGTTTAGTTTGCTATTTAAAAAAACGCTTTTATTATTATGAATGAATTTCCAAAAACGCTCGTTGATGCACTGAACAATAATCAGGATGCTAATAAGGGCATTACGTACATTAGCGGACAGGATGCTGAGCGTGACGTCAGTTATCCCGAGTTAAAACAGCGCGCGTTAGGTTTGTTGCACCATATCCAGAAAAAAGGCGCTAGCGAAGGCAATGAGCTGATTATTCACTTAGCTGATAATGAACAGTTCATTGATGCATTTTGGGCCTGTCAATACGGTGGCATTGTGGCTGTCCCCTTGGCGATTGGTACCAGTGATGGGCATCGCCAAAAAGTGTTCAATGTGTTTGAAAAATTAGAAACGCCCTATATCGCGACATCAAGAAAAGCGCTTCAACGATTGAAAGTGTACGCAGAGGATCAAGGTAAAGAGTCTATTTATGAGCAAATTCAGCAAAAGGCTGTAATGCTTGATCGTATTGAAGAGTTTGACACGTTAGGTATCTGCGCGGATATTAAGCCTGAACAAACGGCATTTATTCAATTCTCATCCGGTTCAACCGGTGACCCTAAAGGCGTTGTATTGACGCATAAAAATTTAATGACTAACTTATTCGGTATTATCGAATGCAGTGCCTTTGATGGAAATGACAGCTTTTTCAGCTGGATGCCGTTAACGCACGATTTAGGTATTATCGGCTTTCATTTAACGCCATTGTTCGTCAATATTAACCAGTATATGATGCCGACAGAATTGTTTGTTCGCCGTCCCAATTTGTGGCTGGAAAAATCCAGTGAGAAAAAAGCAACGATATTGTCGTCCCCTAATTTTGGTTATAAGCACGTTTTAAAACGTTTTAAACCTGAGAACCAAGAGGGTTTAGACTTATCAAATGTACGCTTATGCTTTAACGGCGCAGAACCTATCTCGGCAGATTTATGTCGAGAGTTTAACGAAACAATGAAACCTTTTGGCTGGTCAAAGACCGCTATGTTTACCGTTTACGGGCTTGCAGAAGCCTGCTTAGCAGTGAGTTTTCCTAAATTATTACAACCGTTGTCAACGATTCACGTTTTAAGGAATTCTCTGGTAGCCGGTCAACCTGCCACTATATTGAATGCAGCCAAGGAGCAAAGCATTGAGCTGGTTCGCTTAGGCCCTGCTATTACAGGCACAGATATGCTGATAGTTGATACTGGCGATACAGAAGTGGCAGAAAACATTATCGGACGCGTGTTAATAAAGGGCGATAATGTGACGCACGGCTATTACCATGAGCCTGCTTTGAATCAAAAACTTATCTCGGCCGATGGTTGGCTTGATACTGGTGATCAAGGTTTGATTAATGAGGGTGAACTCGTCATTACAGGCCGCACCAAAGATTTGATAATCGTCCACGGTCAAAACTTTTATGCGCCAGACCTTGAATCCGTTTGTGAAAGTGTTGATGGTATTGATTTAGGTAAAGTGATTGTCTGCGGTATTCGTAATCCCGAAGAGGCGGTTGATGAACTGGTTGTGTTTGTTCTATACCGTGGTGAATTGGATGCATTTTACCAAACGACCATAGATGTACGACGTGAGCTGAGTGAAAAATCAGGCTTAGACGTTGCGCATGTCTTACCGATAAAAACTGTGCCAAAAACGACCAGTGGTAAGGTTCAACGTTTCACCTTAGCTAAACAGTTTGAAGAGGGTGAATTTAACGAAATTATTGCGGCGTTAATCGAGTTATCTGAAACACAGGTAACGGACACCGGTGCGGCAGGCAGTCCAATTGAGCGTATTTTGTTAGAAATTTGTCACTCGGTTGTTGCTGACCAAAAAATCAGCTTAAGTGATAATATTTTTGAAATGGGCACGAGTTCATTAAAACTGGCGCAAATTCATGAAAAAATTGATGAAATGTATCCGGATGCTGTGGAGCTAACCGACTTTTTTGATTACCCAACGATTGAAGAATTGGCTGGATTTATCGCAACAAAAATTCAGGAATAGAGCTTAGTCATAAACACCGCGTTTTCGTTTCCATTTGCGGTTCGACCACATCCAATCTTCGGGTGCGTCTAGAATCATTTTTTCTAGTGAGCGGGCATATTTTTCTGTGATGCCGTAACCTTCTTTTTCATAGGGGGCTTGGCCCAGCTCTTCAAAAAATACCTCGTAGTGGCCAAGGCTTAGGCGTTTCATACCGACAAAAACAACCGGGTATTTGGTCAGTTTTGCAATTTTTTGTGCGCCAACGGCAAAGGAACTATCTTGGTTTAAAAAATCAGTCCAATATTTTTCTTCTTTTCTAACCGGTGATTGATCAGCCACCATAGCAAACCCGCGAACTTCCTTACGACGTTGCATAATTTCAATCAACGCATTCTTGTTAGGAATAGGTCGCGCGTCGAATCGAGAGCGTGATTTTTTCATGTGCTCATCAACGGCGAGGTCGTGCAGGGGTTTGTAGACAACATCAATTGGGAAGGAAAGCCCAAGACTGCAACCGGCTAACATCCACTCCCAGTTACAATGGTGAGCCGCTAGCATAAGGACTGATTGATTGTTTTTGGCGAATTTCTCAATGACTTCAGGGTTCCTTAGTGTTACGCGTTTACGTATTTCTTCTTCCGTTAAAGTGCCTGTTTTTATGGCCTCTATTACGACATAAGCCAGACGCTTAAAATTCAATTTCGCCAGACTTTCAAGCTCGGTCAGCGACATATCTGGAAAGGAATTTTGCATATTTGAAAAAATAACATTTCGTTTTTTTTCAACCAAATAATAACCAAGAAGATAAATGGGGTAGGCGATAACGTATAAAACACAAAGCGGCAATTTGCCCAATAAGGGGTAAAACTTTGAAATAGGGGACTGACGATTTTTAGCCATAACGGTGATTAAGCAACGATGATTATAAGTATGCCGCGTATTCTAACAAAGCAAACACCGCGTTTAGGCAAAAAATAAGTAGCCAATGAGAATCGCAACAATAATACCAATCAAATCGGCAAATAAGCCGCAAGCGACGGCATGACGGGCTTTTTTAATACCAACAGCACCAAAGTATACGGCTAACACATAGAATGTGGTTTCTGTACTGCCTTGCACAATAGAGGACAACCTGCCGGCAAACGAGTCGGCGCCGTGCAGCTGCATAGTTTCAATCATCATAGCGCGTGCGCCACTGCCACTGAGTGGTTTCATAAAAGCGGTGGGTAGAGCATCCACGAATCGGCCATCTAATGATAAGGATGCGACGACTGACCGGAGCCCATTTAATGCCATGTCTAACGCGCCGCTGGCTCGAAAAACGCCAATAGCGACTAGCATGGCAACGAGGTACGGAATAATCATCACAGCGGTTTGAAAGCCTTCTTTAGCGCCTTCAATAAAGGAGTCGTACACATCAATGCGTTTTTTTACTGCGCCCACCATAAAAAGAACAATCAATGTAAATATTATAAAGTTGCTGACTAAGGCGGATTGCTGCTGCATAACCACTTGATCTAGTCCTGAGAAGTACATCAAAATACCGGCAATTAAGGCACTAAATCCACCTAAATAAGCCAGTATAACGGGGTCGTATAATTTAATTCGCTGCACAGTGGCGACAGCAATTAAGCCAGCCATTGTTGACGCGTAGGTGGCAATCAAAATAGGAATAAAAACATCGGTAGGGTCAGCTGCCCCCATTTGTGCGCGATAAGTAAAAATAGTCAGCGGGAATAGCGTGACGGCAGAGGTGTTAATGACTAAAAAAAGAATTTGCGCATTACTGGCTGTGTCTTTAAGTGGGTTTAATGACTGTAGGTGCTGCATGGCTTTGATACCCAACGGCGTAGCAGCGTTATCTAGTCCGAGCATATTGGCGGAAAGGTTCATCACCATAGCGCCAAAAGCGGGGTGATTATCGGGCACATCGGGCATCAGGCGTTTTAACAAGGGATTTAGAAAACGTGTTAAGTGATCAATAAAGCCGCTTTTCTCACCAATTTTCATAATGCCCATCCAAAAACATAAAACGCCGGTTAGCCCTAAAGAAATTTCAAAAGCGGTTTTGGATAAGGTAAAGGTGGCTAGTGTAATGTCATTGAATACTTGTGTATCACCCAATATAAATAGTCGGTAACACCCCGTTAAAAAGGCGATGAAAAAAAAGCTGAGCCAAATAATATTTAACATAGAATGAAAGAGGTTAGAGTCACTAACAGTTTTCTTAAACTTTACCATATCAGACGATGTCAGAAAAAAATATCAACACGAACAGTAATGTCACGGACCTATTGCACATCATGCGCCAGTTAAGAGACCCAGATGGCGGTTGCGCATGGGATTTACAGCAACGCTTTGAAACAATCGCGCCCTATACAATTGAGGAAGCGTATGAAGTTGCTGAGGCTATTCAGCAGTCTGACATGTCAGCTTTGCGAGAAGAGTTGGGCGACCTTCTGTTCCAAGTTGTGTTTCATTCAAGATTGGCGGAAGAACAAGGTGCGTTTAGTTTTGACGATGTAGTTGCAGCCATATGCGATAAATTAACGCGCAGACACCCTCATGTGTTTGCGGGTGAAGTTATTGATGAAAGCGATTTAGCAAAACGTTGGGAAGGCCAGAAACGAGAAGAAAAAATGGCTGCGGACGGGGTGAGTATCCTTGAGACGGTAAGCCCCCATCAGCCAGCTATAAATCAAGCGTATAAACTGCAGAAAAAAGCGTCGTCGGTAGGTTTTGATTGGCCAAGCATCGAACCTGTTATTGAAAAATTAGACGAAGAAATCGCAGAAATTAAACTGGAAATCGGTCAACAGAACAATCAGCTACGCATCGAAGAAGAGCTAGGAGACGTATTGTTTAGTTGTGTTAATTTAGCCAGACACCTGAACATTAATCCTGAATGGTCACTTCGTGGGGCCAATAAGCGTTTTTTTGAGCGTTTTGCTTATATCGAAAAACAACTCGCAGCTCGCGGTGTAAAAATGGAAGATTGCTCGTTAGATACATTGGATGAGCTTTGGACAGAAGCAAAAAATAAGGTAGAAGATAGGCGTGAACGTACTTAGGAGCAGGCGCTAATACAAAAAACATAGGACATTTGTTTTAGTTTTAGTATACTCAACCATCAGATGAGTGAATGGCTGTAAATATAACGATTATATTTTACATTATAAAAATAAGTCAACCATTTGATTTATATGTATTTTTAGGAGAGATAAAAAGATGTCTGATAGAGTAAAAGGTATTGTTAAGTGGTTCAATAATTCAAAAGGTTTTGGATTTATTCAACCAGATGCAGGTGGTGAAGATGTGTTTGTTCATTTTAGAGCGATACAAGGCGATGGTTTTCGCACACTAAAAGAAAACCAAGCGGTCGAGTTCACCATTACTAAGGGCGATAAAGGTCTTCAAGCAGAAGAAGTTACCGGTCTAGAAGAGTAATACTAGTCGCTATGTAATAGCGATTAATTAAGCAGTTCGTAATAATACCTATCGGCAATACTATTTATTGCTGGTAGGTTTCTGTTACGTATCGTTCTACAATTTTTTGGAATTGTTCTGCTATATCGTTGCCCTTTAGGGTTACGTCTTTTTTGCCGTCGATATACACGGGAGCAACGGGTTTTTCACCGGTGCCAGGCAAGCTAATGCCAATATTCGCATTTTTACTTTCCCCTGGGCCATTTACAACACAGCCCATCACAGCTACTTTCATATCTTCAACACCGACGTATTGGGTTTTCCATTCAGGCATTTGATGGCGTAAATACGTTTGTATGTCTTGCGCTAATTGCTGGAAATAATCACTGGTTGTTCTACCGCAGCCGGGGCACGAAATAACCGTCGGTGTGAATGAACGCAAGCCCATGGATTGCAAAATCTCCTGTGCCACAATCACTTCTTGGCAACGGTCGCCACCGGGTTCAGGTGTAAGTGATATACGAATAGTATTACCGATTCCTTGGTGGAGCAGAACAGCTAAGGCCGCTGTTGAGGAAACGATGCCCTTACTTCCCATGCCAGCTTCAGTTAAGCCAAGATGTAACGGGTAGTCACAACGTGACGCTAAATCTTGATAAACAGAGATAAGATCTTGTACCCCACTCATTTTACAAGACAGTATGATTTTGTTTCTAGGTAAACCAATTTTCACTGCTTTTTCAGCGCTTTCAATGGCAGAGGTAATCACCGCGTCATGCATCACAGCAACAGAAGCTCTAGGCGTGCTTGATGATGAGTTTTCATCCATTAATCTAGCCAAAACAGCGGGGTCTAGGCTACCCCAGTTAACGCCTATACGCACGGGTTTGTCATACTGAATAGCAAACTCAATCATTTGCGCGAATTGTGGGTCGCGTTTGCTGCCGCGCCCAACATTACCGGGGTTAATACGGTACTTAGCCAATGCTTGAGCGCAACACGGGTATTTAGCGAGTAACTTATGCCCATTAAAATGAAAATCTCCCACAAGAGGAACATCGCAGCCAAAAGCATCTAAACGCTGCCTTATAATTGATACAGCAGCGGCAGATTCTTCGGTGTTGACTGTAATGCGGACCAGTTCAGAGCCAGCCTTCGCTAATTCCATGACTTGTTTAACCGTTTTGTTAATATCGGCAGTGTCGGTGTTCGTCATCGATTGGATAACAATCGGCAAGCCGTGGCCTATTTGAACGGATCCGACGTTAACGATAAGTGGGTTTGGCATAAATGAATCGTGTAACTTAACTAAAGACGCTCATTATATCGTCTATCGTCTGTTATTTTTGGTTTATAGCCAAAGGGCATAAGTTTCGTTGAAGCCAAAGGTAAAGATCTCCGCTTAACTCAGCGTTAAAAGAAAGTAAAGACTACTGTATGAGGTCTTTAGTTACGAATGAAGCGCAATTAAATGAATGTTTGATTAGAGTTATTTAAGTGACATCTAAGAATTTATCAATAAGAATAAACGCTCGGTCGATGATAGGGTTTGGTGTGTAAAAGTGTGGAGAAAAACGGATGCCGCCACCACGTTTTGCACAAACAACATTGTTTGTCGTTAAGTAGTTAAATAGCAGATCGGTTTGGTTGTTAGAGGGTTTAAAAACCACAATATTATTGCCGTGTTCATCGGGGTTTGTTAGTAAGATTAGTGAGTTGTTTTGATTCACTTTATTAATCACGTATTGCCCGCGTTCTACAACGTTTTTTGCAACAGCCTCCATGCCAATATCTAATAGTAAGCCTATACTGGCTGATAGTGCGTGTATGCTTAGCATATTTGGGCTGCCGCACTCAAATCGACGGGCCGTTTTGGTTTCTTCCCAAGTGGTCGCGTCATAGTTGCCCATATCCTCAACCATGTGCCAGCCAAATTGAGTGAGTTTGAGTTTGTTGAGTGATGCTTGTCGGCAATAAAACAAGCCTAAGCCTTCAGGGCCTAATAACCACTTATGCCCATCAGCCATCACGAAATCGGCCTGGTATCGTTGTACGTCAAATTCAAAGGCACCAATCGACTGAATTGCATCGATACAAAATAAAACATTCGTTTGACGGCAGGCTTTGCCTAAGCGCTCTAAGTCAACACGCAACCCCGATGCATATTGCACAGAGCTTATCGTTAATAAGCGTGTATTGCTATCAATTTGATTGATAAGCTCAGCAGTAGGGTCACTAACGTTTTTAAGCAGTGTTTTTTTAACCGTAACGCCTTGATTAGCCAATGACTCCCAAGGAATCATATTTGAGGGGAACTCCTCATCGCTGGTAACAATATTGTCACCTTTGTTCCAATCTAGGCCATATGCAACAAAGGATAGGGCCTCTGAGGTGTTTTTAACCAATGCAATTTCATCGACAGAACTGGCGTTTATAAGCTCTGCTATTTGTTTTTTTAATCGTGCTTCAACGGTTAGCCAATTAGCGTATTTTTTTGAGCCAATGGTGACGTTTTCACGGCAAAACTCATTAACGGCTTGCTCTGTTCGTACCGGCCATGGCGCAACGGCAGCGTGATTTAGGTACATTACCTCATCGTCCAAATTAAATTCTTTATCGAAGTTGCTAGTCATCAGTCATCGTGGGCTGTTAAAACCCCATTCTATCCTTTTTAATATATTCCTTATAGACTTACTGGTATCGTTTTATAAGTGGTGTGAGGAGGGTGAATGTTAAGTTTTGGGCATAGGGGGGCGATGGGCTACGCGCCAGAAAACACGGTGCTGTCGGTTCAAAAGGCGATTGAATTAGGCGCTGATTGGGTGGAAATTGACGTTTACTTAGTAAATAGACAGCTTATGGTGATTCATGACGATACCCTTGATAGAACAACCAATGGGAAAGGCAGTTTGTTTGATTTTACCTTTGAGCAGTTGAGAGAATTTGATGCAGGAGAGGGTGAGCGTATACCTATCTTGTCAGAGATTATTCAAGCAACGAAAGAGAAGGTTGGACTGAATATCGAATTAAAGGGTGAGCACACCGCAAAGGCAGTTTATGAGGTGTTAAGTGACTTAAGTAATGAACATAAAAAGCAGGTCTTAATTTCATCTTTTAAAATGAGCGAGTTACAGAGCATGTCGAAACTTGATGAGTCGATAAATATCGGCGTGTTAGCGGGCGATAGTATTAATGAAGCGTTTGCTTGGGCGCAAAAACTAAAAGCTTCCTCGGTTCATTTTAGCAAAAGAAAAGTGACGCAGGCGCTTGTTAATCAAGCGCACAGTACGGGGCTAAAACTGTACGTTTATACCGTTAATGAGCTAGCTGAACTGCGCAGAATGAAAATATTAGGCGTGGACGCTGTGTTTAGTAACTACCCAGATCGGGTTTTAAGCGTTTGACTTAGCCAGCTTTTTTAATTGCGTGCGGGTGTATAGCAGCGTAATAACCATACTGATTAAAACGATCACGGCGACCGAGCCGAACAGCCATTCGAGACTATAGCCAAGGACGATAATCAGATAATAATTGATGGCTAATGGGAACAATAGCTGCCTACATAGCCCCATGATCACGGGGAAGTCAGGTTGTTTAATCGCTTGCAATGTTGCCACGCTAATAAAAAGTGCCACGTAACAAAAAAACGCCAAGGCATCGATCCTTAAATAGGTGACGCCAGTGTTGATGATGTCGGCTTGGGGACTAAAAAAGCCCATTAAATGCGGAGATAAAAAAATCATCACGGGGATGCAAAAAAGTGAAATAGCAAAACTTAGTAGCAAGCCTTTTCGGTACGTTTCCGAAATGCGCCGATAATTTTTAGCGCCGTAGTTTTGCCCTGAGATAGCTAAAACAGCCGCATTAAGGCCTAATGCAGGGAGTAATAACACTTGTTCCAATCGTAAACCAACCGAGTAACCTGCAACGGCGTAATCACCAAAACGGCTGACAAAGCCGGTAATCATTAGGCTACCGATAATCATAATAAAAAAATTAAAACTCGCTGGTAGAACTTGCCTTAGAATGTTTAAAAACAGCGATATATTCGCACTTGGAAACGGTTTGAATGACAGTTTTTTACTTAGAACATTCAGTAAATAAAGTGCCGATGCGCACTTGATAATCAGTGTCGCCCAAGCAAGTCCCGCAACGCCCATATCGAGACCAAATGTTAGTAAGGGGTTAAGAATCAAGTTGGCAAAAAAACCAACAACTAGGGCGTTACGGTTAGAAACCGTATCACCTAACGCCATTAACGCGCCTGCGGCGACGCTACTGATGGCGAATGCAATATTGCCAGCAATGAGAATTTGAATATATTCCCAAGCCAGTTCGGTGGTTGTTTGTTGTGTGCTTAACCAATCAATAGCATCTTCAGCGAGTAAAAAACCAAACGCGACAATGATGCCTGCAAAGGCAACACCTACGCCCATCGAGTTTTTAATAATAGCCTTTAAAGTACCGTTTTTACCCTCGCCAAGCGCTGTCGCAACCATCACCGATGTGCCGTTTTGCAAGCCCGCGAGTAAACCGATAAAAAGGTAAAAAACAATACTGGCAATGGATAAACCAACCAAGGCATCATCTGAAATTTTTCCAGCAAACCAGTTGTCAGTAAGGTTATATAAGGTGTTAAAAAACATTCCCATAGACGCAGGAATGGCTAGCCTTATTAAATGTTGGTAGATTGACCCAGTGGTTAAATCTTGGTGTGTAAGAGAGGAGTTAGAAGGCATGAGGGTAGACTAATCTACTATGGTGACTGAGGTCAAAGGTCGATGCTCAAAATCAACGATGGTAGCTTTGATTAGCAA
>LWDU01042196.1_pt1 | contig 15714 bp, 15 predicted proteins | sample 727161 | NCBI WGS metagenome assembly LWDU01 (sample SAMN04566230, study PRJNA314399) | hydrothermal vent metagenome | isolation source: deep sea hydrothermal plume seawater | place: Mexico: Gulf of California, Guaymas Basin | collected 2004-07-11 | reverse complement strand
AAAAGGTCAGAATACGAAGTATTGGAGCTTAAAAGTGTAACCCATGTACCTGTACTTTTTTGTTACCTATGTCCCTGTTCGTACACACCCCGAATGCCTTGCCCTGCGGGTACCCGAGTCGTTGCATTATTTCAACGGCACGCGCATACGGACTTCTGTCCTAATGCGCTCTCGCAACATCCCTGTCGCTCAACCGATGAAATAACACAACGACTCGGCAAGCCAAAAGGGGAATAAAAACGTACTGAGTTTGAAGTGACAGTCGATAACGGACATTATATCTTAGGTTGTTGTGATGGAACACTGAATAACTTTTCATCTTCTAATCGCATGGCCATTAACTCTCGACCCCATAAACATCCTCTGTCTATTGGGAAAACATTATATTGTTGAATATTGTTTTCCTTACCTAAATGTGCTGTTGACCAATGTCCAAAAATGATTTTATTTTTTGTTGTTTTTCGTTCGGGCATGGCATACCAAGGAGTTAATGATTTATCTTGTGAGTAGGGAGGTCCTTTTTCTTTTAGGTTTAATTCCTCGTCTTTTTCTATATAACGAATTCTTGTGAAGCAGTTGATGATGAATCTATATCGGTCGTCACCTTTTAAATCATCTGACCATCTGCCGGGTTGGTCGCCGTACATGTTGTGTATGAATTCATTGAATCGTTGTTTGCTCTGTAATAATTCTTCTGTTTCTTGAGCGAGTTCTATTGCTTGTTCTAGTGTCCACTGTGGTGGTAAGCCGGCGTGTACCATTGTAAAATTTAAGTCATCATCGTTTACTAGTAGTGGTTGTTTTCTTAACCATTTGAATAGTTTTTTTGAATCATCTGCGTTTAGTATTTCATCAACGGTATCTTTGCGATGTGGTTTTATTACGTCGTTCGCTATCGCTAGTAAATGTAGGTCATGATTACCTAATACCATTTTTGCATTTGATTCGAGTGATTTAACGAAGCGTAAACAGGCTAATGATTCAGGGCCACGATTAACTATGTCGCCAACAAACCAGAGTTGGTCATTTGTTTCATCGAAATTGATTTTGTTCAGTAAATCTTGAAGTTCTGCATAACAACCTTGCAGGTCACCTATGGCATAGGTGCTCATAATTAATGTAGTGCGTTGGGCATGGAAAGATTGAAAACAGGTATATTTGCTTCGAACTCAATACCATCATCGGCTTGCATTTCGTATGAGCCTTGCATACAGCCTACGGGTGTTTCTATAACGGTGGCGCTGGAATATTGATGCGATTCTCCGGGCATGATGAGTGGTTGTAGTCCAATGACGCCATCGCCTTTGACTTCCTGCACCTTGCTATTGGCATCGGTAATGATCCAATGTCGGCGTAATAATGTCGCTGCAATAAGTCCTAGATTTGTGATTGTTATGGTATAGGCAAAAACATAACGTGACAGTTCGGGTGAGGACTGTTCAGGAACATAAGTTATCTCACTTGTGATGCTGATATCATGTTGTTTCTGTGTCATAGACTCATTTTGAGGTAAATTGGGTATGGTATGCAAGTTAGATTTCTGATGACATCATTCGTTGGTGTTCATTTATTTTTTGACGATAGCTGATTGCTTCGCTGAGATGTTGAGTTAATATTTTCTCGTTATTGGATAAATCGGCAATGGTTCTGGCTACTTTCATAATTCGATGAATAGCTCGACCTGATAATCCCATTTTTATTGTTGCTGTTTGTAAAAGAGTTTTATCGATGTCGCTTAATTTGCAGTGTTTCTCAATATCAGCTGTTTTTAGATCTGAGTTAACAACGCCACTACGATCTAATTGTTTATTAAATGCTTGAATAACACGTTCTCGTACTATTGAACTATTTTCGGCTTTATCATCTTTTGTTTGATTAATGATTGCGCTTGGGATGCTATGTACTTCTATGACCATATCTAGTCGGTCCATTAATGGTCCGGAAATTTTATGTTGATAGCGGTTAATCTGTTCTACGGTGCATCGGCAACGACTACTTTTATCTCCCAGATAACCACAAGGGCAGGGGTTCATTGCAGCGATAAGTTGAAAATTTGCAGGGTATTCAACTTGCTTCGCTGCACGAGAGATAATAATGCGTCCAGACTCTAATGGTTCGCGTAAAACTTCTAATACTTTCCGATCGAATTCTGGAAGTTCGTCCAAAAATAAAATTCCATTGTGAGCTAATGATATTTCCCCTGGCTTGGGATGACTGCCACCACCGACTAATGCGACACCTGAGGCGGAGTGATGTGGTGATCGTATGATTCGCTGTTTCCAAAATCGTGAAGAAAAGCCTTGCAAACTTATTGATGCAATAGCGGCGCTTTCCAAGGCTTGCTCATCAGTCATTGGTGGCATTATAGTCGGTATGCGCTCTGCCAACATGGTTTTACCTGAGCCGGGAGGTCCAACCATTAATAAATTATGTCCGCCTGCCGCTGCTATTTCTAAAGCTCGTTTGGCATGTTTATGTCCGTATATATCATCTAGGTCTGTATTGTATTGAGTTGTTGCTGTTGTTTGTTTTGTTTGGTGTACTTCGATTAGTTTTGTACCGGATATGTGAGCACATACTTCTAAAAGATGTGTTGCTGGCAAACATATTGTGTCTTCAACTAGTGCGGCTTCATCTGCATTTGTCATTGGCAGTATTAAGCTACGCTGAGATTTTTTCATTGCCATAGATACAGGAAGTACGCCGGTGATAGGTCGTAAATCACCGGTTAATGATAATTCACCTATAGCCTCATGATGTTCAATTCCTTTTTCCGGGATTTGTCCGGAGGCAATTAATATTCCCAGAGCGATAGGTAGATCGAAACGTCCACCTTCTTTAGGTAGGTCAGCGGGTGCCAGATTGATAGTTATTCTGCTGAGTGGAAATTCGAATTGGTTATTGAGAATGGCGCTACGAACACGCTCCTTACTTTCTTTAACAGTTGTTTCGGGAAGTCCGACAATAGAAAAACCGGGAAGACCGCGAGAGAGATGGACTTCGACTGTGACTAATGGCGCATTGATGCCATCCTGCGCACGTGAATAGATTATTGCTACGCTCATATATTTATCATCCTTGATTAATATTGGTAGCACGATTGTTCTTTTGCCCTCTGGCGGCGGCAAAAACGCAGCCAAATCACTCGCTCCGTTCGCGGGGCAGGCTCTACTCAATCGGTCACTTATGTTTATAAGCTCCCTCATTCCGTGCGTTTTTTTCTAGCCAGAGAACAAAATCCCTGCTCGTGCAATTATTTTATTAATTCAATCTCTTAAAATTGAATCAGGTATCGGTATAGTTTTTAGTTTTGTCCAATTGCTCTTCTAATTTTGATAATTTTTCCTGTAATGCATCGAGTTGGGTGCGAGTTCGTTGTAACGATGCAGTTTGAATATCAAATTCTTCACGCGTTACTAGTTCCATTTTGGAAAATGTGGCGTTTAATGTCGCACGCAAATTCTTCTCAATGTCTTTTCTAAAAAACTGTAGATCTTCCGGTAATGCACTTGCTACATCGGCAAGTATTGCTTCTATTTTCTCTTTTACCATTATGTTTTATTCACTCTTTTAGCTTTATGGTTGAATCATACTGTTTTGCTAGCGACTTTGTCATTTGGAATCGGTATTCAGCGATTATCTATATATGCGACCTATTTTCGAGCATTTAGAATATTCTTGCACATAAATAGTGCGATATATGTATTTTGTACTTAAATGAATTTAATTAAACAGCTTCTTTTACTATGATATCACTTTGATTTCATTATAATTAGTTTAATTGGTATAGAACATGCTCACAATTAATATCGATATTTACCAAGAATTCTTAAAATATAAAAAGTATCTTAGAGAGGGTAACAACATGAAGAAGGTAATGATGTATTTATTAGCGTGTTCAAGCATGCTTATTTCAAGTATGGCATTTGCTGACTCGCCACATGAGTTTAGTGGAAATGTCGCTTTATCAACTGACTATGTCTATCGCGGTCAATCTCAAACTGGTAATGACCCATCTATTTCTGGTGGTTTGGATTATGCGCATAGTTCTGGTTTCTATTTAGGAACATGGGCATCTAACGTCAATTTTCCAGACAACGTAACATCAGAAATTGATGTTTATGGTGGTTATGGTGGTGAAATTGGTGGCTCAGGTATCAGCTACGATCTAGGCATCCTTTACTACATCTATCCTGGTACACCGACTAATGTAGATAATAATTTCATCGAGGGCTCTCTTGGCTTAGGTTATTCGTTTACTGATGACTTCAGTGTAGGAGCTACTTTCCGTGCAACTCCAGATTGGCAGGGATCGACTGGTGAAGGTTACAACTATGAAGGTAGTTTTGAATATTCTTTACCTGCGGATTTTGCAATCTCAGCTTCGGTTGGTCATCAGACTGTTGATGAAAATGCTACATGGGGTTCACCTGATTGGACTTACTACTCCGTTGGTCTATCTAAAACCTTATTTGGTGCCTTTGATGCGAGTATCGCTTATGTAGGATCTGACTTGAGTAAGGCCGAGTGTTTTGGTGGCGTAAATATTTGTGAAGACCGTGCGGTATTCACTATTTCTAGTAGTTGGTAGTTTAAGTTTCGGTGGAGTGCCTTTCCAGAACAGGAACGGCATTTCGAATTTATAAGTAGTAAAAATCTTTTCTTTAAGGGGATATCTCAATGAAGTTGGTAACAGCAATTATTAAACCCTTCAAACTGGATGATGCGAGGGAGGCTCTGACAGAGATCGGTGTACAAGGTATGACTGTGACAGAAGCTAAGGGATTTGGACGTCAAAAAGGACATACAGAACTTTACCGTGGTGCTGAATATGTAGTTGATTTTTTGCCCAAGATTAAACTTGAGGCAGCAGTAGTTGATGACAAAGTTGATGAAGTTGTCGCTGCAATTACTAAGGCTGCTAGCACGGGCAAGATCGGTGATGGAAAAATATTTGTTTCATCACTTGAACATGTGGTTCGAATACGTACCGGTGAATCCGGCGATGACGCACTATAACAATTTTGGGGGGATAAGAACTATGAAACGTCTATTTAATTTTTTAAATCAAAAAGGCCTGCGGAGGGCACTAGTCGCATTTACTGCATTACTAGCACCTTCGATAGCAATGGCCGATGATCATCTTAATACAGGTGATACTGCCTGGATGATCATGGCTACTGTATTAGTGCTTTTTATGACTATTCCAGGTTTGTCGCTTTTTTATGCGGGCATGGTACGTAGTAAGAATGTTTTGTCAGTGATGATGCAGTGTTTTGCTATTACGGCATTGATGACCATACTGTGGGTATTGTATGTCTATAGTTTGGCCTTTGGAGATGGCGGTAGCATGAATGCCTTTTGGGGTGGATTTAGTAATGCATTCCTAGCTAATATGACTGTTGATAGTATGAGTGGCACTATTCCAGAATCTGTCTTTATGACATTTCAAATGACCTTTGCCATTATTACTCCTGCCTTGATTGTTGGTGCCTTTGCTGAACGCATGAAGTTTTCTGCCATCCTGATATTTATGACTCTATGGGTAACGTTTGTCTATGCACCTGTATGTCATTGGGTCTGGGGCGGTGGTTGGCTAGGCAGCAAATTTGCCATTATCGATTTTGCTGGTGGTACAGTTGTGCATATCAATGCAGGTGTTGCAGGTCTTGTTGCTTGTTTGGTACTTGGAAAACGTAAGGGATATCCGGAAACTGCAATGCCCCCACATAATTTAACATTGACCTTGATTGGTGCAGCGATGCTATGGGTTGGTTGGTTTGGATTTAATGCAGGTAGTGAATTGGCTGCTGATGGTACTGCTGGCATGGCAATGGCAGTAACGCAGATCGCAACTGCAACTGCAGCATTGGCCTGGATGTTTGCTGAATGGATGACTCATGGTAAACCTAGTGCTCTGGGTATTGCTTCAGGTGCTGTCGCAGGACTAGTTGCAATTACACCAGCATGTGGCAACGTTGGGCCAATGGGAGCACTCGTTATTGGTTTAGCTTCTGGTTTCATTTGTTTCAAGGCTGCAACTACGCTTAAACGTATGTTTGGTTATGATGATTCACTGGACGTATTTGGCGTCCATGCTGTTGGTGGCATCGTTGGTGCTTTATTGGCTGGCGTCTTTTCTGCTACCACTCTGGGCGTATTCTCAGGGCAAGGTTTTGCTGAGGGCGTAACTAGCATTGGTGGACAATTTTTTAATCAGTCTGTTGGTGTTGGCGTAACTATCATATACAGTGGTGTATTAAGCTTTATTATCCTTAAAGTAATTGATGCGGTAATTGGGCTTCGTGTAGATGAAGAAGAAGAAACAGAAGGTTTGGATCTCGCTTCTCATGGAGAACGAGGTTACATTCTTTAAGCACTTAATTTTAATAACTCTCTGTTTAAAATTTAACGGGCACTTAGGTGCCCGTTTTTTTTACGTATAGGATGTACGTATGTCGCGAGCGCATGGATGCGCAGGAGCGACGATGTACAGGATGTACTAGTCGATTGTGCTCCTCGGCTTTAGCTCCCTGCTTCGCCCTACCTCAGTCTCTGTTCTTGACCCGACTCCACTGATTACATCCATGCAATCGTCCTCCATCCTTAGAGTCGTGTATTTTCGACACTTCCACCATTCATAGCGATCGTATGTTGCGAGCGCATGGGCAAGGATTGTTCCTGACAATCCTATTGCATTTCCTCCGTCCATGGAGGTCACGCGCAAGAGTGACGAGTCTCCATAAACTTTCCTGTTTTTTATCAATTTCTAAAGAAATCTCTTTTTTGGTGCATGTAAACGATGAAATCAAATCGTTAATAGGTTAAATTCGCCTTAAAATTGGTGCAATGTTATGCACTAAATTAATTCGTAAAATGATTTTTGTATTGTTTCACGTAATTTTTGATCTTATGGGGAGTGTTCATGAAACTAATTAGTGCTGTAATTAAACCATTTAAACTTAACGATGTGCGTCAAGCCCTTTCAGAAATAGGTGTCCAAGGAATGACTGTAACCGAAACAAAGGGTTTCGGCAGACAAAAAGGTCATACCGAGTTGTATCGAGGAGCTGAATACGTCATCGATTTCTTACCAAAAATTAAAATAGAATTGGCAATAGACGATGACCAAGTAGATGCAGTCATTGAATCTATTACTAAATCGGCAGGTATGGGCAAAATAGGTGATGGCAAGATTTTCGTTACTGAACTCGAACAAATTATTCGTATCAGGACAGATGAAACAGGAAGCGATGCTATTTAATAAAAATAAGCTAGCTCAATACCACATTAAATAATATTAGAAATACTTCATGTCATTTTAATGATCTTGAGGTCAGGGGAAAATTCAATGACTTGTCTATTAATTCTATTACTCACTCTATTGCCTAGTGTTGTATTTGCCGGCGATTTAAATACCGGCGATACGGCTTGGATACTTACTTCTACGGCACTTGTTCTTTTTATGACCTTGCCGGGTTTGGCTTTATTTTACTCAGGTTTGGTACGAGCAAAAAATGTTTTATCAGTACTCATGCAATGTTTTGCTATAGCTTGTTTGGTTTCCATTATGTGGATGGTGGGTGTTTATGGTTTGGCCTTTGGGGATGGCGGGTCGATAAATCAAATAATCGGTTTAGGTAATATCATGGCATCGGATGTTACTTTAGATGCTATGAATGGCACGATTCCAGAAGTTGTGTTTTTTATGTTCCAAATGACATTTGCGATTATTACTCCTGCTCTCATTATTGGTGCTTTCGCCGAGAGGATGAAGTTTTCTGCGGTACTCTGGTTTAGTGCTATCTGGTTGATCTTGGTTTATGCACCTGTTTGCCATTGGGTTTGGGGTGGTGGTTGGCTTGCTGATAAAGGCTTTATGGATTTTGCTGGTGGAGCAGTGGTACATATTAATGCTGGTGTAGCGGCAATAGTTACAGCATTAGTCATTGGTAATCGTAAAGGTTTTCCCGAACATCCAATGGCGCCACATAACATGACATTGGTCGTTGCTGGTGGAGCAATGTTATGGGTAGGCTGGTTTGGTTTTAACGGTGGTAGTGCATTAGGCTCAAATAACAGTGCGGGTATGGCAATAGCCGTAACGCATATCTCTGCGGCTGCTGGCTCATTGGCATGGATGGTCTGCGAATGGATTAAATTTAAAAAACCCAGTGTTTTAGGTATTGTTACTGGAATGGTTGCTGGTCTAGGTACGATTACACCTGCATCAGGTTTTGTGGGCCCTTTAGGTGGCTTGGCAATAGGCCTTTTAGCTGGTGTGGTTTGTTTCTTTGCAACGCAATATATTAAGCGAGTTTTGAAAATAGATGATTCGCTAGATGTTTTTCCTGTGCATGGTGTAGGTGGTATCTTAGGAACGTTATTAACCGCTGTATTTTACTCAAATTCATTTGGCGGATTGGCGGATGAAGCCTATTCGATAGTATCTCAGCTTGGAATACAGGCTATTGGTGTTGTCGCAACGATAGTATGGTGTGGTGTAATTACTTTCATCATCCTTAAAGTAATAGACCGTGTTATTGGTTTAAGAGTAAATGAAGATGAAGAGACCGAAGGTCTTGATCTCGTGTTACATAATGAGAGTGGTTACAATATCTAGAACATTGTCTAATTATTGCTCCTTTTTGATGCACATTAAGGGGCAATAATTTAAACGTAATTAGTTTTTTACTAGCAGCTCAAAAGCCTATTAGTTTGACAGGAGTTGATCATCTGGCGTTCTTGTTTTGTTAGAAAGCACCCTCTAAATAACTGTTACCCGAGGTAATTTCATAATTGTTATCCTCAAATGAATTTGAGTATTTCAATATTATTACTCAGAGTTTACAATGACAGAATTGATAATTAAAATGATAGTATCGTGGAAGGAAAATCACTAAATGCCTGATCTTATTGATAAAAACATGTTAAAAACATTTGTACCAGCGAGCGCGCTAAATTCTGAAAATTTTCACGAATTAGCGGGTAAAACATTTGTTGAAGATGTAGCTGCAGGCAAAGAGATTTTCAAGGAAGGCGAAACGGACAGAAAATATGTTTACCTGCTCGAAGGACAACTCGAAATCTCATCGAGTAAAGGTGAAAGTAAGATAGTAATGGCGGGTACAGACATGTCCAAGCATGCTATTGCCAACCAACAACCAAGAAAATTCACAGCTATAGCCAAGGAAGATTGTAAGGTTGCACGAATTGATAGTGATTTACTCGATATATTGCTTACTTGGGATCAATTATCTGGTATCGAAGTTGATGAGATTGTGACTGAAGAAGAAGATGGCGGTGGTGACTGGATGACTCGTATTTTGCAGTCAAAATCTTTTCTGCAAATACCTCCGGCAAATATCCAAGCTATGTTTATGCGTATGCAGGATATTCCTGCAAAAGCTGGCGATGTCATTATAAGACAAGGTGGAGATGGCGATTATTATTACATCATTAAACATGGTAAGGCGAAGGTAACGCGAACTTCAAAAACAGGTTCTGAATTAACATTAGCTACATTGGGTGATGGTGATGCTTTCGGCGAAGAAGCTTTACTTTCGGAAGCGAAAAGAAATGCAAATATTGTCATGTCAACAGATGGTTCATTGGTACGATTATCAAAAGAAGATTTTAATGAGTTATTAAAAGAACCTATGTTGAGCTGGGTAAGTAGCGCTGAAGCAGATGCTATGGTTAAAGATGAAGGTGCAGTTTGGCTTGATGTAAGATTAGAAAGCGAACATAAGAATTCAGGTATTGAAGGCAGTGTTAATATTCCGCTGTTTATGTTGCGTCTTAAAGCTCAAACTCTGGATGAGAATAAAAAATACATACTTTATTGTGATACGGGACGTCGAAGTTCCGCTTGTGCCTATTTGCTAAGTGAACGTGGCTTACAGGTTTATTGCCTTAAAGGTGGCCTGGTCGAACGTGCTGGTTAGTTAGCATTTTTAAAATAAAAATATCTTAATATTTTGTTGTGGCTAGTAGTATAAATCTGGATAGTACTGTTTCTAACTACGCTGTAGTTGGTAATCCGGTTAAACATAGCAAATCTCCTCAAATCCATTCTTTGTTTGCCAAGCAAACGGGAATCTCGCTAAATTACCAAGCTATAGAAGTACCTCTTGATAACTTTAATGAGTATGTGAAATCCTTTTCTTCGCAAGGAGGAAAAGGTCTAAATATCACCGTCCCTTTCAAAGAAGAAGCAAACTCGTTATGTGATTCATTAACACAACGTGCAAAGTTATGTGCTTCTGTAAATACAATATGGTTTGAAGATAATAAAATTCATGGAGATACAACGGATGGTAAAGGTCTGATTAATGATCTTATAATTAATCATGCTATTGATATAAATAATAAATCTGTGCTTATTCTGGGTGCAGGAGGTTCAGTTAAAGCCATTTTAGAACCACTATGCGAACAAAAACCGGGAAAAATTGTTATTGCGAATCGTACTGTTTCACGAGCTGAAGAATTGGCCGAAAAATATTCTGATAAAGGAAATATAGTGGCGTGTTCCTATAGTGAACTTGTAAATCAAAGTTTTGATTTATTGATTAATGGAACTTCATTAAGTTTAGCCGGTGAGCTTCCTCCTATTGCCGAAACAGTCATTAAAAATGAATCGTGTTGTTATGATTTAATGTATTCAGACACTGGCACCATTTTTATGAAATGGGCAGCGGAACAAGGAGCCTCAAAAGTATTAGATGGTTTGGGTATGTTGGTTGAACAAGCGGCCGAAGCTTTTTTAATTTGGCATGGTATTAAACCAGATACAGTACCAGTAATAAAATTACTCCGAAGTTAAAGCACTTGCTGTTGTCTAACAATTTGGGTTTGACGCTTTACATTATATTTTACAGTCCATGAATTTTATCCATTAGATCTGGTAACCAGGTAACTAATTCGGGTACAGCAATTAACACAATGATTGCAAGAACTTGTAGTAATACAAATGGGATAATACCTGTATAGATATCCTGTATTCGTACTTCAGATGGGGCAACGGCTTTAAGGTAAAACAATGAAAAACCAAATGGAGGTGTTAAGAAAGAGGTTTGTAAATTAATCGCAATTAATACAGCGAACCAAAGTAGATCAACGCCAAGCTGGTTTGCAATCGGTGCAAGTATTGGAATAACAATAAAACATATCTGTAAAAAATCGAGGAAAAAACCAAGAATAAATATTAGTAGCATACTAATAAATAAAAATCCCCATGTTCCGCCTGGTAAATTAGACATGACTTCTAATACTATTCTATCTCCACCCATACCTATGAATACAGAACCAAACGCGGTAGCACCGATTAAAATCATAAATACCATACTGGTTAACCTTGTTGTTTGTCGCATTGACTTTTGAAGCATCTCAAGGCTTAACTTTTTATGTAAGGCAGCAAGTACAAGAGCACCTATTGCACCAACGGCAGCAGATTCGGTAGGTGAGGCAATACCAAAAAATATCGAACCAAGTACAGCGAGTATCAGTATTAGTGGCGGTAATAAAGTTATGAGTATGTTGAGGTAATCAATTTTTTCTGAATTTGTTTTAAGTGTTGGCGCTACGCTAGGCCTGTACCAGGCATAAGCAAGAATATAGACCATGAATAACAGAATCAAAATAGAGCCAGGTATAATGGCTCCCATAAATAAGCGACCAACAGGAACGCCCATTACATCTCCCAGTAGTATTAAAATAATGCTAGGAGGAATAATTTGTCCTAATGTACCAGATGCCGCAATGGTTCCCGTTGCTAGCGGTGCGGAGTAACCATGTTTAAGCATGGTGGGTAAGGCAATAATCCCCATCGTCACGACTGTTGCGCCAACGACACCAGTTGTTGCAGCTAACATGGCTCCGACAATTACGACAGAAAGTGCTAAGCCACCATTTAATTTTCCACAAAGTTTCCCCATTGTTTCCAACAGATCTTCTGCAAGCCCCGAACGATCAAACACCATGCCCATAAATATAAATAGGGGGACAGCAAGTAAGGTAAAGTTGGTCATGATTCCCCATATTCGTAGGGGAAGTACCAGAAAAAAATCAAATCCTAAAAAAATACTGCCAAAGGCGAGCGCAACAGCACCCAAGGTAAATGCGACCGGATAGCCTAATAGTAGTAATAGCATCAAGCTTGTGAACATTAAAATGACCCAAATCATCATGGCGTTTTATCCAATGCGATATTGAGTTTTTTTATACTTTCTGCAATTGCCTGAAGTAATAACAATCCAAAGCCGGTGGGGATCATTGCTTTGATTAACCAACGAGCAGGTAAGCCGCCGGGGTCAGGTGATGCTTCGTTAGAATGGTAGGCTAGAGAGATAGATGGCCAAGTATTAATGATGATGACAATGCAAAAAGGTAAAAGTATAAATAATGCGCCAAAGGCATCAATCCAGGCACGGTGTTTGTCATTTAAAAATTTACTTTGGTAGAAGATATCCAGCCGTACGTGTTCATCATGCTTAAGTGTGTAAGCTGCACTAATAAGAAAGATAATCGAGAACAGATGCCATTCCAGTTCTTGAATACCAATCGAGCCACTTTGAAATAAGTAGCGCATGGAAACGTCATAACTGACGAGCAATACAAGGACGATAACTAACCACGAAATACATTGACCTGTACGCTCGGTAAACTGATCAATTTTCGAGCTTAAATTTAAGAATAGGGTTTTCAAAAAGACTCTTTAGATTCGGTCAAAATTAAGTCGGGAATTATAAACTATTGGTATAGAAAAGCGCAGTGGGTTTGTGAGTGCTCACCTAAAATAAATAATTTAATAGTTGGTGAAGAAAAACCAATGTTCAGTTGAATTATGCACAAGTAAAATTGCTAAAAAATTTATCAAATTACAAATAAGTCAATGGCCTCTGAAAATATGATATTATCGTGTAAGGCATAGAATTTATTAATTATTTATTGATTATACGGTTTTAATTTGATCGAATATTATTTGATATTAATTTTATGACATTATATTGACTTAAAATTATACACAGAATTATCCACAGGCTATAAGCTGTTGATTTTCAATTGGTGGTAGTGATTTGCGAGTTTCACAAAATCCGATATTTCCAGGTTTTCTGCACGTATTTCTGGCGCGATACCAAGTTCTTTTATATCTGCTTCGGAGATAATTTTTTTAAGTGTATTACGTATTGTTTTTCGTCGTTGTGAAAACGCTGCTCTTACAATTATTTTAAGACTTTCATTATCTGAAAGTTCATAGCGTGGTTTAGCTAATGGAGTCAATCTGACAATAGCGGAATCAACTTTAGGACTAGGACTGAATGCTCCGGGTTTTATGATAAACAATGAATCAACATCGCAGTAATATTGCAGCATGATTGTTAGCCGGCCATATTGTTTGCTGCCTGGTTCGGCACAAATACGATTTACTACCTCTTTTTGCAACATGAATAACATATCCTTGATGCAAGCTTTGTGTGTTAACAGATGAAATAGCAAAGGCGTGCTGATGTTATAGGGCAGGTTGCCAACAATACGTAAATCTTGGCCAAACTTTGATAAATCCAATGTTAGTGCGTCTGCTTCGTGAATAGTTAAACGTTTATCGTTACCTAAGTCGGTCGTAAGAACACTGACCAGATCTCTATCAATTTCTACCACATCGAGTTTATCAACGCGTTCAAGTATTAATTTCGTCAATGCACCTTTACCTGGGCCTATTTCGATTACGTGATTATTTTGTTGCAGGTTAATCACATCAACAATGCGTTGAATAACAGCTGGATCGTGTAAAAAGTTTTGTCCGAAACGTTTTCGTGCACGATGTTTATCTGGATTAATCACACGTCACACCACACTAATTTGAGAATTTAATTGATGACGCGCCATTTTATCCGCCATATCAATTGCCGCTAGTAAGCTGTCAGATTGTGCTTTTCCGCTACCAGCAAGCTCAAGAGCAGTGCCATGATCAACAGATGTTCTTATAATAGGTAGCCCCAGCGTAATATTGACTGCTTCGCCAAAGCCTAATGTTTTCAATACAGGTAAGCCCTGATCATGGTACATACAAATAAACACATCTGTCTTTTGACGTTGTTCTAATCTAAATGCCGTGTCCGCAGGTAATGAACCAGTTACCTCATAGCCATTATCAACAAATTGTTTAATTACAGGGTTAATAATCGTTATTTCTTCTGTGCCCAGATGCCCATTCTCGCCAGCATGAGGGTTAAGTCCACAGACGGTAATAGCGGGCTTTTTAATACCAAAGTGACGTGACATTTCTTCCATAACAATACGAATTGTTTTTTCAACTTTATCAGCTGTAATTGCATCCGGGATATCACGTAAAGCTAAATGCGTCGTAACCAGAGCGACGCGTAATTCAGGACAGGCGAGTAACATTACCGGATAGGCATTATTACAACCGATTCCTGCATCATTAATGACAGATTTTTGTATTGGTGCTGTGATGACAGCATTAAAGTTTCCTGATAGGCATTCATCGGTTGCGATATCCAGCATTTCGAGTACGTAATTGGCGTTACTGACATCGAGATTGCCTGCGGTGCAAGGATTTCTTAGCTTTATAGGTAAAACTTTTAAAGAATTTTTTTGTGTTTTAAAATTTGAATCTGAGATATTAGAAACGTCAATAATATCGACTGTTGTTGATAATAAATTTGCGCGCTCTAAGAGCAAATCGGCATCAACGAGTATGGTTAGATCGTATTGATGATCCAATTGAGAAAGCTTAATGATTAAATCAGGACCAATTCCAGCGGGTTCGCCGGAGGTTATTAATAGACGCGGTTTTTTTTCTGATCGCATTTTACAGCACAGTCTGCGTAAGAAAGGCTAAGGCTTAGATACTATCCAGACGGTATTCGACATAGGCTTCATCCCGAAGTTTTCTAGTCCAGTTTTGCATCGCTTCTTTTAGTTTTCGAGTTCGAATGGCGGCTCTAGCTTTACCGCGTTTAACCGATTCACTATTATCAAAATCTCGTCGCTCAAGTACCTGAAGTATGTGCCAACCAAAATTTGATTTAAAAGGTTCGCTAATCTGGTTTAGTTCCATACTATCCATTACTCGTTGAAATTCAGGAACAAGCTCACCGGGTGAACGCCAGCCAAGACTTCCGCCATCAATCGCACTGACAGAATCATGCGAATTACCCTTTGCCAAAGAGGCGAAGTCATCACCGTTATCTAAACGGGCTTTTAATTGAATTAATTTAGTTTTTGCTTGTTCAGCACTAACTAATTGATCCGGTTTTATGAGGATATGTCGAGCATGTGTTTGCACAACAATAATTTCTTCATCACTTCTCATCTCTGAGATTTTAATGATATGAAAGCCACTAGGACTTTGGATAAGTTCACTGATATCGCCATTTTCCATTCCAGGGATGTAATCAGCAAATAAACTCGGCACATCCTCTATTTTGCGCCAACCTAAATCACCGCCGTTACTGGCATTACCACCGTCAGATACGCTCTTTGCTATTTCATTAAAATCAGCGCCGAGCAATAGATCTTCTCGAATCTGGGCTGCCACTTGCTTTACTTGTTCAATTTCATCAGCCGTTGCACCGTCAGGTAAAGATAATAATATATGAGAAAGACGTATTTCCTCTTGATGTGAACCTTGAAATTCCTGATTAGAGAGGAAATTATCAATTTCTCTTTCGGTCACAACAATACGGCTAT
>LWDU01040271.1_pt1 | contig 15718 bp, 20 predicted proteins | sample 727161 | NCBI WGS metagenome assembly LWDU01 (sample SAMN04566230, study PRJNA314399) | hydrothermal vent metagenome | isolation source: deep sea hydrothermal plume seawater | place: Mexico: Gulf of California, Guaymas Basin | collected 2004-07-11 | reverse complement strand
TCTCGCAGGCGTAATCAATGCGTCTGTAACAGATCTAACTACGGTAAAAGGTATATCCGACAACACGGCCATCACAATTAAACTTGTGCAAGCGTCTGCCCACCGCCTGATGAAACAGGAAATCATGCAGCGTCCGATCCTGAACAGCTGGACACGGCTGCTTGATTACTGCTCAGCAACAATGGCACACGAAAAGAACGAAAGCTTCCGCGTTTTGTTCTTGAATAAAAAGAACGAGCTGATCGCTGACGAAATCCAGCAAAAAGGAACAGTCGATCACACGCCAGCCTATCCGCGCGAGATAATGAAACGTGCCTTAGAATTAGGATCAACGGCCCTAAGACCCAAACCCGTCTCAAGCGGATATAGATATGACGCGTCAAATCAAAGCGGCAGGATCGCCCTTCTCTATTGTTATTCATGACCACATCATTGTCTCTCGCAATGGTACAAGCAGCATGAAATCCTTGGGGCTAATATGAAATATGTCATTATGGCTATCGCTGCTATTTGTGTCGGCGTCCTAGGCGTCTCGATGCTAAACCCGGAATTCAGAAGTAAGGCCGCAAGCGTAACAGGCGCTGTAAATAATGAGGCCAAACAAACAGTGACAAAAACGAATAGCAATGGTTTCGTTTACAAATCTGACAAGCGTGAATACGCACAGCGGCCAAATGATGACACAGCATCCCGCGAAGGATGGACACAAGAGGATGACATCATGATCCTTGTCGAACCAAATTCTTCAAGCGTAGCTCCATTCTACATTGATGCATTCGAAGCCACCATTTCAGATCACCGTGCATGGTCTGTCTCAGGCCAATATCCGACAGATAAAATCAAGTTCGATAATGCTGCCACAGCTTGCGAAGCAGCGGGCAAACGCCTGTGCTATACCCATGAATGGCAAGCGGCCTGCCGTGGTGGCTATACACAACCTGTAGCTTTTCAGCTAACAGATATGATGTGGAACAACTGCTATTTTGCCAAAGGCAAACCTTACACAGAAACTGACCGCGTTGAAACAACAGACTCGCATATAGAATGCACACCATCTGGCTTGCCGCTATTTCACATGGTTGGCAACTTGGCTGAATTCACGCAAAGCACTAGCGGTCAACAAACTGTCGTCGGCCTAACCTATTACGATGTTCATTTAAAAGATAAAATGGGCGCCCTGAAGCAAGCTTGCGAGGCCGTACCATTCCCGGCAGGCAGCTACCCCAGAACAAAATACAATAAAGGCATCGGATTCAGATGCTGTATGCCCGCGCAGTAAATAAGCTTTCAGCACTTGCTATGGAAAAATGCAAGCCACAGGAAAACCTTACAGTTTCAAATCGCGATCTTTAACGGCACTCTCTAAACGCTCATAAAGCATCTTGGCTGCTTCGATTTCATGCGGATACTTAAACCCTGTCAGCATATGATCAACAATCTGCGTATCAACGGGGCGCGTCGGATCATCATTAAGCGTAAACATCTTGATCTCTTTGCCAACCTGCTCCGACGTCGACGGCAGCGCCATAATGGCTGACATCTCGGCCTCGGTGACCTGCATGGCGCGCATAACGACTTTTTCAACGAGCGGATGTTTGGCATTCGCAATCAATCCGTCCCACAGATAATAAACGCGGCGTTTAAAATCCTCATAAGGCAATATCTCTTTAATGCCCTCGCCTAACTCTTCGTGCATTTCGCGGTAGGTTTCTTCGCGGCCATCAATCATCTCGCCTGCACGATGAAACGCATCTTTAACCTCATCAAAACCGCCCGCACTCAGACTTTTACCTGTCCCAACGGATTGATCTCGATCTGTCACCAGAATACGAAGCTGATTACCTTTCAGCGTGTAAAGAATGATATTGCTGCACGGTGAGGCCTGCGGCCACTCATAAGTGTATGACATTATGTATTCTCCCTTTTGTCTATTAGTAAACATCCCCCGCAGAAATAGCAAGAAAGCCATTCTTCGCTTCGCTGCAGCAAACAAATATGCTTATATCTGTACATTATGATTCCAAGATATACACGCCCAGAAATGGCGGGGATTTGGGCCCCCGAGAACAAGTTTAAAATCTGGCTCGAGATCGAGACACTGGCCTGCGAACAAATGGCCAATCTCGGTACGATACCGCAGAGCGTCCCTAAAGTTCTGCGCGAAAAAGGCGGCTTCGATATCGACCGCATCGACGAAATCGAGCGTGAAGTCAAACACGACGTCATCGCCTTTCTGACGAGCGTTGCCGAACATATCGGCGAAGACAGCCGTTACGTGCACCAAGGCATGACCAGCTCCGACGTAGGTGACACAGCGCTGTGCGTACAGATGATGCAATCTGCCGATTTGCTAATTGAAGATATGGAAGCCCTGCTCGCCGCTCTCAAAAAGAGAGCCCAGGAGCACAAAGACACTCTCTGTATTGGCCGTAGCCATGGCATTCACGCGGAGCCTACAACATTCGGCTTAAAGCTATCACAACATTATGCTGCTTTTGCCCGCGGACTGGAACGCTTAAAAGAAGCGCGCAAAGATATCGCCCGCTGCACTATCTCAGGCGCAGTTGGCACTTACGCAACAATTGACCCTTCCGTTGAGGAATACGTTGCCAAACATTTAGGGCTAGAGCCAGAAACAATTGCAACACAGGTCATCCCGCGCGATCGCCACGCCACATTCTTCGCAACACTCGGCGTGATTGCATCTTCTATCGAGAACCTTGCGATTGAAATCCGCCACCTACAACGCACCGAAGTACGAGAAGCGGAAGAATTCTTCAGCAAAGGGCAAAAAGGCAGCTCGGCCATGCCGCATAAGCGCAACCCGATCCTGTCCGAAAACCTGACAGGCCTTGCCCGTCTAGTACGCAGCGCCGTAACGCCTGCACTAGAGAACGTAGCCCTATGGCATGAACGCGATATTTCACACTCTTCTGTAGAGCGCAACATCGGCCCTGATGCCTGCGTGACATTGGACTTCGCACTTTATCGTCTAACTAGCTTGGTTGAAAACCTGCTGGTATATCCTGATACAATGAAGAGAAATCTGGAACGCACAGGCGGACTGGTCTTCTCTCAACGTGTTCTTCTTGCGCTAACTCAAGCCGGTATCAGCCGTGAAGACGCATACCGCATCGTACAACGTAACGCGATGGAAGTTTGGGAGAGCAATGCAGAGAAGAAGTTTCTTGATCTATTGAAAGCCGACGAAGACGTTAAAAAGGCGTTCGATGAAAAAACGCTCGAAGCCATTTTTGACTACGAGCATTATATCAAGAACCGTGACGCTATTTTCAAGCGTGTATACGGGTAATTTAGAACTTAAGGCTGCTGCGGTGTCAGCATCGGATTATCTCCGCCCATATCTGGGGGTACAATAACGCCTGGGTCATTTCCATCTGGCATGGGCAATCCAAATTGCTCACGCATCTCATCTGACATGGGCACATTACATTGCATATCTACACCCGGAATTTGATCCGTAGGAATTTGCACCGTAAAGATTGTAGCTGTAATACCTGTTTGGTTTTCGATTAAGTCCGCAGCCTCACCCATTTTAAAAGCGTGATACCATGCCTCTTCCGTCATTTCATCAGGCTTGGCTTCCATCGGCACGTCAGAAAACATATTGCTTTCCCAGTAACCTCTAAAAATCTCACTCGCACGCTGTGTGTTATGAAGCGCACCAAATTCATCTTCGCCAAGGTCATGTGTGCTCAGCACAACAATACGCAGCTGCTCTACACCGACATCATCAGCACAAGTAGAAACCTGATCCACTAAAGAGGTTTGTAGTTCCCAGCTGTAATTTACGTCATCAGCATCCGCGCCGCTCCCCGTTGTCGTAAAAATACGCGTGCCCTCGGGAAAACGGTCACGCATCAAATCTCTGATCTCATCAACGGGACGATCAATTACGAGTGGATGCTGCTGCGCTGTCGCACCTGTCGCTAGAAAAAACGGCAATGCCAGCGCGCCAAGACCTGCTTTGAAATTCATTACGAAAACTCCCTTAACTAATTATGTAACCTTGATAAACACACACTATTTATATGTCAAGAAACCCCGCAAAAATTCTTGCGTTTCACGTCCTGCTCTCTATCCTCTAGAAGAGTGATTCAAAAAATGGAGAATGCCATGAAGGGCGATAAAACAGTTATTAAACACCTGAACCAAGCACTAAAGAATGAGCTGACTGCAATTAACCAATATTTCTTGCACTCACGCATTCTGGAAGATTGGGGTGTAACGAAGCTGGCAAAGCATGAATACGATGAATCCATCGAAGAAATGCAGCACGCTGACCGTCTAATTAAGCGCATTCTGCTACTCGAAGGCCTGCCAAACCTGCAAGACCTTGGCAAACTGATGATCGGTGAAACCGTCAAAGAAATTCTGGAATGCGACCTGAAACTGGAAATGATTGCTATTCCCGAGCTGAAACAAGCCATCAAGGACTGTGAAGCCGCTAGCGATTACGTAACGCGCGACCTGTTCATTGAAATCCTGGCTGACGAAGAAGGCCACGTAGACCACTTGGAAACACAACTGCAAATGATTGAAAACCAAGGCATCGAAAACTACATCCAGCTGCAGTCTTCTCCTGTTACAGAACAAGAATAAGCACTAAAAATCATGCTCTCATATAAAACGCCGGAGACCTTCCGGCGTTTTCTTTTTGTGGAATGATAATCATTTTCACTTGCGAATGATTTTCAATTACACTACGTTGAAAATCATGTTCCACACAGCAATGGGAAGCGGCAATGTATATCTGCCTTTGCAATGCGATTAAAGAAAAAGACATCCGCAAGGTTCTGGAACAGGACCACGACGGCAAAGCCACTGTCAGCGGTGTATACCATGCCTGCTCTGCCGGCGAAAAGCCGCAATGCTGTTCTTGCATTCAAACTCTCAAAGATATCGTTGGTGACCATAAAGGACGCTGCGCCGCCGCGAAGGCTGCATAAGCATGAAAGTCTGTCACTGCCGAAATTTTGACGAAGTTGCCGCGGCCAAAGCCATCAAAGACAATGACGTCAAACACGCTGAAGATATTCATGAACATATCTGCGGCCAAAAACCGGACTGCGGCTCCTGCCTTGGCGGCCTGCAAAGCTTGACCGATGAGTTCCAGAAGACAGGCACAGTCCCCAATATCCGCGATGTGCCGCGCGAACGTCGTAAACAGTCCGTTCGTGACCTTAGCGATCGCTTCTCGGAAGAAGAAGCCGACAACGATAACCCGCCCGAGTTTAAGGCGCGCTATATCAGACTCAAACAGCGCCAACCTTAAATTATTTCGCGACCACATTCGCGGGAAAATCAACGCCTATACGTATAGAAAAACATGGGCATATCTCTGCGCAGCCTATCCCAAACGCGCTTGCATTGCCTTATGTTATGTGCGACCACTATGGTCATAGTTCCACTTATGAAATGGGAAATAGAAATGTTCAGAAAACTAACACTGACAGCTTGGAGTTTATTAATTATGACAGCAGCAACTGGCGCACAAGCCGCCGATCCTGAGAACACAATTTACCTGGAAACAGATCAAGGCCGCGTAACAATCGAACTGCGCCCTGACCTTGCTCCTCAACACGTTGAGCGCATCAAAACGCTGACTCGCGAAGGTTTCTACGACGGCGTAGTATTCCACCGCGTAATCGAAGGCTTCATGGCACAAACTGGTGACCCGACAGGCACTGGTACAGGTGGTTCTGAATACCCAGACGTACCTGCAGAATTCAGCGATTACGAATACAAGCGTGGTACTGCGGCTATGGCACGTGCAATGGACCCAGACAGCGCAAACTCACAATTCTTCATCTGCTTCACAGACACAGGCTGTTCATTCCTGAAAGGCCAGTACACTGTATGGGGTCAGGTTAGCGAAGGTATGGAGCACATCGACGCCGTTGAGCGTGGTGAGCCACCAAGAAACCCAAGCAAAATCGTGAAGATGACAGTTGCCGCTGACGCCGAAGGCGCAGAAGCTGCTGCAGAGTAAACCTTAGACAGAGTAACATTTTACTATGGCTAAAAATGAATGGTGGCGCGGTGCGGTCGTATATCAGATCTATCCGCGCTCTTTCTTGGATACAAATGGCGATGGCGTCGGTGATCTAAACGGGATCATTGAAAAGCTGGACTACATTGAGTCACTTGGTGTAGACGCCGTTTGGATCTCCCCCTTCTTTAAATCCCCGATGAAAGATTACGGTTACGATGTCTCTGACTATCGTGACATTGACCCGCTATTCGGCACATTGGAAGATTGCGATCGTCTGATCGAAGAAGCGCATAAGCGCAATCTGAAACTGATTTTTGATCTGGTCCTGAGCCACACCTCTGACCAGCACGTCTGGTTCAAAGAAAGCCGCCAAAGCCGCGACAACCACAAAGCAGATTGGTATGTTTGGGCAGACCCAAAGCCCGATGGCAGCCCGCCTAATAACTGGCTAAGCTTTTTCGGTGGCCCTTCATGGACATACGACGTCCGCCGCGGCCAATATTATTTGAATAACTTCCTTCCAGAACAGCCAGACCTTAACCTCTGGAACCCTGACGTACAGGATGCGTTGATTGACGCAACACGCTTTTGGCTGGATCGCGGCATTGATGGCCTGCGTCTTGATGCCATTATGTGTTACTTCCATGGACAAGACTTTAAAGACAACCCCGTGAACGCAAACCCTGCGCCCTCACGATTTAATGTAGACTTCCCGACTCCGCACAGTATGCAGGATCATGTGAACGACCACATAATCCCGCCGGGTATAGAGTTCAGCGAAAGACTGCGCACGCTGTTAAACGAATATGATGACCGCATGGCCGTGGCCGAAGTCGGCGGCGATGACGGGATTATGCTGTCCATTCGCTACACAGAAGATGAGAAAAAGCTGCACACAGCATATCACTTCGGATTATTGGCGCATGACCCGCTAACCCCTGAATTTGTTCGCAATAACATCAATGAGTTCGAAACCAAGGGCAAAGGCTCATACAGCTGGCCATCATGGGCGTTTTCAAACCATGACGTTGTGCGCGCACAAACACGTTGGGGACTGCACGACCACGAACATAGCCCTGAGTTCGCAAAATTCCTGATCGCCCTGCTCTGCTCATTACGCGGAACACCCTTTATATACCAAGGGGAAGAGCTTGGTTTGCCAGATGCCCATATCGATGCAGACCGCATTGAAGACCCATGGGGCAAATTCCTTTACCCGCTATGGCAAGGCCGCGATGGTTGTCGCACACCAATGCCATGGGACGGTGACCGTCCGCACGCNNNCCGCCGCCACTTCCCGCTCTCTGTGAAACAGCAAAGACAGGATTCAAACTCCACACTGAACTTCACGCGTGAGTTTTTGAAATGGCGTAAGGACCACTCAGCCCTCATCGATGGCGAAATTGACTTTGTCGATATGCATGACAGTAACATTCTGGCTATGACACGTATCAACGACGATCAAAAGCTATTCTGTATTTATAATTTCAGTGCAGATACTGTCATCGCAGATATGTCAGAGATCGAAACAGAAACTATGGCCTTCAGCTCGACGAGCGTAAGACTGGATAACAAAGAACTGATCTTGCCAGCCTTCGGCTTTAGCTTCTTCACAATGAAGTAATTCGAATTAAGCTTTCTTTTTAGCCGCAGTTTTCTTCGCCGTATCGGCCTGTGCCTTAGGCACAGCTTTTTCTGCAGACGCCGCAATTTCAGTGCTGCTATCCTCTTCGAGTGTTAGCGGCTCACTGCTCTTTGGCTTTTCAGCTTTAACCGCGTCATCATCCTCAAGTTCAAGATCAATTTCATCCAGCTCAGGATCATATTCCAGCTTCTTTTTCTCTTTTTCAGCCTGACGTTTCTCTTCCGAACGCAATAAGGTCTGGTAACGCCTTTTCTCTTCTATACTCGGGGTCAGAGTTTTCACAACGTCCTGCAAACGTGCCACAATCTTATCCAGCTTCTCGGCATTACGCAGCGGATCAGACGTCTCAACACGAAGCACAGCTTCAATTTCATCAAAGAAAAACAGCACAGTTGCATTCGTCATTTTGAAAACACTACACAAGGCTTTCAAGCGCTCATCCGTAAGATAGGCCTGCGCGCCTTCTTCATCACGGACACGAAGGACATAATCATCCTTCCATTCTTCAATGCCGGGCTTATATGTTTCCGAAAAGATAAGCGTATCAATAAACGGCTTCATCTGTTTCGTACCAAGCGCACCACCCGTCGGCAGGCCCTTACCCATTTGAAACTCAAGAGCCGTCACGAAACGCTGGCCACGCACATCATCCGTTTGCTGCACACCGCTAAATAAAGAAAATAATGCCTTATCTAATTTACCGTGAACATTTGGTGACGTCATAAAGCCGGTTGGCTCATAATTCAGGTTTCGTTTTTCCGAAAGCTTCTTCCAGGCATCCTTTTGCTGGAACATAATCATCATGTTCCAAGCCGCAAAGCCCAGCATCAAAAACGCAAAAATTGCCCAAATAATAATCCACATAGCCGCGTAGCACCGTTTGTTAATTCAACCGCAATTTTACAGGCATTATTTTTTATTGGCTAGAGTCAAACTGAAGCTATACAGGACAACGATTGCTCGCTATTAGCGAGCTCGCGCTGCAAACCACTCAGCAGCCTGACGGCATTATCGCCAAGCACTGTGTTATCCTGCATTTCCAGTAAGTGAAGTAACGCAATGAGATGCGCCAAATACACATTACAACGCTCCAGCGACAGCCTGCTCATATACAGAGCATGCTCTATTTCAGATTTACTCATGTTTTCCACCACACACAATTAATTTTCATATTAATGATGCGTTTTTAATATACATAACAAGAGTAGCGCAAGCAAAAAAGCAAAACCTATACTTTAGATATGGCCTTTTGCACTAAAGGAAAAGGCCGCATAACGCGGCCTCCCACCCTCTAAATAACTGATTTAGAAATATTATGCGGCTTGACGCTGTGCCATAGGCGCGTATTGCTTTTCTGAGAGCATTTTACGGCTCAAATCATCAGCGATAGTCGCACAATCCATATTTGTGTCCATGGACATACCGAAAATACGGTCGAGAACACCGAAAACCTGATCATAAATCATGGCCATGATCTTATCGGCTGGCTCACCTTCATAGAATACAGAAATCAGACCACCGGAGTTAATCACGTAGTCAGGAGCATAAAGAACGCCCTTCTCGTGCAACATTTTGCTTTCTGTATTATTGATTTCGTCTTTTTGCTGGTTGTTTGTAGAGCCAGCAACGATCTTCGCCTTGATACTGCTATCCAGCACACCGCCCATCGCACAAGGTGCAAAAATATCAACGTCCATGCCAACAATTTCGTGTGGTGCGACAACAGTCGCGCCAAACTCAGTTACAACACGGTCAATACGGCCCTGATCAAGATCTGCGACAAACAATTTCGCACCTTCTTTATGCAGGAACTCACACAGATAGTAACCAACATCACCAAGACCTTGCACCGCTACGGAAACACCCTCAAGGCTCTCTGTACCTAGCTTATGCTTGGCTGCAACTTTCATACCCGCAAACACGCCATATGCTGTGAACGGACCTGGGTCACCACCAGCCAGCCATACGCCTGTTTCCTCAGGTGTAATACCGCGTACATTGGCAGTCTGTGTTTTGGCTTCAACCAGCAGCTCTTCAGAAATACCGACATCTTCCGCTGTGATATATGTCATGCCGTACTGCTTCTCGATCATATCAATCGCTTTACCAAATGCGCGCATCATACCCATTGTCGGGTTACCGTGCTTGATAGCTGCTTTAGCGCCACCTAAAGGCAGGCCGGCAACTGCAGACTTGCGCGTCATGCCACGTGACAAACGCAGACCATCAGCAGCCCAAGCCGCATCATCTGTATATTCCCAGCGGCGACAACCGCCAAGCGCACGACCTTCAACCAAGCTATGAATAAAGATACGGGCTTCTAGGCCGCTATCTTCATCTGTCACTTGGAAAACTTTGGTATGATCGCTGTACTCAGGATGGCTTTTCATAGCCTCTGTTACGTCTTCTACCACTGGATTTGGAATCATAGTCATTTTAGGCTCCCTGACTTAGTTTTTATGTTGCAGAATTTGTACCATTTTTCGCAGCATAAAATGACTGGTTTTTACAAGCCTCTATCAAATTGCATCTTTTGAACAAATCATGCGCCAATTAATGCAAAAAATTTTTCTACAGATCATGTTGATGAAACTTTATTACGAGTTTTGTGCGCTTGCTAAGTAACTGATTTAACGCTAATTTGAGTCCGTTATGCGATTCTTGCCACTTACTTTAGGACTGTTTTTATTGTCAGCCCCCGCGCTGGCACAGATTACTGTGATCAATGAAGACGGAAGCAAAACAACCTTCTCACCCGGACAAGAAACTGCAACAAAACTGCCCCCCGCGCCTGAACCTGAGGTTCAAAAAGCACCAAAGCCCGAGCTTACACCTCAAGCAGAAGAGACACAGCCCGAACCTGAGTTCGAGCCTGAGCCTATCCCTGACCCTGAGCCTGAGCCTAAACCTAAAGCCGAAGAACCGGAACCTCAGCCAAAGCAAAAGCCGGCACCGAAACCCAAAGCTGCTGAAAAGCAATTGGTAGAAGCAGAACCAGTTCATATTCTGGATACTGTGGAATGGGAAGCGCCACCTGTACCGCCGCGCAAGCCCCTCTATGAAGTGGCCGAGCCTGTTCCCGAAAAACCTATCATTCCGCCACATCCGCGTGAGATTAAGGTCATCAGCCAGAACACTGCCATAGGCATCGCTCTAGATAAAGCGCCGCCGTCCAAGGACTTCAAAGTCTTTGCGCAGGAATATAAAGGCAAGCCCGCTTACTCGGTCATGTTCCGTACTGAAGACGGCCCTTATGAAGTGCTAGTAGATGCCGTGACAGGCCGCATCCTCGATAAAGGATACCTGCAGTAAATTACTGCCCCTTCTCCAGTTTAGCCAATTGTGCCTTCAGCTCAGCCTTACGAACGGCTTTTGCTAATCTACGCTCTTCCATATCAGGGCCGCAATATATGGCCTTTAATGACAGCAATGGCGGCAACAACATAAGCGCAGCAAAAAACGTTTCATTGCCGCGCGTTTCTGTAAGGATAAACAGAACCACAGCCACGAAAATCAAATTTACCAATACGGCTCCGTAATAAAAAATCTTGTCCATTGAAAAACTCCTTCGGCGATCGCGCCTTTAATGACTTCTTTTGTCATGGTAATTTAATGCGTTGATATTCTAAAGGAGATTTTCTGATGAGACTGCTCACTGCCCTGACACTTGCCCTTATTACTGTATCACCTGCCAGCCTGATGGCCGCCGAGATCGAGGCCGGCAGCACACTGACAGCCGCAACAGTATACGCCAACCGCGCTACATTAACGCGCCGTGCTGTGATCGATATTCCCGCAGGCGAGCACACAGTAATCTTCAAAAACATGACACCGTCCATGATGACAGACTCCCTACGCGCCGCGCCCTGACACACAAAATGGAAACCAGCATTGATCTTGTCGCCCCGCGCGAAAAGGAGCTCAACGACCAAATCCTGAAACTGATGGATCAGATTAAAGTCCTCGAAGCAGAAAAAGCAGCCATCAGCACCAAACAAGACTTCATCAATAGCCTCGGCGAACAAGCCGTAATGCGCGAGAACGAGAGCATAGCCGAAATGCAGTTAAACCCTGAAAGCTGGGCCGCTGCGGCAAACACCATTCACTCCCAGACATCAGAAAACCTGAAAGCCACCCTAGCGCTGGACAACCAGATTCGCGATTTAAACGAACAAATCCAGAAGCTGCGCACAGACATGAACCAGCTGCGCACAGGCAACAAAACAACATATACCGTCAGCCTGCCAATCGAGGCCGATCGCGCATCAAAATTAACAGTCGACCTAAGTTACCAAATCCCCAACGCCACTTGGCAGCCCCTATATGATGCCCGCCTTAACACAGAAACCGAAGAGCTGGAATTAATCCAGTACGGGGCTGTGCGCCAAAATACAGGCGAGGACTGGAGCGATGTAAAACTTACGCTCTCAACAGCGCAGCCACAACGCGGCGCCACACTGCCACCTCTAAATGCTATGTGGGTTAGTCTGCGAGACAACAAATTAAGGCAGAGCAGAAGCTTTGCCAAAATGGCGCGCAATGAAATGCTATCAGCAGCCCCTCAAGCTGCGTCATTAGCAGAAGCCGACTACGAATTGGCGGATGATGGTATGGCACTGAACGAAGAGATAGTTATGCAGAGCGCCGAAATCAAAACGGGCGGTTTTGTGAGCGAATACATTATCCCCGGCCCAAGCACGGTTAAAGCGGATGGCAGCGAAAGCAAACTAAAGATCGGCACATTCGAGACAGAGAACACCTTACAAGTGCAAGTGAAGCCGCAGCTAAACGACAAAGCTTACCTGGTGTCTCGCGCCAAACTTAAAGGCGAAGCCCCTATCTTGCCTGGTCAGGTGAACTTATTCCGCGATGGCGCCTTTGTCGGCAAAATGTCTATTCCCCTGCTTCGCCCTGATGAGGAGCAAGATATAGGCTTCGGTATTGATGATCAGGTCTCTGTTAAGCACAGTGTCATGAAAGATGAAAGAAGCTCGGCCGGCGTCATCGTCAAAGACACCGAGATTGAACGTCACTATGTAACAGAGATCAAGAACCTACATAGCCAGCCTATTAATCTGGTCGTGCTCCAAACAGTCCCCGTCACAACGGATGAAGAGATCAAGGTCGAAATTCTCCCCAAACAAACATTAGAAGGCTATGATAATGACTTTGAAGATGTGAAAGGTCTGCTGCGTTGGAATTTCCAGATGGAACCAAAATCCGACAAGCGCGTTGGTTTAGGGTGGAAAGCAAGCTGGCCAAAAGATAAAAACATCAACGGCCTGTAAAATAATTGAGAGGACATTATGAGCAACAACACAGCGGATACCAAGAACATCGTAATCGTGGCCATCATTGCCGCAGTAATTGCCGTAGGCGGCTACCTGTATTACAAGCAGACGCAAACAGAAACCGTCAGCATGAATATTGGCGGTAAAGAAATTAGCGCTACGTTTGAAAAATAAGCTTTACGCTTAATCATTATAACGGGGCTTACGCTCATACGCAGCGTCTGCCCCTTTTTCATGACCTGATGCAGGTTCGATATCGGCAAGATCCAAAGGCCCCGTGCAGCCCTTTACATTATATATACCGGCCATAAAGCTACGGCGCTGTGCCGCGGCATCAATCACATTCTCGGCATCCTCAACACGGCCATTGGCCGCATGACTAACGACTAACCCCGCCGCCATAATGCCGAGGGCACCGCCAAGCGATCCGACAGCGTATGTACCGACTGTCTCTACAACACCCATACCACGTTTGGTCATGTTACCGTTATCTTGATCGTTAAGCGCGTCCTGTATCAAATCCTGCATATCATTGACCTCTTGCGAAATTTGCTCACAAGTCAAATCGATGTCACCCACTTGGTTAATTGCAAGTGTCTCATTGGCAGCATCAGCGGCCATAGCGTGTGAAGACAAAGCCATAGAGCCTGATAAAACAAGAGCCATTGCCAATGAAAGATTTTTGTAGGTAAAGATTGTCATATATTCAGCCTAGGCAACTGCGCCCTCGCTGAAAACCCCTGTCCCGATTTAACTAACAAAAAAGCGCGACCGAAGCCGCGCTTTAAAGTTTTTATTGAAGCATTCGCCTTATGCAGCGTCTTGCAGCTGATCGGCGTATGTTTTGCCTTTATCCTGTGTCAGTTCATAGCTGATTTTCTGACCCTCGTTCAGCGTCTTCATGCCTGCACGCTCAACTGCGCTGATATGTACGAACACATCGTTGCCGCCTTCGTCAGGAACAATAAAGCCAAAGCCTTTTGTAGGGTTAAACCATTTAACTGTACCAGTTGCCATGTCTTTTCTCCTTTAGTCGTCATGGTAAGATGTTTGAACACCTAATATTAAGAGCGCAGTGCGTTTTCAAACATTCATCGGAAAGAAAGTCTAGGCAAGCCTGGTATTTAATTCCAAATCGGTAGCTTAAAGTAGTGCGTTTCAAACAAACGTAGAAAGAGTAAGCCACAAACAGTGAAAAACGTCAATCTTTTTACAAAGGATAGAATCGCCTCTAAGGCTCATAAACAAAGGATTTTATGATAGTTCGAACGTTATCCAAATGACGGCGGCATGCCTGAAAACGTTCTGCCTGAGGTAGCTCAACCGCCCGTCTGAAGGCCTGATGCATCGAAGTTTCAGTGCGTGCACTTTCAACACGGAAATCATCCATAGCTTGATTAAGACCGCTAAAATCAAGCTGCGCTAAATTAGCATTAAACTTGCGTCTCACCTCGGCAAGATCTCTATCCATCTTCTCCATAGCCTCGTTGAAGGCCTGTTGCAGACGCACTTCCGCTTCCATTTTAATCAACTCGCCCTCGACAAGAAGCATTTCTCGCTCCAAATCCGACACTGCTTTAATGGCTACGATCTCTTTTTCTACAATTTTTTCTGCAATATTTTCCACTTCTTGAACAAAATAAGGGTCAACAATCCCTGTATTTTGACGCAAACGGAACATTTCTTTTATAAAATCTGAGCCGAAGAAATGTCCTTGGAAGCGACGATGCAACTCCTGCTCCGCATCTCGATAGAGCGGATTGACGTAGTCCCCTGTATTGAATGAATCAACAATGAACTGAACTAAAATACTGAAGTCTTTTGCTTTTTTCTTATGACTCACTAGTAACTCCCTAGCCAAGATCATACGGAGCAAGTTGCATTTGTCAATCAAGTATCTAATTCATATCAAACTCTATCTAATTTTTACCTAAAACATTGTTAAACTTGATTTTATTGCTACGCAAAAGTTACCAGCTATTAAGAGGAATTGATTTAACATAAGATTATTGGTTGGTTTCCACGGTGTTCTCTCTACTCATAATCATAGGAAACCATTAACACTAACTTCCATCAATCTTCGAAGAAAGGGTGGGTACAAAATGACACTATCAGTCGAAACGCTCCTGGTTGTCTCATTGATGATGGCTGTTTTCGCAGCTGTGTCAGTGGTAGGCAGCAGTTTGTTTCTGGGGGTCGGGTTCGAACGCTTGCGTAACGGATTCGAAGGCGTCAAGAAACAGACAGCATTCTTTAGCAACGCAATCCATGATTTGGATCAACGCGTAGAATCTGTAGAAAAACAAAACGGTTATTTCTTTGAAACGATCAGCAAGCTGGAACACTCAGCTTCAACCGAAGCCCCCGCAGAGGGCGACAATCTGGTTGTTACGAATACAGAAGAAATACGCGAGAACCTTCTTACAGACGGTGGTTTTAGCGGTAACGGTTCAAACCAGATCCACTTCCACTAATATTCTATAAACACACCCTAAATGACAGAAACGCACCGCCCTTCGGGGCGGTGTTTTTTATGAAAAACTTTCATTTTCATGTGTAACCACGTATAACAAAGTATGCAACAGGCAGGGACACATAAAGAACTAAACGATAAGCTACTGCAAATCTCCGCTTCACAGCGTGATGATTTATATGCAGCTGCCTTGTACATAATTGATGAAGCTGCCGGATACACAGCGCCCGTCGCATCCGTAAACTTCGCATCCCACGAAGACGTTGCCACCTATCAAGACAATTATCATCGCA
>LWDU01039007.1_pt1 | contig 15733 bp, 12 predicted proteins | sample 727161 | NCBI WGS metagenome assembly LWDU01 (sample SAMN04566230, study PRJNA314399) | hydrothermal vent metagenome | isolation source: deep sea hydrothermal plume seawater | place: Mexico: Gulf of California, Guaymas Basin | collected 2004-07-11 | reverse complement strand
TTGCGGTTTGCAATCCGCGAAGGCGGCCGCACGGTGGGCGCCGGTGTTGTCGCTGAAGTGATCGAGTAGGCGAACCGAATCTAGGCGAACCGAATCTAAGCGAACCAAATATCGGAGCGACCGGAATTGGGTGATAGAGGCGCGTAGCACAATTGGTAGTGCATCGGACTCCAAATCCGGGGGTTGGGGGTTCGAGTCCCTCCGCGCCTGCCAGGCGCACCGAGCAAAAGCGAGTCAATGAAACTCTTGAATAACCCGAGCGGTCGCAAGAGCGGCAGGGGATCTGAGGCCAAAAAATGGAGATGAATCCTGCCGGATGGGTACGAGGGACCCGCGATTACATCGGGGACGTGCAGGGGGAATACCAGAAAATAACCTGGCCCCCTCAAGCGGAGGCAGTTGCAGGCACAATTGGAGTCACGGCGGTTGTCGCCGTGGTGACTATAGTTCTCGGGTTTGTCGACTTTCTGCTGAGTCGGATTATGCAATATCTGCTCAGTTAGTGGGTTGTTAGGAAATTCGGAAGGTTTTGGAATTGAGATATTTGGGATGATGGAGGGCATAGCGGGGGGCATGGCTAAGAACTGGTACATCGTCCATACCTACTCGGGGCAGGAAGCGCGCGCCAAACAGTCTCTTCTGGAGCGCGCGCAGACCCTCGGGTTTGAGGAAAAATTCCACGAAGTCCTGATTCCTGAAGAGAGCGTCGTCGAGATTGTGGGGGGGAATAAGCGGACTTCCAAGCGGAAGTTTTTTCCCGGATACATCCTCGTCCATATGGATTTGAACGACGAGACATGGCATGTCGTCAAGGGTACTCCCAAGATTACGGGTTTCGTCGGTAATGCGACCGACCCGCCTGCGGTCTCGGAGGATGAAGTTGAGCGAATGACCCAGCGAATGAAGGAAGGGGCTTCCAAGCCCAAACGGTTGATTCGCTTTGAAGATGGAGAGGCCGTGAGGGTGGTGACAGGCCCATTTGCAAACTTCGCCGGCTATGTCGATGAAGTTATGGAAGACAAAGAAAAACTCCGCGTGATGGTCCAAGTCTTCGGGCGTGCAACGCCGGTAATGCTTGACTACGCAAGTGTGGAGAAGGCCTGAGTTAAGGCTGCGGCGGAGGCGCCGAGCATTGGATTCCGGCGGCTGACGCCGGAGTGAAGCCCTGGAGGTAAGTTCGCGTGGCCAAGAAACTCGTTGCCGTAATCAAGCTGCACTGTCCGGCTGGTCAGGCGAATCCCGCGCCGCCGGTTGGTCCGGCGCTCGGTCAGCACGGCGTCAACATCATGGAATTCTGCAAGACGTTCAATGCGAGAACTCAAGATCAGGCGGGGTTGATTATCCCTGCGGTGATATCGGTCTATGCCGATCGTTCGTTTACGTTCGAACTCAAGTCCCCCCCGGCCGCTGTTCTGCTGAAGAGGGCGGCGAAGATCAAAAAGGGTTCGGGCGAGCCGAATAAGACGAAGGTGGGAACGGTGAGCCAGAAGGATCTTGAAGAGATCGCTGAAATCAAGAAGGCCGATCTCAACGCCTGGGACTTGGATGCCGCCAAAAAAATTATTGCCGGGACCGCACGGTCCATGGGCCTCAATGTGGAGGGCTGAGCGAAATGTGGAGGGCTGAACGAAGTGGCGCGACGAAGTAAGCGTTATAAGAAGGCTGCAGAGTCAATTGATTCCGACAAGCTTTACACCTTGGAGGATGCAATCGCAGTAATCGAAAAATTTCCCAAGGCGACTCTCGATGAGAGCGTCGATTTGGCGATCAATCTTGCCGTGGACCCAAAACACGCGGACCAAATGGTTCGAGGGGCCATCGTGCTTCCTCATGGGATCGGCAAAGCAGTAAGGGTGCTGGTGTTTGCAAAGGGGGATGCCGGTGCCGATTTTGTTGGTGGGGACGATCTCGCGAAGAAGATTCAGGACGAGGGCTGGATGGAATTTGATCGAGTGATTGCCTCGCCCGATATGATGGGCGTGGTGGGCCGACTCGGTAAAGTGTTGGGTCCCCGGGGGCTAATGCCAAACCCGAAACTCGGCACAGTGACTCCCAATGTCGGTCAGGCTGTGGGAGAGCAAAAAGCGGGCAAAGTCGAGTTCCGAGTAGATAAGGCAGGAATTATCCACTGCTCGATTGGCAAGCGCTCTCTCGGGGCTCAGGCGATATTGGAGAATGCATCGGAATTGATCAGTACGGTGCAGAGGGCGAGGCCCGCTACCACCAAGGGCATCTATATGAAGAAGATTACGGTTTCTACGACAATGGGTCCGGGGCTCAAGGTAGACCCCCAGGCTCCCCTTGCCGTGAAGGCCGCTTGACCTGAAGGGTTTGTGTTGTGCTGACGCGTGAACAAAAGAAAGAAGCCGTCTCCGAACTGGGTGATAAATTTGCCCGAGCGACTAGCGTTTTTGTGGCCGACTTTCGTGGGCTGAGCGTGGAAGATGTGCGCGAACTCCGAGGTCTACTTCGAAGCGAGTCCGAGGACGACTTTGAGTATCGAGTAGCCAAAAATTCGCTGCTCGCCCTGGCTGCCGATGGGCATGATGCCGAGGTCCTGAAGGAACACTTCAGTGGCCCTACCGCCGTCGCCCTTTCGTACGGGGACCCTGTTGGTCTGGCGAAAGTTCTGGTCAAGTACTCGAAAGATCATGAACTTTTTGAGATCAAGGGCGGAGTTCTGGACGGCAAGCCTCTCAATGAAGGTGAAGTGAAACATCTTGCGACTCTGCCCAACTTGCTCGAGTTGCGAGGCAAGCTGGTCGGCCTTCTACAGGCGCCAGCGGTTCAGCTTGCGCGATTGTTCAACGAGCCCGGCGGTCAGCTGGCTCGGCTGGTAGCGGCGCGCAAAGACGCGCTTGAAGAGTAGAGCTCTCAGGAGTTCTGTTTGGTTTTCGTTTACAGGCGGGAGGAGACGGCAGAGGCCGGATCCGCAATTACACCGCCGCAACAAGAAGGGTTGAAGGAAAATGGCCGATCTTACTGAAATTGCCGAAACACTCTCGGGTCTCACAGTCATGGAGGCTGCGGAACTGGCGACGTTGCTCGAGGAAAAATGGGGCGTGTCAGCTGCTGCGCCCGTCGCAGTCGCGGCCGGTCCAGCCGGCGGAGGAGAGGCCGTTGCCGCCGAGCAGACCGAATTCGACGCCGTACTGATTTCGTTCGGTGACAAGAAGATCCAGGTCATCAAGGAAGTGCGAGCGATCACCGGCCTCGGGCTGAAGGAAGCCAAGGCTCTGGTGGAAGATGCGCCGAAGGCGCTCAAGGAAGGCGTCGACAAGGAAGAGGCCGAAACGATCAAGTCGAAGATCGAAGAGGTCGGGGGCCAGGTCGACATCAAGTGATATGACGGGAGCCGACCGCTCAGGTCAGTTTTCTGTACGCCCGCTACGCCCGCAATCTCCGCATGTCGTCTCGGTTCGCCGGCAGGGGCGCCCTACAACAGGGCGCGCCGGTCAGGCCTCCAGGAGGGGAATCCCCAGCAGTGTCCGAAATTACCTACTCTGAATTCGCACCCCGTCTTCGCAAGTCGTACGCGCGGATCAAGAAAATAATTGATATTCCGAATCTGCTTGAACTGCAGCGGGCGTCGTTCGACCGGTTTCTCCAAGCCGGTGTTGCAATTGAAAAACGCGAAAAAGTCGGGCTTCAGAGCGTCTTTGACGCAGTTTTTCCGATTCGTGATTTCAACAACACCGCCTCGTTGGAATTCGTTGGGTACACCCTCGAGGAACCGAAATACGACGTTCAGGAATGTCTCCAGAGGGGGATGACCTACGCGTCGCCCTTCAAGGTCACCATTCGGTTGGTGGCCTGGGAGGATTCAGAGGGATCGCAAACGATTCGGGACGTAAAGGAGCAAGAGGTCTATTTCGGTGAAATTCCGATTATGACCGATAACGGTACTTTCCTCATCAATGGCACCGAGCGAGTTATCGTTTCGCAGCTTCATCGCTCGCCCGGGATTTTCTACGACACCACCCTGTCTACCACGGTGACCGCCGCAGGCAAGAAAATCTACTCTTGTCGAATTATTCCGTATCGCGGTTCTTGGCTTGACATCGAGTACGATCATAAAGATTTGGTCTTTGCGCGAATCGACCGTCGGCGAAAGATTCATGTAACCGTTCTCCTCAAGGCCCTCGGGTACCAGCCCGAGGATCTTTTGCAGCACTTCTACCCCTACGAGACGATTAAGATCGAGGGCAAGCAGATCGTCAAGAAGGTGGCTCCGGAGGACTTGATCGGCCAGCGCTGTACCAAGGAAGTAAAGGATGCGTCCGGAACTGTGATCGTCCGGAAGGACAAGAAGTTTACCAAAGCGGCTGCTCGAAAGATTAGGGCGGCGGAACTCGAATGGATTCCAGTCGGTATCGGCGACCTTATTCGAGTCGATGCCGTCAAGCGAGTCGCCCCGGTGGATATCGTCGATGAAACTACCGGCGAAGTTCTCATGGAATGCAATGAGGAGCTTACAGAAGAGCATCTGGACGACTTCAAGTCCAGAGGCATCAATGAGTTTCCATTGCTTTTTCTCGACCCGTTGACCACGGGCACGGCAATTCGCGATACCCTGATTGCTGACAAGACCCTGAGCCAAAACGAGGCGATGATCGAAATTTATCGTCGCCTTCGTCCGGGTGATCCGCCGACCCTAGAAACCGCAACGAATCTCTTCAACAACCTGTTTTTCAATCCCGAGCGTTACGACCTGTCCCTTGTGGGCCGACTGAAGTTGAATCACAAGCTGGATTTTGACAGCGAAGAGCATGTCACGGTTTCGGACGGGCTGAAGGCGGGCCAGGAGCCTGTGTCTGCCCGTTTGGCCGATCTGCTGACCCTCAGGAGCGACGATATTCTGGCGGCGGTCAAGTACCTCGTTGATTTGAAGAACGGAACCGACCCAGCCAAGCGTGTGGATGACATCGATCACCTGGGCAACAGGCGTGTGCGTGTGGTCGGCGAGTTGCTCGAAAACCAATATCGAATTGGCTTGGTGCGGATGGAGCGTGCGATCAAGGAGCGGATGTCGCTTCAGGAAATTGAGACACTGATGCCTCATGACCTGATCAACTCCAAGCCCGTGACAGCAGTGATCAAGGAATTCTTTGGATCGAGCCAGCTTTCACAGTTCATGGATCAGACCAACCCGCTCTCCTCGGTGACCCATAAGCGACGTCTTTCGGCTCTCGGCCCAGGCGGCCTGACTCGGGAGCGAGCGGGCTTTGAGGTGCGTGATGTTCATCCGACTCACTACGGGCGCATTTGCCCCATCGAGACTCCGGAAGGCCCGAATATCGGCCTGATTGCTTCACTTTCCACGTTTGCCCGAGTTAACGATATGGGATTCATCGAAACGCCCTACAGGAGGGTTGAGGAAGGCAAGGTTCTGAGCGAGGTGAACTTCCTTTCCGCTCTCGATGAAGAGCGAATGTCCATAGCGCAGGCGAATGCGCCGCTAGACGAAGAGGGACGTTTCAAGCTCGATCGGGTTTCTGCCCGAAGGCAGGGCGAGTTTGAGATGGTCGAGCCCAACGCCATCGACATGATGGATGTCTCGCCCAATCAGTTGGTATCAGTGGCCGCTTCGCTGATTCCCTTTCTGGAGAACGATGACGCAAACCGAGCCCTCATGGGCTCGAATATGATGCGTCAAGCCGTGCCGCTGCTTCGCACCCAGGCGCCTTTAGTGGGTACAGGCATGGAAGCAGTTGTTGCACGGGATTCGGGCGTAACAGTCGTCGCGAAGCGCGATTGTGTGGTGGAATCTGTCGACGCTTCAAGAATCGTTCTGAAGCCTATGCATACCGACCCCGCCGAATCGAATGTCGATATTATCAATCTGATCAAGTATCAGCGTTCGAATCAAAATACGAGCATCAACCAGACGCCCATTGTCAAGCCCGGAGACGAAGTCAAGGAGGGCCAGGTTATTGCGGACGGTCCGGCCACCGATCGCGGCGAGATGGCACTCGGATGCAACGTGCGAGTCGCCTTTATGCCCTGGGCTGGTTACAACTTTGAAGATTCAATTCTCATCTCAGAACGAATTGTAAAGGATGACTTCTTTACCTCGATTCATATCGAGGAATTCGAGTGTGTCGCGCGTGATACGAAACTCGGCAAGGAAGATATTACTCGTGATATCCCGAATGTCGGTGAAGATGCACTGATCGACCTAGACGAAGCGGGGATCGTGCGGATCGGCGCCGAAGTCCGGCAGGACGATATTCTCGTCGGCAAGATCACTCCGAAGGGCGAGACACAGTTGTCTCCCGAAGAGCGGCTTCTTCGGGCAATTTTTGGCGAAAAGGCCGGCGACGTTCGAGACACATCTCTGAGGGTGCCGCCCGGTGTTGTGGGTACAGTGATTGGTGCCCAGGTTTTTTCCCGCCGCGGTGTCGAGAAGGATGAGCGAGCCAAGGCCCTTGAGGGGGCCGAGGTTGATCGCCTTCGAAAGGATCAGGAAGACGAGATAAGGATCATTCGCAAGGGTGCCTTCAAGAACGTTTCGGCGGCTCTTGTCGGAAAGCAGGCCGCGAACTCGATAGGTGATGAGCACCGTGGGTTGGAATGGTTGCGATCAGGCGACACGATCACCGAGGAGACTCTCGGGGTTATCCCTGACCGACGATGGCGTGAAATTCAAGTCGCCGATGGGATTGTCCAGGATCAGGTTGATCGTATTTTCGCGAATATCGAAGACCAGGCGATGGTGATCAAGGCCGTCTTCGACGAGAAAATCGCTCGTCTCAAGAAGGGGGATGAGCTGCCTCCGGGTGTTTTCAAGATGGTGAAGATCTATTTGGCCATCAAGCGGAAGCTCTCGGTGGGCGACAAGATGGCAGGTCGGCACGGTAATAAGGGTGTCATTTCAAGAATTCTTCCTGAAGAAGATATGCCCTACCTCGCCGATGGTACGCCCGTCGATGTCGTGCTGAATCCGCTGGGTGTGCCGTCGCGTATGAATATCGGGCAGGTTCTGGAAACTCACCTTGGGTGGGCGGCGCACGGTCTTGGCCATATGGTGGCGAAGCTTGCGGAAGAACGCGCTGACCCAGAGGTGCTGCGGGCGAAGCTTCAAGAAATTCACTCGGACCCAAGCATTAGCAAGCACCTGGAAAATGCCGGCCCCGACGCTCTTAGATCCATTGCGGCAAACGTGTCCAGGGGCATTCATGTGTCGACGGCGGTTTTTGACGGAGCCAGCGAAGACCAGGTCAAAGAAGAACTGCGTCGTGCTGATCTTCCCGAAAATGGGCAGATGATTCTCTTTGACGGTAGAACTGGAGAACCCTTCGATCGAGCAGTGACGGTCGGCATCATTTATATGCTGAAACTGCATCACCTCGTTGACGACAAGATTCACGCTCGGAGTATCGGGCCCTACAGTTTGGTTACTCAGCAACCCTTGGGCGGCAAGGCTCAGTTTGGTGGTCAACGCCTGGGTGAGATGGAGGTCTGGGCTCTTGAGGGCTACGGCGCAGCCTACGCGCTTCAGGAGTTTCTCACGGTGAAGTCGGACGATGTAAATGGGCGAACTCGGATCTACGAATCGATCGTTAAGGGAGAGAACACTCTCGAACCCGGTCTTCCCGAGAGTTTCAATGTATTGATGAAGGAATTGCACGCGCTCGGCCTGAATGTGGAGATGGTCGAGAAGTAGCGCCATTAGTAATCCCGCGGCGATCGATCGCTGAATACAGCGGAACGACTCGTCGGAACCCCGATCGGATAGGAGACAGCCACCTTGCGCGATCTCTACAACCTCTTTGAAAAGCCCAAAGATCCGCTCAGCTTCGACGCGCTGCGAATTTCTCTCGCAGCCCCGGATACCATTCGCGAGTGGTCATTTGGTGAAGTGAAGAAGCCTGAAACAATCAACTACCGGACTTTCAAGCCGGAGAGGGACGGACTTTTCTGCGCAAAAATTTTCGGGCCAGTGAAGGACTACGAATGCAACTGCGGCAAGTACAAGCGCATGAAGCACCGTGGTGTGGTCTGCGAAAAATGCGGCGTTGAGGTCATTCAGTCAAAGGTGCGGCGTGAAAGGATGGGGCATATCACTCTGGCCTCGCCGGTTGCGCATATCTGGTTTTTGAAGTCGCTGCCGTCCCGCATCGGCAATATTTTGCAGATCACACTTCGGGATTTGGAGAAAGTTCTCTACTTCGAAGCCTATCTCGTGACCGACCCCAAGGACACGGAACTGGTAAAAGGCGAACTGATCAATGACGAACGCCTGATCGAACTGCGCGAAGAATACGGTCGCGATGCCTTTGAGTATGGGATCGGGGCGGAGGCGGTTCGCGAACTCCTCGCCGAACTTGATGTCGAGGCCGAATGCAAGTTCCTGCGGGAAGAAATGCGGGAGGCGACGAGCGAAGCCAAACGCAAGAGGGTTGCCAAGCGCCTTAAGGTCATGGACGCATTCCGGGAATCGACTATCAACAGTCCTGAGTTCATGGTCCTCGAAGTTGTCCCCGTAATTCCTCCCGATCTCCGCCCGTTGGTCCCCCTGGATGGAGGTCGCTTTGCGACGAGCGATCTCAACGATCTCTACCGGCGGGTGATCAATAGGAATAACCGGCTCAAGAGGCTGCAGGAGTTGAACGCGCCGGAGGTTATTATCCGCAACGAGAAGCGGATGCTTCAGGAAGCGGTTGACGCACTTTTCGACAATGGGCGGAGGGGTCGGATTATTACAGGCCCGAGCAAGCGCCCCTTGAAATCGCTTTCGGACATGCTGAAGGGGAAGGGCGGGCGATTCCGCCAGAATCTCCTCGGTAAGCGTGTGGACTATTCGGGTCGCTCGGTGATCGTGGTGGGACCTGAATTGCGACTTCACCAGTGCGGACTACCCAACCGAATGGCGTTGGAACTTTTCAAGCCCTTTATCTACTCAAGGCTCGAACAACAGGGCTATGTGACTACGATCAAGGCGGCTCGCAAGATGGTGGAGAGCGAGCGTCCCGAAGTCTGGGATATTCTTGCCGATGTCATTCGGGAACACCCGGTCCTACTGAATCGTGCGCCAACTCTTCATCGACTTGGCATGCAGGCTTTTGAGCCGATGTTGATCGAGGGCAAGGCCATTCAATTGCACCCACTTGTCTGTGCGGCATTCAACGCAGACTTTGACGGTGACCAGATGGCAGTTCATGTTCCGCTTTCGGTCGAGGCACAAATCGAAGCGCGTGTGCTCATGATGTCTACGAATAACATTTTGAGTCCCGCGACAGGTCGACCGATCATCGGGCCAACTCAGGACATCGTTTTGGGCCTCTATTATATGAGCCGTCACATGCCTGGAAGCCGAGGAGAGGGACTGAAGTTTTCTAGCGCCGATGAAGTCCGAATCGCCTACGACGCCGGCGAAGTGCATATTCATGCAATGATCGACGTTCGTATTGGCGGCGAAATCATTCAAACGACGGCAGGGCGGATTCTTCTGAGAGAAGTTGTTCCAGAGGACATCGGATTTGAATTCATCAATCAAATTATGGACAAGAAAGCGCTCGGCGAACTAATTGATCAGTGCTACAGGCAACTGGGCGACAAGGCAACGGTTCTTCTAGCGGATCGACTGCGGACGTTGGGTTACGGCCACGCGACTCGCGCTGGGATTTCCATCTGCCTCGATGATATGATCATCCCGCCCGACAAACCCCGGTTCCTCGCGGAGGCGACTGAAGAAGTCTCTCAAATTCATGATCAATACCAGGAAGGTTTGATCACTGATGGTGAGCGGTATAACAAGGTGGTCGATATCTGGGCTCAGGCCACCGAGAAGATTACCGAGCAACTGGTGGCGGGCATCGCCGAAGATACGGTATTGGACGGAGCCGGGATCGAGCAAACTGTTCCGAGCTTTAACGCGATCTTCATGATGGCCGATTCCGGTGCTCGGGGTTCCACCCAGCAGATGCGCCAGCTGGCGGGTATGCGTGGCCTGATGGCGAAGCCTTCGGGTGCCATCATTGAAACTCCGATTACATCCAACTTTCGTGAGGGCCTTTCGGTTCTTCAATATTTCATTTCTACGCATGGGGCCCGCAAGGGGCTAGCCGACACGGCGCTGAAGACCGCGAACTCGGGCTATCTGACCCGCCGGCTGGTCGATGTGTCACAGGACGTGATCGTTCGGGGCAACGATTGTGGGGCTGAAGATGCTCTGGAGGTGAGCCCTCTGGTCGAAGGTGGCGATATCGTCGAGCCCTTGGGAGAGCGGATCCTGGGCCGTGTTGCGGCGACGGATGTGCTCGATCCGGTGAATTCGGAGGTGCTGGTCGCAGCGGGCGAGGAGTTCGATGAGGATCGGGTTCGGGCGATCGAGAATGCCGGCGTAGAGAAAGTGATGGTCCGGTCGGTCCTTACGTGTGCGGAACCCTTCGGGATTTGCGTGAAGTGTTACGGTCGAGATTTGTCCCGCGGCACGATGGTGAACCTCGGCGAAGCGGTGGGCGTAATTGCGGCTCAGTCTATCGGCGAGCCGGGAACCCAGCTGACGATGCGTACGTTCCATATTGGTGGAGCCGCGACCCGTCGCGCTGAGCAGTCACACGCCGAGTCGGGGACCGAAGGCGAGGTGCGCTTCCACAGTATTCGTAACGTTCGAGATGCCGAGGGTCTGGATACTGTGATGACGCGGCACGGTGAAGTCGGCATTGTCGATGCAAGTGGACGCGAGCGTGAGCGGCATCCGGTGGTTTACGGAGCCACTTTGAGGGTCAAGGAAGGCGATCAAGTTCAGCCGGGCACGATCCTTCTCGATTGGGATCCATTTGCCAGCCCGATTATTGCCGAGATGCAGGGGTCGGTGCAGTTCCTCGACATCGTCGAGGGCTCCACGATGCAAGAGCAGGTAGACGAGTTCACCGGGGTATCTTCAAAGGTCATCATCGAATCCAAGGATCCAAGCCTGCGTCCCAGCATCGTGATCAAGGGCGATCACTGCTGCCCGTGAATGCATTTCTCTCGGTGGTCGAAGGCGAGGAAGTTGGAGCTGGCCGGGTTGTCGCCAAGATTCCTCGCGAAGCGAGCAAGACCAAGGATATCACTGGCGGCCTCCCCAGGGTGGCCGAACTGTTCGAGGCGAGAAAGCCCAAGGAGTGTGCGGTCGTTGCAGAAATTGACGGCACGGTGTCATTCGGTCAGGACGTCCGAGGTAAGCGCCGAGTTCTGGTCACCCCGCTCGAAGGCGGAGAGCCGGATGAATACCTGATTCCTAAGGGAAAGCACGTCAGCGTCCACGAAAATGATCGAGTGAAGGCCGGGGAGGCGTTGATGGATGGATCCTCGAACCCCCACGACATTCTAAAGATCAAGGGGGAGAAGGCGTTGGCGTCCTACTTGGTGGATGAGGTGCAGGAGGTATATCGGCTTCAGGGGGTGAAGATCAACGATAAGCATATCGAGGTCATCGTGCGCCAGATGCTTAGGAAGGTTCGGATCACCGATGCCGGCGATAGCGATTTTCTGCTCGGTGAGCATGTAGAACGCATGCGATTTAGCCAGGTCAATGCCGAACTCGAGGCCGAGGATCGTCAGCCGGCTTCGGCTGAACCTCAATTGCTGGGGATTACCAAGGCCTCGTTGTCTACCGAATCGTTCATTTCGGCGGCGTCATTCCAAGAGACGACTAAGGTTCTGACCGAAGCTGCTATTTGGGGCAAAACCGACTACCTCCGGGGACTGAAGGAGAACGTGATTATGGGTCGGTTGGTCCCGGCGGGGACGGGTCTGGATAAGTATCAGGGTCTTGGAATCCAGGTGGAGGCGCCCGAGGGCCAACTCATCGCTGACAGTGTCGAGCTTTCTGGAGAGGCGCTGGAGGACGGCGGCCTCAGTGAGACCGCCCTTGAGGGTGCACCTGTCCAGCTCGATCCGGGTGCTTTGGAGGGCTAAGGGGGAATTTACACACGACGAAAGCGTTCGGGGCCCGAGGTCAATTCATCGAATGGAAATCGCCGGGCCTCGAGGGCGTCTCGATGCTTGGCGTCCGATCGTTGAGTCGAATCATTGAGGGGCGGACTGGGAATGGGGTCCTCGTCTTGGCAAAGGCCAGACGCCCCGCCCGTAGTCGCCAAACGGATTTGTTTCCGCGTCCAAGCCGGGCAGATTTCCGTGGACGTTGACACGGACTAGCAGGTCGCTAAGATGCGGCGGCTTCGGAACAGGAGACTGCATCTCCGCGTTCCGCCTCCGGATTTCGGAGGGGTTGGCTGAGGAAGTGGGTTCGCGGGCGAGTGTCGTGTCGCCGGCCCGCGGGTTTCGCACAGAGCGTGAGCGGCTGTGCATCGGGCGTTTCGTTTCGCCTCCTCCGCTCCCTTCGTAACCGAGACGCGGGTACGGGGGATTTTTGTCTCTGGAGTTGGCTCGGAGTTAGCCAGAGGGAGCGTCCAGAATCTTCTGGAGCGAGCAATGGCGGACGAACCCGCTAGGCAGAAGAAATTGACGGGCCGTGGCCCGAACGAAAATATTGAGAACAACCGCCGCCGAATACAGGCGCGCGACAAATGAAGCCGAGGTGGCATGCCGACGATTCAACAGTTGATACGCAAAGGCCGAAAGCCCAAGCAGTCTCGAACCAGTTCTCCGGATTTGGCCAAGTGCCCGCAACGGCGGGGAGTGTGCCTGCGCGTGTTTACCGCGACTCCCAAGAAGCCCAACTCCGCTCTTCGTAAAGTGGCCCGCGTTCGGTTGACGAACGGCAATGAAGTCAACGCTTATATCCCCGGAGTGGGTCATACCCTCCAAGAGCACTCGGTTGTTTTGGTGCGGGGGGGGCGAGTCAAGGATCTTCCGGGCGTTCGATACCACATCGTTCGAGGAACTTTGGATGCAACGGGAGTAGACGGCCGGAACCGGGGGCGTTCGAAGTACGGGGCCAAGCGACCGAAATAACGGCCCCGGTGGGGCAGACAGATAGATCGCCACTCATAGGGATACGAAATGCCGAGACGTCGAGAAGTTCAAAAGCGAGAAACGCCTGCTGATCCTAAGCACGGTGACAAATTGGTTGGTCAGTTCATCAACGTCCTGATGAGCGACGGTAAAAAGAGTTCTGCCGAATCGATCATCTATGGGGCTTTCGAAGAAATCGAACAAAAGATGCGAAGTGATCCCCTGGCGATGTTTCGCCGTGCGCTCGACAACGTGCGCCCGAGGCTTGAGGTGAAGTCCCGTCGCGTAGGGGGGGCCACCTATCAGGTGCCCACCGAGATTTCGCCGAAGAGGGCTTCGTCACTCGCCATGCGGTGGTTGGCAAGTTACTCGCGAGCTCGGCCCGGCAAGAGCATGCGGGAGCGTCTGGCCAATGAAATTATTGATGCCGCCAATGAGCGTGGCGAGAGCGTAAAAAAGAGGGAAGACACCCATCGGATGGCCGACGCAAACAAGGCGTTCGCCCACTTTCGTTGGTAGCGCGGTCAGGGCCATTGCCCGAATATGACCGCTCATTCGGGGTCTTTCGAGTCGGGTGAGCCAGCGTTGCCTCGCGATGATGAGATCAAATCATGGCCCGAACGGCTCCAGTAGAAAAAATAAGGAATATCGGCATCATGGCGCATATCGATGCCGGTAAGACAACGACGACCGAGAGAATTCTCTACTACACCGGCGTCAATTATAAAATCGGGGAAGTTCACGACGGTGCGGCGACAATGGACTGGATGGAGCAGGAGCAGGAGCGCGGCATTACGATCACGTCGGCCGCGACAACCTGTGCCTGGAGGGACCACCGCGTGAATATCATCGACACTCCGGGGCATGTCGATTTCACGATTGAGGTGGAGCGATCTCTTCGAGTATTGGACGGCGCAGTCGCCGTTTTCTGTGGGGTGGGTGGGGTGGAACCGCAGTCCGAGACAGTCTGGCATCAAGCCGACAAGTATGCCGTGCCCCGGGTCGCTTTTGTGAACAAGATGGACCGGATCGGGGCCGACTTTCCCCGCGCGGTGAATATGATTCGCGAGCGCCTTGGGGCCAATGCCATTCCACTGCAGCTGCCCATCGGTTCGGAAGAGAACTTCAAAGGCGTGATTGACCTAATCACAAATAAGGCGCTTTACTGGGAAGACGACTCTCTCGGCGCAAACTACCGCAGCGACGATGTACCGGATGGGCTGCGGGAAGCCGCTGACGAAGCACGCGAACAGTTGGTAGAGGCCGTAGCCGAACTCGATGACGATTTGATGACTCGCTATCTCGAAGGTGCGGAGCTGACCACCGAGAGTGTCATGGCTGCGTTGCGCCGAGGCACCTTGGCGCTTGAGATCGTTCCGGTTCTGTGTGGGAGCTCATTCAAGAACACGGGCGTTCAGCCGCTACTCGATGCGGTGGTCGATTACCTCCCCTCGCCAATCGATGTGCCCCCCATCGAGGGCATCCGGCCGAAGGATGGCGTTACAGTTCCCAGGAAAGCGGACGACAGCGAACCCTTTTCGGCTCTTGCGTTCAAGCTCGTAAGCGACAAGCACGCCGGCCATCTCGCCTACCTCCGCGTCTACTCGGGTACTGCGAAGAGTGGCGATACTCTTCTCAACGCCGGGAGCGGAAAAAAGCAACGGGTTGGCCGCTTCCTGCAGATGCACGCGAACAAGCGTCAGGATGTTGATGAAGTGTACGCAGGCGATATCGTCGCAGCCGTAGGCCTGAAGAACGTGGTCACGGGTGACACGGTCTGCGCCATCAATGCACCGATCGTCCTTGAGTCTCTCGAATTTCCTGACCCGGTAATATCAATCGCGATCGAACCCAAAACCACCGCCGACATGGCGAAGCTTTCAGACTCGCTTGAGTGTTTGGCTTTGGAAGATCCGTCATTCAGGGTCAGTACTGACTCAGAGACCGGACAGACAATCATCTCGGGCATGGGTGAGCTTCACTTGGAAATCATTTCCTCACGCCTCCTGAGAGAGTTCGGGGTCAGCGCCAACGTGGGCCGTCCGCAAGTCGCCTACAAAGAAGCGATTAGCCGCTTGGTCACCGCAGAGGGTCGCTACGTGAAACAAAGTGGGGGCTCTGGCGAGTTCGGGGTTGTCGTGCTCGAGGTGAGCCCCGGTGAGCGTGGTGAGGGCTTCACATTCGAGAGTTCAGTACGGGGCGGATCAATCCCCAAGGAGTACATTCCCGCGATTGAAAAGAGTTGTACCGAATCCGTAGAGAGTGGGGTGCTTGCGGGCTTCCCTGTGGCTGATGTTCATGTGAATCTCTTGGGTGGCGAGTACCACGACGAAGACTCCTCCGAGCGAGCGTTCAGTGTTGCTGCCGCGATGGCCATGGGAGATGCGCTTCGCAAGGCGGATCCGATTCTCCTTGAGCCCGTAATGGGTGTGGAGGTCGTGACTCCAGAGGAGTACCGGGGAGCGGTTCAGGGGGACTTGAATGGTCGGCGCGGCCAGATCATGTCCATTGATGTTCGCGGAGCGGCCCAGGTTATCACTGCAGAGGTCTCGCTAGCAGAAATGTTCGGCTATGTAGGAGCGGTCCGCTCAATCACCCAGGGCAGAGCCACTTATACCATGCAGTTCTCGCACTACGATCGGGTACCGGAATCGGTGTCTAATGCGATCGTCGCGAGCTAGTCGAGGCAGTAGGCTGCAGTTGTAAATGCAGTTGTAAAAAAACAAGATGAATTCCGGCAGGCATTCATCAATCGACGAAGGAAGGACGAGAGGACGCGATGGCCAAGGAGAAGTTCGAGCGGACGAAGCCCCATGTAAACGTGGGG
>LWDU01043127.1_pt1 | contig 15742 bp, 19 predicted proteins | sample 727161 | NCBI WGS metagenome assembly LWDU01 (sample SAMN04566230, study PRJNA314399) | hydrothermal vent metagenome | isolation source: deep sea hydrothermal plume seawater | place: Mexico: Gulf of California, Guaymas Basin | collected 2004-07-11 | reverse complement strand
CTGGGACATTTAGTTTTCTGAATAATTTTGGTTTTAATCTTCCAACCAACCTAGAACCAATTCAAGAGATGCAGTTGACCCAGGCTTGGCATGGTATTCTTTCAGTGCTTATGGTGGCGTTAATCATTGCTCATATTTATATTGGAACGCTTGGTATGGAAGGTGCGATTGATGCAATGTGGGAAGGTGAGGTTGATGAAAACTGGGCTAGAGAACATCACTCTGCCTGGGTTGCTGAAATAAAAGGGGAGCCAGCGCCAGAACCACTAACTGAACGTATACAAGGAGAGCCGACAGCCCATGAGTAAACGATCGGTAAACAGTATTTTATTTGGTGTCGCCTCTATATTTTTGTTTTTTATTACAGCAAATGCCTCGGCGGCTATGAGCAAACGTGTAATACAGGCAAATATAGAAAAGAAATATGACGCAAAAGTACTTAAGATGTTTATAGGAAAAGATCTAGGTAGGCCTGTATATTTTGTTAGGGTCATGTTCAACGGTGGAAATTACAATACGGCGTTTCAGGTAAATACCCTTGTCATTGATGCTCAGACTGGCAAACGATTGCCGCAGTTTCGTCACGGACCAAGCGGACGACAATTGTCTGGAACGGTGGACAATAGCCCTAATAGGCAATCACCTGGCGCGCTTCGCGGCCATATATGGAGGTAGAGGGAGAGACGATGAAAGCATTTGTTTATAGTCTGGTCGCCGTCGCAGCTGTTTCAATTCTGGCTTCAGTTTTGTTGAGCGATTTGGACTGGAGTTCTGCCACACGCTTTACACTTCAATTTGTGCGGCTCTGATTGGTTTAATTGAAATTTAGCTATTATGGGCCAGGTTTTCTAGGGAAAGATTGGTTAAATGCCCATCGAACTTGATACGAAGGGTTTGAGTTGCCCTCTTCCGATCTTAAAAGTTAAGAAGGCTATGACGCGACTTGAAGATAACGATATTTTACTTGTTGAATCTACAGACCCTGGTTCAGTCAAAGACTTTGAGGTGTTTTGTCAGACACAGGGTCACCAACTGTTAAAATCTACTCAGAAGAATGATCTATTTATTTTTCATATAAGAAAAATTTCCTAGAGAAGATTAGTCGCGGTTAATTTCCGCCACTCAACTGTCAAAAAATCGGCTCTATTTTTTTGCTGTATCATGGTCAATATCTAATGACATGCCTTACCGAGCGCTTTTAGCCGCCAGTAATTATAAGGAAGAGGCGCGATGAAACCAGCAAGAAGCATGAATGGAATAACCGACCACGTTAGTATGGCGCCACCTGTCAATAAAATATCTAAGAGGTTCATGGCTATTTCCATAGAAATCATCGAAATAAGGGACATTCCAAATGCAGTCTTAAGTGCAACTGATAATGCCATCTGTCGACTAAGAATAAATGTTTCAAGCAAAATTGAGGTTAAAAGTCCCATGACTATCGCAAGGCTCATAATGGCTAACGTTGGCCATACAATATTGCTAAATTGAAAGAAGGCGATTGTACCAAAATCGCCAATCGAACAACCAAGTAGGCACCACAACGTATTAATGGATGAACGCTTCCAGGTATGGCGACACCGCCAATCTAAATCTAATGAGCCTGTTATTATAGTCATGTTGACCTCCTTAGGTTTAGATAATAATCTTTCCTTAAATGTTGGTCTAACAGTATTTAAAGTTTATCCAAGTTCTTGCTGATGTTGGGGTAGTTGTTGTGAATATTACTAGCTAACCATGGTAGAAGAAAATGAACACTGCTATCTTACAGTCGAACAACAAACCTTTAAAGCAAAGAAAAATTATCGTCGCCGGTAAGGCTCGACTAATATTTAATGCCGATGCTGAAGGAGTTACACGGCTCAGGGATTTGTACCAGAGTGACCCTCAGCGTATTCTTTTCCCTAATATTCCTGACAAGGATATTACCCAGGCAGTGGTTGTTAATACTGCCGGTGGTTTGGTGGGCGGGGATAAAATTTCAGTTGAGGTTACGGTAGAAAAAAAGGCAAATGCGCTGGTAACTACACAATCTGCCGAGAAAGTTTATCGCTCTGCGGGTACGGATTCTAAAATAGAAATAAATCTTATAGTCGAAGCTGGCAGTTGGTTAGAGTATATACCACAGGAAACAATATTATTTGAAGGTTCCCGTTTAAGACGTCAAACGCATGTTAATGTTGAGCGAGACGGCAAACTGATTGCCGGTGAGATAGTGGTATTTGGCCGGTTAGGGTATGGGGAGCATTTTCAGACAGGCCTTATACATGATGGTTGGGAAATAATTAGGGATGGGAAATTGGTGTGGGTGGATGCGCTTCATATGCAAGATGATATAGCTTCAATCATAGCTGATCCAGCTTGTTTTGATGGCGCAGTGTCGATGGCGACCACGGTTTATATTGGACCGGATGCCGAAGATAATCTTCCGGTCGTGCAAAAATTTCTTGAGAGCCTAAATAGTGGCGTTTTATCCAGCGTAACATGTGTCAATGAAATTTTAATAATCCGCTGGCTTAGCAAAGATATATTAGATTTGCGTAATGATTTTTGCGCGTTTTGGGGTGCTTTTCGAAATAAAATTGCTGGCCTTCCAGCCAAGCTACCACGATTATGGAATATGTAATAAATTGATCATAATGATTTTTTTAAGAAAAGATTTTTACTGGAAATAATTAATCCAAAGGGAGGATTGGCAATGAATCTCTCACCAAGAGAAAAAGATAAACTTTTGGTTGCGATGGCAGCGGAGGTTGCACGCAAGCGATTGTCGCGGGGTGTGAAGTTAAATTATCCTGAAGCGATTGCATTAATTAGTGATTATGTTGTTGAGGGTGCTAGGGATGGTCGCCGTGTTGCCGACTTGATGTCTGAGGGTGCGCATGTGCTAAAACGTGATCAAGTAATGGATGGCATTGCGGAGATGATCCACGATATTCAAGTTGAAGCAACATTTCCCGATGGCACAAAACTTGTAACCGTGCATCAGCCGATACGTTGAGGGGTCTGACATGATACCTGGTGAGATTATAACTAAAGATGGAATGATTACTCTCAATGAGGGTCGGGAAATCATAAAATTAAAAATTATCAATACAGGAGATCGTCCCATACAGGTAGGCTCCCATTTTCATTTCTATGAAACTAATGAGGCTCTAGATTTTGAAAGGGAAGCTGCGAGAGGCTTTAGGCTCGATATTCCTGCGGGTACGGCTGTTCGGTTTGAGCCAGGACAAGCACGTGAAGTTGAGCTAGTTGCCTTTCAAGGTAAACGCCAAGTTTTTGGGTTTAATGCCAAAATACAGGGCGGACTTGGAGACTTATAATGGTTTATGAAATCGAACGTTCTGCATACGCTACTATGTTTGGTCCGACAACCGGTGATAAAGTCCGGCTTGCTGATACAGACCTTTTTATCGAAGTGGAAGAGGATCTGACCAGTTACGGTGAAGAAGTAAAGTTTGGCGGCGGTAAAGTGATCCGCGATGGGATGGGGCAGTCCCAGGTCAGCCGCGAAGGCGGTGCTGTCGATACTGTGATTACTAATGCATTGATCGTTGATTATACAGGTATTATTAAGGCGGACATAGGATTAAAGGATGGCCGTATTAACGCAATCGGTAAAGCTGGCAATCCAGATATTCAATCCAATATTGATATTGTTATTGGTCCAGGTACTGAGGCTATAGCAGGCGAAGGGCGCATCTTAACTGCCGGGGGTATTGATGCCCATATTCACTGGATAAGTCCCCAGCAAATTGATGATGCTCTTTATTCGGGTATAACAACTATGCTCGGCGGTGGTACGGGTCCAGCCGAAGGCACTAATGCGACCACTTGTACGCCTGGTGCTTGGCACATTGGCCGCATGATGCAGGCCGCAGAAGGTCTGCCTATGAACCTTGGTTTTTTTGGTAAAGGCAATGCATCGCAGCCTGAAGAATTGAAGGCGCAAGTAGAAGCTGGGGCCTGTGGACTGAAACTGCATGAAGATTGGGGTACAACACCGTCAGCAATTGATACTTGTCTGAACGTTGCTGAAGAAATGGATATTCAAGTTGCTATCCATACAGACACACTTAACGAAGCTGGTTTTGTTGAAAACACGGTTGCCGCTTTTAAGGATCGGACGATCCATGCCTTCCATACTGAAGGTGCGGGCGGCGGCCATGCTCCAGACATCATTAAAATATGCGGTGAAGCTAACGTCCTTCCGTCTTCAACGAACCCCACTCGGCCTTTTACGGTTAATACCGTAGATGAACATCTAGATATGTTGATGGTTTGCCATCACTTGGATGCCAAAATTCCAGAAGATGTTGCTTTTGCCGAAAGTCGAATTCGTCGGGAAACTATTGCTGCAGAAGATATTCTTCATGATCTTGGCGCTTTTTCTATGATTGCTTCGGATAGTCAGGCTATGGGTAGGGTTGGGGAGGTAATAATTCGCACCTGGCAGTCAGCCGATAAAATGCAAAAACAACGGGGTGCGTTGCCTGAAGAGACTGGCGACAATAGTAACTTTAGGGTTAAGCGTTATATTGCAAAATATACAATTAATCCGGCACTTTCACATGGGATAGCTGAGCATGTTGGTTCAGTCGAAGTGGGTAAACTTGCTGATCTTGTCCTTTGGAAGCCGATGCTCTTTGGTGTAAAGCCAGATATCATATTAAAAGCCGGTACAATTGCTGGGGCGGCAATGGGAGATCCAAATGCCTCGATTCCGACACCGCAACCGGTACACTATCGACCTATGTTTGGTGCATTTGGAAAATCGCTGACTGAAAGTTCGGTAACATTTGTTTCACAAGCAGCTGCCAATTCTGACATTGCCGGGAAACTTGGTGTTTCTAAGAGAACAATACCTGTTTCCGGAACGCGTTCGGTTAAGAAAAAAGATATGCGCCTAAACGATTATCAACCCAAGATGGAAGTGGATCCAGAAACCTACGAAGTTCGGGCTGACGGAGAGCTTTTGGTTTGTGAGCCAGCCGAAGAACTTGCCTTAGCTCAGCGATATTTTTTATTCTAATGCGACGCGCCATAAATATTATTCATGCCGATAACTGGGGCAAAGATGAAGTTCTCGGAACTATTACATTGCCTTATCAAGATCGCTATCGTCGCCGAATTAAGATGCACGATGATGATGGCGCCGCCCTCTTGCTGGATCTGGCTGAGGCAGTTCAATTGGAAGAGGGCGACGCATTAGTTCTGGAAGAAGGCGGGGTCATAGCGGTCAAGGCAGCTGAAGAGGACGTTTTGGATATACAGTGTGCGACAACGGCCCAGGCAGCTCGAATTGCCTGGCATATTGGCAATCGTCACACGCCTGTCCAGATCCTTGATAATGGGATACTTCGCATCACTTATGACCATGTTTTGGAGATCATGTTAGAAGGGTTGGGTGCGAAAACTATACGCAATAAAGCAGTATTTTCGCCTGAACAGGGTGCTTATAATATTTCTAAAAATACAGACGGTCACCTCTATGGCCACTAATACCTTATCAAATATAGCGCTTCTTGATTTGATGACTTTACTGTCGCCTAGTTTTCCGGTGGGCGGCTATGTTTATTCCCATGGAATTGAATATGCGGTTGAGGAAGGGCGAATAAAGAACGTAGATGATTTGTGTCTCTGGATTAATGCAGCCCTCAGCAAGGGAACTGGACGTATTGATGGTGCCCTCTTTAAGTTAGCCTGGACCGCTGTTATGGAGAATAAATTTGAAGAGTTACAATGGGCAGTTGAGCGCTCGGATGTTATGCGCGGCACTTCCGAAATGGCGCTAGAAAGTAGTTCTCAGGGAAAAGCTTTTCTCGATACGGTGTCCCAAATATGGAAGTTAGAAAAACTTGATAATGCCATCGAAGTTATAGGTAATACGGGGCGTCAAGCTACCTACGCTACTGCTGTGGCAGTTGTTTCAGCTGCTTCTGATATTCCGCTCCGAGCTGCGCTACTTGCCTATTTTCATGCATTCTCGGTCAATTTGGTTTCGGCGGGGATCCGCTTGGTGCCACTCGGGCAGGTTGCTGGTCAACGATGTATTGAAGAATTAAAATCGAGTATTAACGATATGACGGAGACCATATTTTTGGGTAAGATTGAGGATCTTGGAACGGCGGCACCAATCATCGATTGGGCTTCGATGAAACATGAAACACAATATACGAGGTTGTTTAGGTCATGACTTCAAATCCTCTCAGGGTGGGTATTGGCGGTCCTGTAGGAACAGGAAAAACCGCCTTGCTGGACCGGATGTGCAAGGCCATGCGAGAAAAATTTAACATCGCTGCCATTACAAATGACATTTATACTCGGGAAGATGCCGAGTTTTTGACACGGTCGGGAGCACTCGCTGCAGACCGTATCTTGGGGGTTGAAACTGGCGGGTGTCCGCATACTGCTATTCGGGAAGACGCCTCGATGAATTTGGCAGCCGTTTCAGAGCTTAGTCAAAAGTTTTCAGGGCTTGATATCATTTTTATTGAAAGTGGCGGTGATAATCTAGCTGCAACCTTCTCACCAGAACTGGCAGATATTACAATTTATGTGATTGATGTATCTGCCGGTGATAAAATTCCTCGCAAGGGTGGTCCGGGGATAACGCGATCCGATTTATTGGTCATTAACAAAATAGACCTTGCTCCTTTTGTTGGTGCTGATCTAGGAGTAATGGATCGTGATGCGAAAAAAATGCGCGGTGAAAAACCTTTCTATTTTTCCAATCTAAAAGAGAATAAAGGATTGCCTGAAATTATTGACTTCGTCATAGATAAAGGTGGCTTAAAGATTTAATTTATCAGAGACATTTGCTTTAACGTAGCTCGGAATAATGGGCTTTCGGCGTGGCCAAATTCATTGGCGACATCAAAGTGGTTTAAGGCCTTAAGGGTTATAACTTTGCAGGGGTTACCGCCAGCTTGCCAAGCCTCTGCGTAAGCTTGGCCTTGCCGCTGAAATTCATCCAATTCTCGATCTCCCCAGCAGATTATAATTTCCGATCCTACCTGCGGGATATGCTTTAAAGGATTGTTCCGATCTGATTCTTGTTGATTAAGGTTTAGGTAGTTGTTTCTGGCACTTAATCTCACGGGTTCTAGATCATAAGGACCACTTGCAAGAACAGCGCCTTTTATAACATTTTCCGGTAGATTAAGTTTTTTGCGCCAGTCATCCGATAAAATAGTTGCAGCTAAGTGTGCACCAGAAGAGACCCCTGAGATGAATATTCGATCAGGATCTCCATTGAAAGAGACGGCATTTTGCCAAATCCATTTTATTGCTTCACGGACTTGATCGACAATTTCGCCAAGTGAATACTCAGGTACCAGACCAAAATTTAGTGCAATAAAAGTGGCTCCAGCTGATACAAAATGAGGGGCTGGATAAGAGGCGTGCTCTTTACTGAGTTGACGCCATGCACCTCCATGAATGTGAACATGAATGGGAGTTTTCTTGCCCGTCGCTGGAAATATATCGAGATGTGTAACGTCGGACGTACCATATGCAACATTTAATTTACATGTTAAAGATTTGCGCGCCTTTGACCCTGCTGTTGTCCAATATTCTATATAGGATGTAATATCGGGAACTAAAGTTGCCTGATTGTATTGGGCATCTAATTCTTCCTGGTTATAATTCAGATAGATCATAGGTTGTTTCCTCTTTTGCGTATTATTATAAAAGACTATTGGAATTATCACCAGCCAGCGATTATGGTTCTGATATTTTAGGAAAATTAATTTTGGGGATTTTATGTATGAATAAGTTAGATAGTCGTTCGGCACAGCGTATCCACAATATACCCGAAGAAATTGCGGCGGAAATCAAGAGTATGGGTAAAGTATTTAGTGTAGATGTGCTTGAGAGAACGAAGGAAATATATATGCCCGTTCTCAGAAAAATAGATCGAAGTGGGATCAAAATTATAAGGGATGTTGCCTACGGGTCTGACACGAGAAATATATTAGATATTCACTTAGGAGATGAGAATACAGCCGAATTACCTACCGTTATTTTCTTTCACGGTGGTGGCTATGTGCAAGGGCATAAAAATGTTGAGGGAGATTTATTACATGGTAATGTCGCTAATTTTTTTGTACGTAATGGAATGATTGGCATTAACGCGACTTACCGACTTGCTCCAGAGGCAAGCTGGCCAGATGGAGCTGTTGATGTTGGCAATGCTCTTGATTGGGCGCGAGAAAATATCACCGCCTACGGGGGCGACCCAAAGAAAATATTTTTACTTGGTCAGTCTGCAGGTGCAGGTCATGTGTCAACTTATGTACTTCGTAAATCAATGCATCCAGATGATGGACCTGGATGCGCTGGGGCGATGTTAATGTCTGGTGTTTATGGCAATAGTTCTGAGAATGCGGCGCCTAATCAAATAGCTTATTTTGGTGAGCCATCCGATAAATATGCTGAAATGGCAATCTTAGGGAATGTAGATCATGGTAAAACCCCGATTATGATTTCAACTGCAGAATATGATCCTATTGGTTGGGAGCGATTTGGCGTAGAGTTATTATTGGAAATTGGTTCTAAATTTGATTGGTTCCCGCGTTATAAGCAAATGTGCGGTCATAATCATGTGTCGCAAGTTTACTCCATTGGTTCTGGTGATAATGGCGTGGGACCTGATATTATAGATTTCATCAATAAAATTATTTAGGGTTAATTTATGAGGGAATAAAGTGCCTGTTATTATAAGACACATCGATCAAAAACCAACTATTGTATCACCAGGATGTGATATAATCCGCCTGCTGCAGCCGGAAGTAATTGGTAATGATCAAATTCTTCTGGACTATATAAAAGTTGCATCTGATGCAGAATATAATTTGGTGCTTGAGAGCGGCGCAGTAGGTTGGGTGCAGGTTTTGTCAGGTCGAGGATCGTTTAAGGGTATGACTGAGACCCTAACACCTGATTTAATTTCATATTTACCGCAAGGTTTTCATGGTAACTTTGTTTCCGGTGAAGGTGATGCCGTCGTGCTTGTCGCGCGTGTGTCCGATGCTCAACGGTTTGATCCTGATATAAACGATATGCCAAGGGTTTTGCGTCATACTGACTGGACGCGAGAACCTATTTTAGAATCTGAGCATGATGCTCGTAAGAGGATTTATATGGCTACGCCTGCACTGACGGGTACGAATGCATTTAAGGGTGAGATGATTACCTATCCACCGGGCACGGCTGCCCCTGAGCACCACCATGTAGGTGCAGAACATTTTCAATATATTATCTCAGGACGCATTACAGCACTACTCAATGGGGACCGACAGGAACTTGAAGTTGGGGATGTTCTCTATAATTACGAGCACGAACTCCATACTTTTATTAATGAGAGTGATGCCGAGGCGGTATTTGTCGAATTCTTTGTACCAGGTCCGTGTGAGACGGTTTGGTCTCCGGGTGCGAACGTATGCGCATGGCTACCGACTGGTATTGATAGTGAAGGACGTAAACCTGCTCGTGAGATCGCCTATCATATTCATGGACAAGATGATGGCCTTTAATAAATAAGTTTAGTAGTTGGCGTAAATCAAGGTATTTCAATCACCGTGGTATTTTTAAGAGAAATCTATGCATTAATCGAACTTTAGCGGGGGTGCAGGAAACAGCTTTTTAACCTAATACTTCAACAACTATTTTTTCATATTCGTCCGCACTGGGTCGAGTAGGTGCTGAAATATTAAAATGGCTTTCACAAGAGTCCTTCACCATTTGTTCAATATCAGTTTTATCATAACCCATTTGCCGCACAGTTGAAGGAAGGCCCAACTTAGCATTTATTTCTGCTACAGCATCAGCTATACGATTTCCGGATTCCTTGTCTGCAGTAAGACCCATTGCCTCGGCAATTCGCTCCAAACCATTACCTTCGATTTTACCATTATAGAATCTCATAACAGCTGGCATAGCAACCGCAACAAGAGTGCCATGGTGAAGCGGACTATTTCCAAACGTCATTGATAGGGCATGAATTGGGCCTAATCCCATATAGATTGCCATCCCTCCCTCAAGTGCTGCCATCGACATTTCTGAACGTGCTTCGCGGTCGTCACCATTCGTTACGGCTCGATCGATAAAATTGATAACACGCCGAGCACCATCCAAAGCAATTGCTTCGGTTGGAGGGTTGGAGTTATTGGATAAAAAACCTTCGACGCAATGGGTGAGGGCGTCCATACCCGTTGCAGCTGTCAATCGCGGAGGTAATGTCATAGTGAATTCCGGATCACAGATAGCGAGATCGGGCCGTACGTGCATACTACGAATACCGAAGGCTGGTGCATTAGGTTCCGGGTGGATGCCTCCTCCAAAAGTAATTTCTGCACCGGTGCCTGCGGTAGTTGGTATCGTTATGTAAGGTGCCACATTAGCCGTTATTTTATCTAAATTACCCAAAATATCGATTAATGATATATCATGAGTTGCTATAACCCTTAGGGCTTTTCCAGAATCAAGTATGGATCCTCCACCGAGCCCAATAATACCATTACAGTTATTTTTTTTATATACTTCAAGTGCTTGTTCAACTCCTAAGATGGTTGGGTTTTCTGGAATTCTATCAAACAAAGAAACTGCCATATCACTCGGCAATGCATCGCGAAGTTTCCCGTAGACACCATGCTCTACAAGACCTTGGTCAGTTATAACGAGAGGCCGGTCAATTTGTCTTTTATCGAGCTCAAGAGTAAGCTCTTTGATGGCTCCAAAATCAAAATGGATGGGGGGGAAATTTAAAATACTTGCCACGCTAATTCCTTTTCCTTTTTAATTTTCTGGCCAATTATATATTGCCATTGTGGTTTCGCCATCACGAAGACGCTTTTTTGTTGCGTCTTCCTTATCTTCGCGTTCTATCGATTTGGTTATACTGTCCTCGACTTGGTTGGCGGGAATAATGACGATCCCATCATTATCACCCAAAACTAGATCACCATGTTCAATTGCTATATTGCCTAAGATTATAGGCTCTTCAAGTGATCCTTTCCCATCAAATTTCTTTTCTGTGCCTCGGATACTAAGACCTGAAGAAAAAACGGGAAATCCCATTTCTTCCAATTCAAACTGATCGCGAACGCACCCATCTATGACAAGCCCAGCTATACCTTTGGTTATTGAGCTGGTGCCCATGATATCTCCCCAATAGCCAAACTCTTTATCGTCTCCGATGTCTGCTATGAGTACATCACCGCGCTTAGCTTTCGCAATTGCCCTATGGAGCCAAAGGTTACAACCGGAAGGTCCTTTAACGGGATATGCCCGTCCACAAATCTTCATACCAGACGAAATAGGTTTTAAATAAGAAGGAAGGGCGCCTATTTTACCGGCCGCTTCGTGCATTGTTGCAGCCGAAATTTCTGATGCTGCCCTTAAAATTTCATCACTTATTTTTGTACTCATTACTAGAAGCCCCCTTGTTCTATTTCAGAATCTAATTTTGGAGGGATTCAATTTAATTGTCACGCATTTGTGCTGTTTTTGCTTGCAACATTAATATTTTAACCGAATGATAAACAGTAAGATCACATTATCTATGAGGGAGTAGTATTTTGAAAATTCTATTTTTTGATGATTTCAGACTTGGGATTTTGAGTGGGGACAACGTTATAGATGTGAGTGATAAAGTAAGTGGCATACCAATGGTTGGCCCACACGACCTGGTTAATGGGTTAATAGAGAACTTTGATCAGTACCGCAGCCTTTTGGAGAAAGCTGTAAATAGCGCGCAGGGTGTTCCTGTCAGTAGCGTTCGGATACGTCCGCCTCTTCCGCGTCCAGTTAATATAGATTGTATGGCTGTAAATTATATGGAGGATGGTACGTTAACCGAGACCCCTGCCATTAATGCTTTCACTAAAGCATCCAATAGCGTTATTGGACCCAATGATACAATGGTTCTTCAGGATATTCCCGCTACAGTCTTTGAGGGAGAAGGAGAGTTAGGAGTTGTGATTGGTAAACGCTGCTATCAAGTGAGCCAAGGCGACGCGATGGATTACGTCTTTGGGTATGTAAATTTTATAGATGGATCTGCTCGTGGACTGCCTCCGGCCTCTAATGTTTTTTTCCAAATGAAAGCGCGTGAAACTTTTACACCTATTGGTCCATACCTTGTTACTAAAGATGAAATCGCCAATCCACAGGAGTTGCCCATCAAGTTGTGGGTTAATGGACAAATTATGCAGGATTTTAATACAAATGATATGGCCCATAATATTAAACGATGTATTGAGTTTATCAGTCATGTTCATACCCTTGAGCCCGGAGACATTATTGCCACAGGAACAAACCATGGTGGACTGAATCCTTTTCATGATGGTGATACTGTCGAGTTGGAATGTGAGGGTATGGGCCGATTAAAAGTGAATATTCGTGACGACCTTAAACGGACGTGGGAAAGAACGACAAGACTAGCCAGGAAGAATAAGGGCCTTGAGCCGCCTCATGCGCCTCAGTTGACAGGTAAATATAGTCCAGATTAAGGATCATGTTTTGCATGATCTTCCAGAATTCAGCTTCTTCCGCGATGAGGTTGAATTCACTTTTGTCGTACGGTAACCTATCAATATGTTAGGAATAATACTTGTTGTTTTTGCCCTTTTGGTATGTGGATGCATATTTTGGGCTGCGTGGTCCTTACTGAACAAGTGATCTTTGTAACTGGGATAAGTACTCCTGATACGACCTTCCTAGGTTTTATGGGTCAATTATTTTTCAGAGACTAAAATTTTGGGTTCTATTGCGCTTTCAAATGCTCTAAGCCGCTTAAACACGGAGATTAACTCAACTATTGTTGACCAGGAGCGCACTAAATATTGGAGCGAACTCTCAACCCTACCAAAAACTCGTACAATTTGTTGAACGAAACCTAAGGTTACCACGCCGGTAACAATTGTTGGGGCAAGAGCTATGTAAGGAACAATTACCATTCCCTGGAAATAACTCCACTTGCAGGCATTAAAATATAGATAATGGAAATAAGATTTAAAATGTATTCCTTGGACTTTGTAATAAAGATCTTCCAGCATAGTTAGTTTGGCTCTTTCCTGATTATCTTCCCCTAATACAAGTTCCTTGCGATAAGCTGCCTCTTCTTTTTGTATATCAAACTCGATACCTGGTAATTTTATACCTACCATCGCCAACAATAGAGTTCCGCCTAGGGCGGTCAGAATAGCAACCCAAACTAGACCGTGATTGACCTGTCCTATCCACGGTAACGCGGTTATTTGTTTAGATAGGCCCCATAAAAGTGGCACAAAGGCAACTAAGGTCATCACTGAATCCAATAAACCGACGCCCAAGGTTTCCATTATTCTTGCGAATTTTAAAGTATCTTCCTGAACTCTTTGTGCGGCGCCTTCTATGTGTTTTACGTCATCCCAAAGAGCTTGATATCGATTGGTCATTGCTGTTCGCCATCTAAAAACCCAATGTGATACAAAAAACCCTGTAATAACCATTATTACGATCCATAGACCGGCTATTTGGGAAAATTCAATAAGGAATGCTAAAAATTCATCAAACGTTACCGAATTAGGCTTACTCAATGCTTTTTGCAGGGTGTCATAAAAGGTTCGGAACCACTCGGTAATTTTTACGTCTAATTGCACCTGGTACCAGGTAGAAATTAAAATAAAAGCGCTGCCCAGCCACGACCATAACGCCCACACGCGGTTTAAGAAAAATGGAGCAAACATAAATTACCTCAATATTTGTGTGTATATAGGCTTATTTCTACGGTAAGTCTATTAAAGTAAATACGCGCTTTAATTTTTTATTTTGGGCGCTATTCTTATGATTGTTGGAATTAATTTTTGAGGAAAATTTTGTGGACGACCCAAAAGAAAAGAAGGCCTCGATTGACCCTAAGCTATTAAAGGCAGCAGTCGAATATGGCCCAATAATTGTTTTTTTTGTCACGTATTGGTTGGCGGATTTGTACGCGGCTACAGCCGCAATAATCATTGCAACGCTTGTGGTGCTGGCCCTTTCTTTTCTAATTGAAAGGCGGCTTCCTATTATGCCGATCGTGACAGGATGTATAATTATTGTCTTTGGAGGTTTAACTCTTTGGCTAAAGGATGAAACTTTCATCAAGATGAAACCAACCATAATTCAGGTTGTCTTTGGGTTAGTCCTTTTGGGGAACACCAGGGTTGGGTCCTTCTTACTCGCCGGTTTGCAATCTTCTTTTTCTCTATGGCCTTGCTGAATGAGGCAGTTTGGAGAACTCAATCCACTGATTTTTGGGTTAATTTCAAGGTATTTGGTATTTTAATATTAACAATATTATTTTTGGTTGCGCAGATGCAACTATTAAAAAAATATTTGATAGTATCTTAGCGACAGGAAAATTTATTTAGACTCGGGATCTATTTTTTTTACTTTCTCGTTGATTAGATACTCATAACAGAAATATTAAACTTGTCCTTGGGTTTATTTTTGTTTTTCGAAAAATTTTAATAGATGTTTTGCCGTTAATTCTGGCGCATCGATCATTGGCCAGTGGCTCGTGCCGGTTATTTGGACGTTGTTGATTTTGTTTGAGTCTAAAAACTTTTGAGATGCGATCGGTGTATTATCTAGACACCAGAAATAAAGAAATGGACAGCCAAGTTCCATAACTTTTCTCCCTGGCTGGTCATCTTGACTATATCGCTTCACGTCTTTGCCAAAGTGCCACATTGCTGTTGGGTCAGCTTGTTTTAAACCGCTAAAGTAAGTACGAAAGATGTCGTTGTTTTTACCTTTGGCCCAGATTTTATCGGTGAATAAGTTTTTAAATTCTTGTGGCTTTATAAAATTGACTGCCTGACCTGAAAAATAGGCATCTTCTTCAGTTAAATTACCCTCGATTGAAAATACGCCTATACAGCGATCTCCTAAATTCAGTGCAGCCTCAACCGCTATGATAGAGCCAACTGAATGACCGATAAAACCGATTTTTTCATCTGGTGTTAATTCATTAATAAGTTCAAGTAATGTGGCAACGTATGCTTTTATCGTACAGGAATGATTATTAACGGGACTAGATCCAAACCCGGGTAAATCAGGTGTAATTATCCGAGTTGAGTTTGCAAATACTGTATGGTGGAGAGCTGAGAAGGCTGTACCGCTATCGGCAAATCCTGGCAAACACCATAAAGCCATGTCTGTGTTGTCAGCACTGGATCGGATTAAAATATTTTTAAAGATGGAGAGTTGCATGTCTGTTTTAGCTCAAGGCTCCGGCAACATTAAGGTTCTCCGGACCCCCCATTGTCCACCGGAATATCTCTATCTTATCGTAAATATTCGACTTTGCAAAAGGTTCACTCTTGAGAAATTTATCGATATCAAGTTTATTAGCAAATTCAAGAAAATATATATTGCCTTGCCAAGTATGATCATTGGTTAAAAGTGATCCATGACAAATAAAATTCTTATCGAATCTTTTACAGTAGACTTTGTGAGCCTCAGCTAGTTCTGGACTTATTTCTTTTGGGTCGACCGTTGCTGGGCAATATATAAAAAATCGTATAAAATTTGGATTACTTATAAAATCGAATTGGTTTCTTTCTATTTCTAGTTTGAATGGCTTGATGATGATAGATTTGAAAAGCCCAGCTTTGGCAAATGGCTCATTATAAGTAAAATCCTCGGCTTTAGTCAGATTTTCGAGTTCTACAATGTGTATTGAGCCAATAACAACACTTAGGTCTCCTTC
>LWDU01043119.1_pt1 | contig 15746 bp, 11 predicted proteins | sample 727161 | NCBI WGS metagenome assembly LWDU01 (sample SAMN04566230, study PRJNA314399) | hydrothermal vent metagenome | isolation source: deep sea hydrothermal plume seawater | place: Mexico: Gulf of California, Guaymas Basin | collected 2004-07-11 | reverse complement strand
CGCCGATCGCAATGGATCAAGGTTTACGTTTCGCTATTCGTGAGGGTGGTCGTACTGTTGGCGCTGGTGTGGTAGCAGACATTATTGAATAGGGGTATAGCTCAGTTGGTAGAGCGACGGTCTCCAAAACCGTAGGTCGAGGGTTCAAATCCTTCTGCCCCTGCCAACCGAATGTGTACATAAGTAATAGGTAATTAATATAGAAGTGGAATAAATAAAGAGAATGGCTAAATTAAGTCCTTTTCAGTTTTTACGACAGGTTCGACAGGAAACGTCTAAAGTCACCTGGCCGACACGTAAAGAAACGGTGATATCTACGGTTATGGTTTTTGTTATGGTAATCATAGCAGCCTTATTTTTCTTTGTTGTTGACCAATTATTGTCTTCGGGTGTAAAGCTCGTGTTTGGCTTGGGAGGCTAGAAGAATGGCTCATCGTTGGTATGTCATCCATGTTTATTCGGGATTTGAACGCCAAGTTGCGGATAAGATCGAAGAGCAGGCTTTGCAATCTCACCTTGCCGAAGAAATTGAAAAAGTTTTGGTGCCAATGGAAGAAGTGGTCGAAATGCGTCGAGGCGAAAAAGTTAACGCTGAACGTAAATTCTTTCCGGGTTATGTATTAGTTAAAATGGAAATGTCTGATCAGAGTTGGCACCTGATAATGAACACGGCTAAGGTTACCGGTTTTTTGGGTCCCCGTGATCGGCCGACACCCATCAGTGAAGCCGAAGCTGATAGAATTATTCATCAGGTTGAAGAGGGAATTGAGCGACCGAAGCCATCTGTAACTTTTGATATTGGCGAACAAGTGCTGGTTAGCGATGGACCATTTGCGTCCTTTAATGGTATGGTTGAAGACGTGGATGAAGAAAAGGCTAGACTTAAGGTCTCAGTTTCGATATTTGGACGGGCAACACCGGTTGATTTGGAGTATTCGCAAGTCGAGAAGTTATAGTAATCAACGGTATTTATGCCGTTACTTTGTGCGGAAGGCTAGCCATAGCCGCACCGCGCGACCCAGTTGAGGTCTAATTGTAGGCGTCAATAAACAAAAAAACTGAGGTATTAAATGGCAAAAAAGATTGAAAGCTTCATCAAGCTTCATATCCCCGCGGGTCAGGCAAATCCGTCCCCACCTGTTGGCCCTGCGTTAGGTCAGGCTGGTTTGAACATTATGGAATTTTGTAAGGCGTTTAATGCGGCTACACAAGGTATGGAACAAGGAATGCCTATTCCAGTTAAAATAACTGTTTTTTCTGATAAAACGTTTCTCTTTGATCAAAAATCTCCACCTGCTAGTTACTTTATAAAGAAGGCAGCTAAACTTAGCAGTGGCTCTAAAACTCCAGGTCTTGAAATGGCTGGTTCTGTCACTATGGATCAGTTGCGAAAGATTGCGGAACAAAAGAAAGCAGATTTAAATGCCAATGATCTCGATTCCGCGTGCAAAATTCTAGCAGGTTCGGCTCGATCAATGGGTATTACCGTGGAGGGTCAATAAGATGACTGTAAGCGGGAAGCGTATAGAAAAAATCTATGAAAGCTTTGATCGCTTTTCAGATCACGGTATAGACGCCGCCGTTAAGATTGTTCTGGAGGCAAAAAAAACTAATTTTGATGAAACGGTTGAAGTTGCTATCAATCTTGGTGTTGACCCCCGTCACGCCGACCAAATGGTTCGGGGCGTGGTATCATTGCCAAATGGGACTGGTAAGTCTGTGGTGGTAGCTGTTTTTGCAAAAGAGGATAAGGCCAAAGAAGCCACGGCAGCAGGTGCCGAGTATGTTGGCGCTGAAGAATTAGCGGATAAAGTTCAAAAGGGTGAAATCGAATTTGATCGATGTATTGCGACGCCTGATATGATGGCTGTGGTGGGTCGTCTCGGTAAGGTGCTAGGTCCAAAAGGTCTGATGCCAAATCCAAAGCTAGGCACGGTTACCCCAAATGTTGGTGACGCTATAAAAGCGGTTAAAGGTGGTGAAATTGAATTTCGCGTTGAGAAAGCAGGAATAATTCATGCTGGTATTGGTAAGACAAGTTTTACTCAAGAAGCCTTAGTTGAGAATATTAATGCATTTATGGCGGCTATTCTTAAAGCAAAGCCGGTTGGATCGAAAGGTACATATGTTAAGCGAGCAACATTGACGTCAACAATGGGGCCAGGCGTTAGATTAGATACTTCAAGTCTATCAGGTTAATTCCTGATAGCACTATAAGATTTTCTGTTGTTTGTTTTCAGCAGATTTAGGAGAGGTTGTTTATTGCCTCTCTGACCTATCCGAGACTGTAGGCGTTGTGGATTTTTTGATAAGCAACTTAATAAAGATTAGCCTGCACAGATGGTGAACGGACATTTGGAATCAATTTATTGATTTAAAATGGCTTAAACTGAGTACTTGGATGGGGTGAGCGAGTTTTTAAGGGTTTCCTTAAGAACTAAATGTAACCGCATAAGAAAGAGTTGAATTTCTCTGACTTGTGTAAAAACGGAGACGATTTGTGAACCGTATTCAAAAAGAAGAGCAGGTCGCATCGTTAAAGCGGACTTTTGAAGAGTCAAATATTGTTGTTGCCACCCACTATTCTGGGATGACGATGCAAGAAATGACTGATCTTCGAAGTCGTATGCTTAAAGCGGGCGCCAGTTTCAAGGTCACTAAAAATCGCCTCACGCGTCTCGCCCTGCAAGACACTAATTTTGAATCGTTAACAGATTTGATGACGGGTCCAATTGCCCTTGCTTATTCCACCGATCCGGTGGCCGCGGCAAAGACGACCGTTAACTTTTCTAAAGATAATGAAAAATTGGTTATCTTGGGTGGCGTCTTCAACGGTCAAACTCTGGACGTTGATGGTGTTAAAAATCTAGCTAAATTGCCGTCTTTAGATGAGCTACGTGGCAAGATTGCTAGCATGATCAATACTCCGGCGACCCGGATCGCGGGTGTGCTATCAGCACCCGCCGGGCAGTTGGCTCGTGTGGTTGGGTCTTATGGAGTGAAGCGTGACGAGGCTGCGTAGTGGCTTGTGTTATTAATAGTTTAAGCCTAAGGAGATAAAATTATGGCTAATATTGAAAAAATTGCTGAAGAATTGTCAGCTTTGACCGTTATTGAGGCGGCTGAGCTTAGTACGTTGTTAGAAGAACGGTGGGGAGTTTCTGCCGCTGCGCCTGTTGCTGTTGCAGCAGCACCTGCTGATGATGGTGGGGGAACTGCTGCTGAACAAGATGCTTTTGAAGTGGTTCTTGCCTCAATTGGCGACAAAAAGATTAATGTGATTAAGGAAGTTCGTGCAATCACGGGTCTAGGCTTAAAAGAAGCTAAAGACATGGTCGAGGCGGCACCAACCACCGTTAAAGAAGACGCAACGAAAGAAGAAGCGGATCAAATCAAGGTTAAGCTTGAGGAAGCTGGCGCTGCCGTTGAGATAAAATAAAATTATTTAACTTCGGGTAGTTGGTTTAAAAATCAATTGCCCGTGGTTTGTATGCATTATTGAATATCACATCTGCCACGGATAGGTCTGCCATGACCGAGATAGTGGATGTGCAGTTCTAGTATTCTTGCCTAACCAGTAATGGTAAGATTGCTATTAAACTTCTCCTTTGGATTGTCTAGGGGAGAAGGTGTTCGTTATCCTTTCTTTGTGGCTATTGGAAGAATTTCAGAACGTAGTAATTTTTTATAGCTACGAGGGCTGCAATGACTGATCGCTCATTTACGGGTCGTAAACGTATCCGAAAATCCTATGGACGTATTCCTACAGTAACGCCAATGCCGAACCTTATTGAGGTTCAAAAAAATTCTTATGAGCATTTTTTACAACGTGATATTGCAAAGATGGATCGGACAGATACCGGTCTTCAGGAAGTTTTTAAATCCGTTTTTCCGATTAAGGATTTCTCCGAACGTGGAACACTTGAATTTGTTAATTATGAATTTGAGGAACCAAAATACGATGTCGAAGAATGTCAACAAAGAGGTATGACCTATGCTGCTCCATTAAAAGTTACCCTTCGGTTGCTTGTTTGGGATGTTGATGAGGATACTGATGCTCGTTCTGTTCGAGACATTAAGGAGCAGATAGTGTATATGGGCGAAATGCCTCTAATGACGGATAATGGTACGTTCGTTGTTAATGGCACAGAAAGGGTGATTGTATCACAAATGCACCGTTCCCCGGGTGTGTTTTTTGATCATGATAAAGGTAAAACTCATTCCTCGGGAAAATTTTTATTTGCAGCTCGTGTTATCCCTTATCGTGGTTCGTGGCTGGATTTTGAATTTGATGCAAAAGACTTGGTATACGTCCGTATTGATCGTCGCCGCAAGTTGCCGGTTACGACTCTTTTACTTGGTCTGGATGATGCAGCTACTGCCAAGAAACGTGCAAAATTAGCATCTACTGGGAAGTCTCTTGATCCAGCCGATGCCAAAGGAATGTCGCCTGAGGAAGTTCTGAAATTTTTTTACGATACTACAAATTATGTTAGGGCTAAGAAGGGTTGGCAAATACCTCTTGAAGTCGATACCCTGCGTGGTTTGAAACTTGACTATGATTTACTTAATGCAAAATCGGGGCGCGTTGCGGTCGAAGCTGGAACAAAGTTGACACCACGTGTGTTAAGTGGTCTGGAAAAGAAGGGGATAACAGAATATATCGCACCACATAGTGATATTTTAGGTCGTTTTGTATCTGAGGATATAGTTGATTTAAAATCAGGTCTTGTTTATTTGGAGGCTGGTGATGAGGTTACTGAAGAAATTTTAGAAGAGTTGGACGCTGCAAAAATTATCGAGGTTCCAACTCTTGCTATTGACCACATCAAAGCTGGCCCATATATCCGTAATACTCTTGCTGCTGATAAAAATTCTAACCGTGACGAGGCCTTGATTGATATTTATAGGGTAATGCGCCCGGGTGAACCTCCTATTATAGAAACAGCTGACAGTCTATTTCAGGGACTATTTTTCAATTCAGATCGCTATGATCTATCATCTGTTGGTCGGGTGAAAATGAACTCTCGCCTTCAGCAGGAAACCGAAGATACTGTTCGGGTGCTGCGTCGAGAAGACATTATGCAGGTTGTTAAAATTCTCGTAGACTTGAAAAATGGTAAAGGTGATATTGATGACATTGATCATCTGGGGAACCGCCGTGTCCGGTCTGTCGGAGAGTTGATGGAAAATCAATATCGGATTGGCCTGCTGAGAATGGAGCGCGCAATTAAGGAGAGAATGAGTTCGGTTGATATAGATACCGTAATGCCACATGATTTGATCAATGCTAAACCAGCCGCAGCAGCTGTCAGAGAGTTCTTCGGCTCGAGCCAACTGAGCCAATTTATGGATCAGACAAATCCGCTATCAGAAATTACGCATAAGCGTCGTCTGTCGGCATTGGGGCCAGGTGGTTTGACTCGTGAGCGCGCTGGTTTTGAGGTGCGTGATGTACATCCAACACACTACGGTCGGATTTGTCCAATTGAGACCCCTGAAGGGCCAAATATTGGTTTGATAAACAGCTTGGCAACATATGCTCGCGTCAACCAATACGGCTTTATCGAAAGTCCGTATCGTAAGGTAAAAAATGGTGGGGTCTCTAATGAGGTGATTTACCTTTCTGCAATGGATGAAGGGCGCTATAAGATCGCTCAGGCTAACGAATCAATAGATAAATCAGGTAAATTTGAACATGACCTAATCACCTGTCGCCAAGCCGGTGATGTTTTAATGGTTCCATCAGATGAAGTTGATTTCGCAGACGTTTCGCCGAAACAACTTGTTTCTGTAGCAGCTGCATTAATACCATTTTTGGAAAATGATGATGCTAATCGAGCGTTGATGGGTTCAAATATGCAACGTCAAGCCGTACCACTGATACAGGCTGAGGCGCCACTTGTTGGAACTGGAATGGAAGAGATAGTTGCGCGTGATTCTGGGGCGACAATAATAGCTAAACGTCCAGGGACAGTAGATCAGATTGATGGCACACGGATTGTAATCCATGCCGATGAGGATGCTGAAAATAGTTCTGCGCCTGGAGTCGACATCTACACTTTGCAAAAATTTCAAAGGTCAAATCAAAATACATGCATCAATCAACGGCCGCTTGTTAAAGTGGGTGATCACGTTGCACCGGGTGATATTATTGCTGATGGCCCCTCAACAGAAATTGGAGAGTTGGCACTTGGGCGTAATGTACTTGTCGCCTTTATGCCATGGAACGGTTACAATTTTGAAGATTCAATATTGATTTCTGAGCGTATTGTCAGAGAGGATGTGTTTACTTCGATCCATATTGAAGAGTTCGAGGTGATGGCTCGGGACACTAAGCTTGGTCAAGAAGAGATTACCCGCGATATTCCTAATGTGGGTGAAGAGGCTCTTAAAAATATGGATGAAGCTGGGATTGTTTACATTGGGGCGGAAGTCCAGCCAAATGATATTCTTGTCGGTAAGGTGACGCCAAAGGGAGAGTCGCCAATGACACCAGAAGAGAAACTCCTTAGGGCTATTTTTGGTGAGAAGGCCTCCGATGTTCGTGATACCTCACTTCGTTTGCCCCCAGGTGTGGCAGGTACTATAATTGAGGTTCGGGTATTCTCGCGGCGAGGAGTTGATAAAGATGAGCGCGCTCTAGCAATTGAGCGCGCAGAGATTGAACGCCTTGCTAAAGACAGAGATGATGAGATTGCAATTTTGGAGCGAAGTTTTCATTCACGAATCCGTGAGAGGCTTTTGAACAAAAAAGTTGTAAATGGACCAAAAGGGCTTACTGAAGGTACCAGGGTTAATGAGGAAATCCTCGAAAAACTCACAGCAGGTCAAATGCTTCAAATTGTAATCTCAAGTGATAAAGTAATGGGCGAAATTGAGGGCTTGAAAAGACAATTAGAGGAAGGTTCTAGTGAATTTCAAAGTCGGTTTGCCGACAAAGTTGATAAACTGGAACGTGGTGATGAACTGCAGCCCGGTGTAATGAAGATGGTCAAGGTTTTTGTGGCCGTGAAGCGTAAATTGCAACCTGGAGATAAAATGGCTGGGCGCCATGGTAATAAAGGTGTCATCTCTCGCATAATGCCAATTGAAGATATGCCGTCTCTTGAGGATGGAACGGCTGTTGATATTGTACTGAATCCATTGGGCGTTCCATCTCGGATGAATGTGGGTCAAATATTGGAAACTCACCTAGGTTGGGCATGCGCTGGCCTCGGTCGTCAAGTAGGGGATGCTCTCGAGGCTGTGAACCAAGGTAAAGCTTCAATAACTGATCTTCGTGATACACTAAAGTATGCTTATGGCGATGAAACGTATAAAGCTGATATTGTTGCTATGGACGATAATGCTGTTATCGAACTTTCTAAGAATGTTACAAATGGCATTCCTATTGCCACGCCCGTTTTTGATGGAGCGAATGAGGCAGATATTACAGATGCACTTGACCGAGCCGGTGTTAGTTCCTCGGGTCAAGTTAAGTTATTTGATGGAAGGACTGGTAAATATTTTGATCGTGAGGTCACGGTAGGTTATATTTACATATTAAAGCTCCATCATTTAGTTGATGATAAAATCCATGCGCGTTCAATCGGGCCTTATAGTCTAGTAACCCAGCAACCGCTGGGTGGTAAGGCACAATTTGGGGGTCAGCGATTTGGAGAGATGGAGGTCTGGGCGCTAGAAGCGTATGGCGCTGCGTACACTCTCCAAGAAATGCTGACTGTAAAATCGGACGATGTTTCAGGTAGAACGAAGGTATATGAAGCCGTTGTCCGGGGTGATGACTCGTTTGAAGCTGGAATTCCGGAAAGTTTCAATGTGTTGGTTAAAGAGCTGCATTCACTCGGTTTAAATGTCGAATTAAAACAGCGTAATTTCTAGGTCACTCTAGACGACAACGGTTTAAAGGAGATTATCCATGAATGAGTTAATGCGAATTTTTGAGCCAGCGCAAGCAACTCAGCGTTTTGATCAAATTATGATTAGCATAGCAAGTCCAGAGCGGATCCGTTCCTGGTCTTTTGGTGAGATTAAAAAGCCTGAAACTATTAATTACCGGACATTTAAACCAGAGAGAGATGGTCTTTTTTGTGCGCGTATTTTTGGGCCGATTAAGGATTATGAATGCTTGTGCGGTAAATATAAACGTATGAAGTATAAGGGCATAGTTTGTGAAAAATGCGGTGTTGAAGTTACACTTACCAAAGTACGCCGTGATCGTATGGGCCACATTGAATTGGCCGCCCCTGCAGCTCATATATGGTTCATGAAGTCATTGCCTTCTCGCACGGGTTTGATGCTTGATATGACTTTGAAGAATTTAGAGCGCGTTCTTTATTTTGAAAATTATGTTGTGTCCGAGCCTGGTTTGACGCCTTTGCTCGAAAAGCAGTTATTGACTGAAGATGAATATCAAGATGCAGTTGATGAGTATGGCGAAGATAGTTTTCAAGCGGGTATAGGTGCTGAAGTTATCCGTGACATGTTGAAAGAAATTGATCTTGAGGATCAACTTGAAACGCTTAAGGTTGAGTTAAAAGAAACTAAATCTGAAGCTAAACGTAAGAAGTTCGTAAAGCGTCTTAAACTTGTTGAAGCTTTTATTGGTTCAGGCGCAAGACCTGAATGGATGATTTTAGAAGCTGTACCGGTTATTCCACCAGAGTTACGTCCGTTGGTTCCCCTCGATGGTGGTCGTTTTGCTACGTCTGATTTAAATGATCTTTATCGCCGTGTAATAAATAGAAATAATCGCTTAAAGCGTTTAATAGAGTTACGTGCGCCAGAAATAATAGTACGTAATGAAAAGCGCATGTTGCAGGAGTCGGTAGATGCGTTGTTTGATAATGGTCGAAGAGGTCGAGCTATTACCGGTGCAAATAAGCGACCGTTAAAATCTCTGTCCGACATGCTTAAGGGTAAGCAGGGTCGTTTTCGCCAGAATTTGCTTGGTAAGAGGGTTGACTACTCGGGACGATCCGTAATCGTAGTTGGCCCTGAACTAATGCTCCATCAATGCGGTCTGCCGAAGAAGATGGCGCTTGAGTTGTTCAAACCTTTTGTCTATTCGCGGCTTGAGAAATACGCTATGGCGACGACAATTAAGGCAGCTAAACGTATGGTTGAAAAAGAGCGGCCTGAAGTTTGGGATATATTGGAAGAAGTAATCCGAGAGCACCCCGTTATGTTAAATAGGGCTCCAACACTGCATCGCTTAGGTATCCAAGCGTTTGAACCTGTGCTTATTGAAGGTAAAGCTATTCAGCTTCATCCTTTAGTTTGCACAGCTTTTAATGCCGACTTTGATGGTGATCAAATGGCCGTTCATGTTCCTTTGTCGCTCGAAGCTCAACTTGAAGCTCGTGTTTTAATGATGTCTACAAACAATATTTTGAGCCCAGCCAACGGTAAGCCCATTATTGTTCCCTCCCAAGATATCGTTCTCGGTTTATACTATATGACTATGGAGCGCGAAGGTGAGAAGGGCGAGGGAATGATTCTGGCTGATAGTGAAGAAATTGAGCATGCTTTGAATGAAAGTGTTGTTAGCCTTCATGCGAAGATTAAAACGCGTTATGAAACGGTGGATACAGACGGCAATCCTATAACTCGACGCGTTGAATCAACCCCTGGTCGAATGTTGGTCGCCGAGCTTCTACCACGTCACCCAAAAGTGCCATTAGAATTGGTTAATCGGTTACTGACCAAGAAAGATGTATCTACTGTTATCGATGAGGTTTATCGCCATTGTGGTCAGAAAGAAACGGTTATTTTTGCTGATAAGATTATGGCGCTTGGTTTTAGTAATGCGTGTACGTCAGGTATTTCTTTTGGTAAGGACGATTTGATAATTCCCGAGGCAAAAAAGAAGCTTGTTAATGACACCGAAAAGCTTGTCGAGTCGTACGAGCGTCAATATTTAGATGGGCTGATTACTCGTGGTGAGAAGTATAATAAAGCGGTCGATGCTTGGTCACGTTGCACAGATCAGGTTGCCGATGAGATGATGGCAGAAATCCAAAAAATTGAACCCAATGTGCCAGTTAATTCTGTTTACATGATGGCCGATTCTGGAGCTAGAGGTTCTGCCGCTCAAATGAAACAGCTGGCTGGTATGCGAGGGTTAATGGCTAAACCATCAGGTGAAATCATTGAGACGCCAATTATTTCAAATTTCAAAGAAGGTCTCTCGGTTCTTGAGTACTTTAATTCAACTCATGGAGCACGCAAAGGCCTGGCTGATACAGCCTTGAAGACAGCTAATTCGGGTTACCTAACCCGTCGCTTGGTAGATGTTGCGCAGGATTGCATTATCAATGAAGTTGATTGCAAAACTAAAGAGAGTATCACAGTTAATGCCGTAATTGAGGGTGGTGACGTAATTGTATCTTTGGGTGATCGTGTCCTAGGACGAACTGTTGCAGAAGATGTAATTGATCCTGAAGATGGCAAAGTGATGATAAAACGTAATAAATTACTTGATGAGGTTGATTGTGAGGCTCTTGATAATGCAGAGGTTGAAACCATCCGCATCCGATCAGTCTTAACTTGTGAGACTAAGTCTGGTGTCTGTGGTGCCTGCTACGGTCGAGACCTAGCTCGTGGTACGCCTGTTAATATGGGTGAAGCTGTTGGAGTTATTGCAGCTCAATCTATTGGGGAACCAGGAACTCAATTGACTATGCGTACATTCCACATTGGCGGTGCAGCTCAACGTGGCGCGGAGCAATCCGCGATTGAAGCTAATTCAGATGCTAAAGTAAAATTGGTCAATTGCAATGTTGTCAAAAATAGCTCTAAGGTTAATATTGTAATGACACGTAATGCTGAGATCCTTTTGATCGATGATAAAAATCGTGAGCGCGCACGCCATCGCATACCATACGGTTCAAAGTTGCTGACCAAAGATAAAGCGAAGGTCAAACGCGGTGATAAATTAGCTGAGTGGGATCCCTATACTTTGCCGATTATTACCGAGAAGGAAGGTGTCGTTAACTATGTTGATCTGGATGAAGGTGTCACTATGCGCGAATCCGTTGATGATGCGACTGGCATTTCTAGCCGCGTTGTCATCGATTGGAAACAGCAATCCAAGGCTGCCGATCTACGTCCTCGCATTACTCTACGAGATAATAAAGGTACGGTTGTTTTGCTTGGTAATGGTATCGAAGCGCGGAGCTATATGTCGGTAGATGCTATTTTGTCCGTTGAAAATGGACAGAAAGTGAATGCAGGCGACGTTCTGGCGCGTATCCCTCGCGAAGGTTCAAAAACTCGTGATATTACTGGAGGACTGCCACGTGTTGCGGAGCTCTTTGAAGCTCGGATACCTAAAGATCACGCAATTATCAGTGAAAATGAAGGGCGTATTGAATTTGGTAAGGATTATAAAAATAAACGACGGATCGTTGTAGTTCCTGACGACAAAGACTTGGAACCAATGGAATATATGATACCAAAAGGTAAACACATCAGTGTTCAAGAAGGTGATTATGTTACACGGGGTGATCCATTGATGGACGGTAACCCTGTACCTCACGATATACTTAAGGTGATGGGCATTGAAGCCTTGGCAAATTACCTAATCGATGAAATTCAAGATGTTTATCGTCTTCAAGGAGTGAGGATTGATGATAAGCATATTGAGGTTATTTCTCGGCAGATGTTGCAGAAAGTCGAAGTAACGGATGGCGGGGATACAACCTATCTCGTCGGTGAACTTATCGATCGGATTGAGTTTGAGACCGAAAATGAACGTGTAAAATCTGAGAAGGGTAAAGCGGCAACCGGCTCGACGGTATTACAAGGTATTACTAAAGCTAGTCTTCAAACATCATCGTTTATTTCAGCAGCTTCTTTCCAAGAAACGACAAGGGTCCTAACTGAGGCTGCTGTTTCTGGAAAACGCGACAATCTGGTTGGTCTAAAGGAAAACGTGATTGTTGGTCGTTTAATACCGGCTGGCACTGGTTCTGTAATGAACAACTTTCGTCAAGTTGCGTCTGACCGCGATAAGAAACTTATCGATCAAGGTGAGGATCTTTCTGTCTTAGAAGATGCGAGTGCCTCGCCAGAGGCGGTGATCGCTGAAGTTGGGGAATAAATAATTTAAGGGTGAACCATAATCCTTTTTTGGATATAGCTCAACCAAAGCTTCATATATTTTTGATTGCGGTTATTGCTTGAACAAGGGATTTATTAGCGAGCCCATTAGGACGATTGTGTCACATGAGCCGTGTAATTTGTCTTCATTTCTTGGGTGCTTCTGGTTTTAGCGCCGAACTTCTTCTGTAATGGAATAAGTGCTTGAAAATTAAAATAAATCTTTAATTTATATGACATTGAGTATGGTCATGAATTTTAGTCTAAAAAATTACATCCTTTAGCTTGACGGGATAGCGAACCGCCCTTATATTCCGCGTCTCCCTAGGGATTGCTGGTGGTAGGTGTTCCGCCTAGACGCAGATGGTCCCTTGAAAAAGGTAAATGTAGCTCGGTTTTCCCAATTTTTTTTGTGGGACTATTATCGGTAAGTTTTAGATTTTCGCTGAGAGCTGGTATACAAAAAGCTCTTGAGCGGGTTTTTTGCGCGTTTGTATAAGAGACGTGATGTGTTGAAATTTTTAAGGAGTTGAAGGGGCTAATGCCGACAATCAACCAACTAATTCGTAGACCGCGAAAGGCACCTGTGAAAAGGACCAAGGTCCCTGCAATGGAGGCTTGTCCTCAAAAGCGTGGGGTTTGTACTCGCGTTTACACAACAACGCCAAAGAAACCAAACTCAGCACTTCGTAAAGTTGCTAGGGTGCGTTTAACTAATGGTTTTGAGGTTACGTCTTACATACCTGGAGAAGGCCACAATCTTCAAGAGCATAGCGTAGTTTTGATCCGCGGTGGTCGCGTAAAAGATTTGCCAGGGGTGCGTTATCATATAATTCGTGGGGTGCTCGATACACAAGGTGTTGAGGATCGTCGTCAGCGTCGTTCAAAATATGGCACAAAACGGCCCAAGTAAAGGAATAAGTAGATGTCACGTCGTCGCGCAGCAGTAAAACGTCAAGTTCTTCCAGATCCAAAATATGGGGATCTAGTGATTACGAGACTAATGAATAGGCTCATGCTCGATGGTAAAAAATCCGTTGCTGAGAGAATTGTTTATGGCGCGTTTGATGATATTGAGAAAAAAGCTGGTTCAGATCCAGTTGCATTATTCCACGAAGCATTAGTGAATATTAAGCCTCAAGTTGAGGTTAGGTCTCGTCGTGTCGGAGGAGCAACGTATCAAGTACCTGTTGAGATCCGTAATGACCGTTCCCAAGCATTAGCTTTACGTTGGATTATCGATTTGTCTCGGAATCGTTCTGAGAATACGATGGTAGAACGCTTGTCTGGTGAATTGTTGGACGCTGCGAATAATCGTGGCGCCGCGGTTAAGAAGCGTGAGGATACTCATAAGATGGCGGAAGCTAATAAAGCCTTTTCGCATTATCGCTGGTAACCTTTTCGGTAGGAAGAAGAATAATGGCGCGTACATCCCCTCTTGATAGTTATCGTAACATTGGCATTATGGCTCATATTGATGCCGGTAAAACAACCACCACGGAGCGTATTCTTTTTTATACTGGTAAGTCGTATAAAATTGGTGAGGTTCATGATGGTAATGCTACTATGGATTGGATGGAACAAGAACAGGAACGCGGTATTACCATTACCTCAGCGGCGACGACTTGTGAATGGAAAGATCACCTCATTAATATTATTGATACGCCTGGTCATGTTGATTTTACGATTGAGGTTGAGCGGTCACTGCGTGTACTCGATGGCGCGGTAGCAGTTTTTGATAGTGTTGCAGGTGTCGAGCCTCAGTCAGAAACTGTTTGGCGTCAGGCTGACAAGTACGAGGTGCCGAGGATCTGTTTTGTTAATAAAATGGATCGAACAGGCGCTGATTTTTACCGTTGTGTGGATATGATAAGCGACCGCTTGGGTGCTGTTCCATTGGTCACTCAATTACCGATTGGCAGTGAAGGCGATTATTTAGGTGTTGTTGATCTCATTACAATGCGGGCAATCACATGGAAAGACGAAGATCTCGGCGCTGAATTTGTGGACTCAGATATACCAACGAATTTGGCTGATAAAGCTACAGAGTATCGTGTAAAGCTTGTTGAGCTGGCTGTTGAGCAAGATGATATTGCGATGGAAGCTTACTTAGAAGGTAATGAACCGAATGAAGAGACATTAAAGAAATGTATTCGGAGTGGAACTTTAGCAGCAGCTTTCGTGCCTGTGCTAAATGGTACAGCATTTAAAAATAAAGGCGTACAACCCTTGCTTGACGCGGTCATTGATTTTTTACCAAGTCCGATAGATGTTGAGTCTATCAAAGGTATGAAGGCCGGTACTGATGAAGAAATTGAGCGTATAAGTTCAGATGACGAACCATTCTCAGCACTTGCTTTCAAAATTATGAATGATCCATTTGTAGGTTCGTTGACATTTGTGCGAATTTATTCCGGGGTACTTGAAGCGGGTTCTTATCTGCAGAACACTGTTAAGAACAAAAGAGAGCGGGTTGGTCGTATGTTAATGATGCACTCGAATTCTAGAGAGGATGTTAAAGAGGCACGTGCTGGTGATATTATAGCCTTGGCCGGTCTTAAGGACACAACTACCGGTGATACGCTGTGTTCGATAGACAATCAGGTTATTTTAGAGCGGATGGAATTTCCTGATCCGGTTATTGAGATTGCGGTTGAACCAAAAACAAAGGCTGACCAAGAGAAGATGGGACAAGCTCTTGCTCGTTTGGCGGCGGAAGATCCATCTTTCCGAGTTTCTAGCGATGAAGAAAGTGGTCAAACTATTATCAAGGGTATGGGCGAGCTCCATTTAGATATCATAGTTGATCGTATGAAACGTGAGTTTAGTGTTGAAGCAAATATTGGTGCTCCGCAGGTTGCTTATCGTGAAACAATTAAAGCACCCACGGATGTTGATTATACCCATAAAAAACAATCGGGTGGAGCCGGGCAATTTGCTCGAATTAAGGTTACATTTGAACCTCTGCCTCCTGGATCAGGTTACGAGTTTTCTAGTAAGGTAGTTGGTGGTAATGTTCCAAAGGAATATATTCCAGGCGTAGAAAAGGGTTTTTTGAGTTCCTTAGATACAGGGCCTCTTTCTGGCTTCCCTGTAACAGATCTAAAAATTGAACTTTATGATGGCGCTTCTCATGACGTGGATTCTTCGGTGATGGCGTTTGAAATAGCAGCGCGTGCAGCTTTCCGCGAAGGGGTGATGAAAGCTAGTCCTTGCTTGTTAGAGCCAGTTATGAAAGTCGAGGTAGTGACCCCTGAAGAGTACATGGGTGATATTATAGGTGATTTAAACTCTAGGAGAGGTAATGTTGGCTCTATGGATCAACGGGGTAATGCGAGGGTTATTTCGTGTATGGTGCCTTTAGCCAATATGTTTGGTTATGTGAATACTTTGCGCTCAATGTCACAGGGACGAGCACAGTTTTCCATGCATTTTAATCATTACGCTGAATTGCCTGCCGCTGTTTCTGAAGAGGTGCGCGAACGTTTAGCAGGTTAAATAAAAATTGTTATTTTAACTTTTTTTGATCCAATTAGATCGGAGCGAGAAATATGAGTAAAGAAAAATTTGAACGAACAAAGCCACATTGTAATGTAGGCACGATTGGTCACGTTGATCATGGTAAAACGACGTTGACCGCT
>LWDU01000508.1_pt1 | contig 15751 bp, 22 predicted proteins | sample 727161 | NCBI WGS metagenome assembly LWDU01 (sample SAMN04566230, study PRJNA314399) | hydrothermal vent metagenome | isolation source: deep sea hydrothermal plume seawater | place: Mexico: Gulf of California, Guaymas Basin | collected 2004-07-11 | reverse complement strand
GACGGACCTCCACCCATCCACAGCAGGATAGCTGATTTGCCGTTTTTCTTTAATTCCTGCTCATTAGCTTTGAGGGTTTGCGTTAATGCGAGTAACCCAGCAGCAGATGATAAAAAAGTTCTTCTTTCCATTTACTTACTCCCTCTAGATCGCCCCTTTGAGTCACGATGAGATCTCCCTCTTGAGGGGGAATCACCTTTCGGACGAGTACCATCTTCAGACGGGTTAAAGTTGGGGGTTCTGCCATCAAAGCCACGGGTTCGCCCTTGGCTACTATCTCGCGTCGGACTGCTTCCACGCATAAAGCTTTGACGCAACCGTGGAAGGGCGGTTTTAAATTCCTTTAGAGAAATTGAACCATTATGGTTAAAATCCATACGCTTAAAAATAAGCTCCGCAATGTCGGTGGAGTATACTTGTGGGGAGTGTTTCTGCGATCCCCTATAAAACTTCGATGGGGATTTTGTCTTTGGGGGAGCTGCCTGTGCTTGTGTCTCACGGGGCTGTACTAAACTGATTCCACAAAACAATACACAACAAGTTAATATTAGCAATACATTTTTCATCTTTTCTTCTCCTTGGTTTATAAAATTATAAAATAACCCTTCCATCACCTTCCAGTAAATATCTAGGTCGTCCACCCTGATCTATTCTCTGTGTATCTTTAGGAATACCAAAATGATCAAAAAGGGTAGCCGCTAGGTCAATAGGGCCAACTTCAGATTCAGTAGGTTGATATGCCTTGTCTGATTTTCCAATAACTCGTCCATGACTATAGGTTCCACCAGATAATAGCATGGGGGTAATAGAGGGCCAATGGTCTCGACCAGCGTTTTGGTTCAGTCGTGTTCTGCCAAACTCTCCCGTCACTACCAAGAGCACATTTTTTGACATACCACTATCGTAAATATCTTTTACGAAGGCAGCAAGAGCCTTATCAAGAGGGGGAACTTTGCCTTCCAAGGCTTTTTTGATGTTTCCATGCATGTCCCAGCCACCATAGTGAACCGTAACGAACTTGGTGCCAAATTGTGTAAGTCTGCGGGCAAGTAACATCTGGTCACCAACTCCGCCCTTACCATACATTTCACGCATGGCTTCAGGCTCTTGGTCGAGGTCAAATGCTTTCTTGGCATTTCCAAGAACAACGTTATACGCTACGTCACCAATTTCGGTAAACGATTGAGCCTGTTCAGAAACGATTTTATCCATCCGATCTAGGGATTTAAGTAAATCTTTTCTAGCAGCAAAACGGTCAATGACCACTCTTGGGGTAAGATTGTCCTTGTTAGACGGATCAAAAGGCTTGTGTGCCCCGCCTAAGAATGTTGGCTGTTCACCCTCAATTTTGCCCTGCTTAACATATGCAGGCATCCCATTGACAGGGTTGTTAGAACCAAACACGGACGACATAATAGCACCGTGACCCGGATATTCTGAGTCCGCAGTATTTTCTCTTTTTAGGTTTTTCTGACCAGTCATCATCCAGTGGGTAGCCTGACGATGTGAAGAGTCTCCATGAGAGAAGGAGTTCACGGCGGTAAGATGATTCCCCTGCTTGATTAATTGCTCAAATAAGCCCCCAAAAGCTAATCCATTAGAATGTCGCACCATACCAGTAACTGGCCTGTACGGGTCTGGTACGGACTCTGTGGGGGCATGGAAGGTCTCAAATTGAGTAGGTCCACCCCCAAGCCAAACCCAAACCACAGATTTATCACTAGATACCATTTCCTCTTGAGCAAACGCAACGTCCGAAAATGGTATATAACTTAAACCCCCACCAATGGCACCAACTTTAATAAAATCTCGTCTATTAAAATTTACATTCAACATTTGGTTCTCCTTAAATTATTCAGATTTTTCTTTTATAGGTCGAACATCCCTAATGAGGTGGGGGAACGCCTTGGAGTTTTCTGAATCTTTTTTATGTTCGGAAGATTCATTTTCTACTTCCATTTTTTTAATGTATTCTAGCGTGGGCATTGGAGCATTAGGATCGAGTACCCATTCTATACCACGAGATTTAACCCATGATTGCATACGTCTGACAGGAACAATTAAATTAAAAGTTTCACCAGCACCACGAACTAGCATTCCTACATATTTACCGTCAGTTAGAAACACGCCTCCGCCAGAAGAACCGGGAAATGCCGTGACCGTTGTCTGATCAAAAACAGTACCGTCTCCGGCCCCCAGATTCAGCACACGACCAACTTGAGACATAATTCCAGCAGTCATAGAATTAGCACCAGATTGTCCAAGTAAACTGCCTACATGAAAGAGATTAGTGCCAATGTCCACTGTCTTATCTTCTAGGTAGAATTCTGTATTAGCAGAGACAAAACCACGCTTTCTTACCATAAGAATTGCTAAATCTTCACCGTTTTCAGCATGAGAATATAAGATAACCTTGGCATCCATTTTAAGCTCGCCCACTTTTCTGCCATTTTCTACCAGCTCTTTTACTATTTGAGCGTCTTGAAATTCCACGATAGTTTTAGGTTTACCACCCTCAATAATCTGACGTGTAGATCGAAGGTTATCTACTACATGAGCACACGTAACAACAAAATTTATTTTAATTTTTTCGTCAGAACCCTCTTTTAATGCTATTTCTCTGGTAATAAGGACTCCAGACCCCTCCGAGAAACCAGACTTTATGGTTACACTAATATCTTGAAGGTGCTGTGCTACGCTTTGAGCATAAGCAGAAAGGGTAGATAAAACCAAGGCCGTTGATAAAGCTATCGAAAAGAATTGTTTGACAAACATAATGTCTCCTTTAGGTTTTACCCCGGAGCTTCGTAAAAGCCTATATTAAATCCGGGGCGAGTACATGTATTAATAGTTTCCTGCATACCATGTTCCTTCAACTCCTTCTCTATATGTATACACATATTTTGGTCTGTTCCCGGCCAATTGTTTTTGTAAAAATGACATAATCTTTGGCATTTCCAGTGAGTTCTGTTCTGAGATAGCAGTTTTGGGGCTTGATTTTGCTTAATTTCCTCAAATCTATTTCTCAACATTGTCAAAAACCTTGTTTCGTCTTCTTTATCAAAAGGCATACTAAAAGGCTGGGGGTCTATTGCCCCCTCCGTATCTTTGCAAAAGAAAATGCTCATAATTCTATGTGGAAAATCTGGATAGAGCTTGGAAATAGCATAATAATAAAGGAGTAGCTGGGGATCGTTCATTAATTTGTTGAAATCCTTCTCTTCTCCCGTAGCCCAATCTAATCTCCTCCCCGTTTTCCAGTCAATAACTTCGATAGTATCGTCGGAAATTTTAGTTACAAGGTCAATAGTGCCTTTGATGGCTAACTGCCCCTTGACAATCTTCCCGTCTGGCATTTCATATTCAAGCTTGGCCCAATCTTCTTCAATCGGGATATCAAAATGTGGCTCTGTTTCGTATATATCCCTATTGCGAGGATCGAATTGACCGCTGTTATGTTTTAGCATCAGCCAAGTTACCGTAGACATTTCCTTTCTGTCTGCCGGTCTCCATTTGTGTTTGGAATTTTTTCCGTATGATTTGTAGCTTAAATCAGCTATGGTTTCTACACACTCGTCTGTATAGAGGGCGTCCTTTGAAAATTTCACTTCCCCTACGGCGTCATCAGTCACCTTTAAATACTTCACACGGGGTTTGTCTTGCTGATATTTCTTAAGTCCAGAAAGAACTTCCATCACCTTGTGAACCATTGTCCCAAGCTCTGCCTTTTTACCGCTGTCAGACTGATGTCCAAGGACATAAGTAATAAAATATTGCATTTGGCAATAGTCGTAATTATTATAGCTTGAGCTTCTAACATACGTTACTAACATTAATCCTCCAATATATTATGGTAAAATGATTTGACCTTAACCATGAGAGAGTCAATATTCTCATTTTGATTGTCGAGAAAATGTTTGAATTTGTAATTATCAAGGGCTATTTCGCTAGAATGATTATCTTCAAAGACTTTTCTTGTCATTCTTGCTAATACTCCACCAGCTTCTTCAATAGCAACGGCCTCGTTGGGAAATCTAACGTCAGCTACAATTGCTAATTGAGATTGTTCTCTTTGGATTTTCTTCAGACAACTATTGATCCATATAGGCCCATGTATCTTACGCATTATGTCAGTACCAAAGAATTGCATAAACTCTCTGGCGGTCATTGGACCCTCTTTCCAGTCCCAACCTTTTCTAGCATCTATTGGAAGAATTTTTTTCATCATTTTAGAGTTGATGGCTTTGGGCATATTCTCCCAAAGCAAATGTTCTTGAATCTGATTCTTTTGCTCATCAGTCCCCCAAGCGCACTCGTGCGGAATATCAAATAGTTCAACACATATCTGTTTGAGAGTATTAGCAAAACTGTATAACTTTACATGTGGCCACATGCTATGTTCTGCGTATTCTACAAACGCAGGATCGTTACGAGTAGTGTCAAATTCTCCCCACCCCTCGTCACCATCGGCGTTGGTGGTTAATACCATTAGTTCGCCATTTCCACCTATGTTATAATCCTTAATCATACCGTATTTTTTAAGGACAATCCCATGCAGTATGTTGGCGGTAGTGTTCTTACCAGATTGTTTCCTCCCAGAAATTCCAATGATTTTCATTAATAGCATCCTTTTAAGTCTGATAAAATTTGTTGATTCAATTTTTCTGTAGACATGTCGCCTATGTCGTTTCTGGACATCTTCGGAAAGACTAGTTTAAATAGTCTACCCATATCTCGTTTGATTTTAATTTTAGACTCACGTCCTGCCTGATCGTTATCTGTTAATACTACTAATGTGGTGATACCACTCCTGACTAACAATGTCCTTTGTGAACAAGAAATGTCTTTACCAAATAATCCCACGGCATTATAACACTCGGCTTCATGAAGTCTCCAAACATCTCCCTGACCCTCGACTAAGAACAGGCAATTCCATTGCTGTGCGGGAATAATTGCTTTATCATAATTATAAAGGTAGTTTGTTTTCTTTAAACCCTCTGAAAACAAATATTTGGGTTGTAGCCATTTCTTCGTAGCCCTCGCTATATATCCAACCGATTCATTATCACAATAGATGGGTATAATTGATCTATATCTCATTGGACAAAATTTATCACAACAATCTTCCACGCCAAAATGTTTCAAAGTTTCGCGTTGGAAACCCCTCGATTCAAAATATGGAGATCTATTACATGTTTTAATGTCATTAACAATGTGTGCATGAGTTTTTCTTTGATTTTCCCTTGTAAACATTTTAACTATGTCGGCAAAACCATCGCCACCGCTCTTTGTTTTCCCGTTTTGCTTTTTGTCTGTCTGGGCATCATTCACATTATATAGTTGACATACATATTTCAGTGCTTCGGAAAAAGAAACTTCTCCCAAAGCACCTCTAATAAAACCAAAAATATCTGTATTCAAATCTTCGTGACAACCACGGGTCCAACATCTCCATGCCTGTTTTGTCAGCGAAATGGATACGGCCTGTTTATTATCACTCCCCTCGTGGATGGGACAACACATAAATATATTATCTGCGACTTGATCATATTCCAACTCTAAATCATCTAAAAGTCGGGGAATGTCATCAAAAATGATTTGTTTAACTTTTTTAAGATCTAAATGTTTCTTTGTCTTTATTCCGCTCATGGAAGATTAACCTATCTTCTGATTGTGATGGGTTCGGTTAACACGAATAAACTTAGCAGTCTTTGAGAAATCTTTTAAGCAAGTAGCGCCCGTATAGGCACAAGCACTTCTCATGCCACCAAGAATGTCTGCGGCAACGTCTTTAACCAGCCCCTTGTATGGAATCGTCATTACACGTCCCTCACTGGATTTGTAATTTGACATGCCTCCATTATGTTTCAGCATAGCAGCTTCACTGGACATACCGTAGAACTTTAGGGATTTCTTTTCAGTTGGGGTGTACTGCGATGGGTGTGTTTCGGTGTACTCCCATTCGCCCTCACACTCGTCTGTTCCGGCAAGCATACCACCAAGCATCACGAAATCTGCTCCAGCACCAAACGCTTTAGCAACGTCCGCAGGCTGACGACAACCACCATCGGCACAAATTAAACCCAGCCTTCCAGAGTCAGCACGAAGACCATGAGCAGCGTGAGCACACTCCATAACTGCGGAGAACTGAGGATAACCAATACCTGTTTTGAGCCTTGTGGTACAAGCGGAACCGGGACCAATACCCACCTTCACGATGTCAACTCCTCCATGTAGAATTAATTCTGGAACCATTTCGGGGGTTGTGATATTTCCAGCCATGATAATAGCCGTGTCTGTCATCTCTCTAATCTTATAGCAAAAATTTATAAAGTCTTCTGTATAGCCATTAGCTACATCAATACATATATTTGGGAAATTACCGATAGCTTGACTAAGCTTTTTTAATCTNCAGGGCAATGTAGGAAAAAATCTATTTCTTTTCCCAATTCATAATATTTATGTAGGCAGGTGATTAGTTCTAATTCTTTGAGAGCATCAGACATGGCAAATGTACCAGTGGTATCCATATTGGCGGCCATGATGGGAATTCCCTCCCACGTTCTGGAGGAATGATAAAACTTAAAGTTTCTTGTAAGCCGTACTTGTTTGCGGCTGGCTGCTTTCGACCGCTGTGGAACGAGTAAGACATCATCGAAGTCCAATTTTACATCATTATCAATCTTCATCTTCTACCTCAAATGGAAGTTCCGACCCCTCAATAGCGCCCTCGTCTCCCGCTGGTGTTGAACGAAATGCATCCCGAGTTCTCAACTCTCGCAATGGTGCGTGAGAACCAACCATATTCATATTTATATAGTTGCCATCAAGTAATCCTGCTCCATGTCTAGCTTTTAAAGTGACTAGCTTTCTATTTCCTGCATTTGGACCATCCTCTGCAAGCTCTTCTGCGGACTTTAATTTAAATATGGAGAAGGAAGTACATAACCAAATAAGTCTATCAGAGCCGCTCACGGCGTCTGTAGATTCTTTTGTAATACCATCACGGTTTAGTTGAACAAAGGCTAGGCATGGAAAATCAAACTTAACCGCAAGATTATGCAGATTGGTAATTTGAAATCCAAGGGCTTGATATTCTTGGATGTTGTGAGTGATTGAGCTAGATGACATCAGTTTTAGATAATCATACGCAACGAGACAATCATTGGTATGACCATCTTCATCTTGACCAACCTCTTGAATAATCCACCGTTTGATTATATTGATGATAGTCTCAAAAGGAACTCCAGACACGCTTACGTAGGTGTATGGAATATCTCTAATTTCGTCCATCGCCTGCTTGACCTTGATTAGTTTCTCATCATCCTCTGAAAATTTACCTGTAGCAACTTCTTCAATCGGAACGCCACTAATATTAGAAATAATTCTATTAAGATGGTCTTCTTTACACATCTCCGTATCCAACATCAACACTGGAATACCTTTACGGGCATTATGTAATGCTACGTTATCTGCAAATACAGACTTACCGATACCGGGACGTGCAGATACAAGGTCAACACATTTACGTCTTAAACCTCCCCCAACAATGGCATCGAAACGGGGAAATCCACTAGACAAGCCAATTTGATCACACTTATTTTCGATAAGAAATTCTAGATACTCATCAATGTCATCTCCCAGCTTTTCTGGTTTCTGACCTGTGTCATCATCACGAAGAAAATCCATCAACGGGTTTTCAATAAGATTCATGATTTCATCAATAGTTTCATCACCATTAATAGAATCAATATCTTTCTGGATCTTTTTTGAAAGACGCTTGGCTTTTCTGGCAAATTCAAATTTTTTGATTTGCGCTGCAAAATGCAATACATTGTCTTTCTTAACGGGAAATTCCATCAAGGAAGAGATATATTCTAACTCTTGCTGTGTCTTAATAGTTTCAGAAAGATTGAGTTGTCCAGCAGCAGAAAGTATCGCTGGCAGATCTACCTCTGCCTCATTCTGCATAACCTTTTCAATACATTTATAGATCACCTGATTATTATGATGCGCGAAGCTATTGTGGGTAATGAAATCACATAGTTCTACATATGACTCAAGACCGTAGGTAAATAGACCAGCCAAGACGGCTCGCTCGGCACCTATGTCTGAAAGCTTGGAGTCCATATTACCGTCCTGTGCATTGGTTACATCTAATGTATTCACCGTAAATTAGGTTCTCGTTCACTGAGAATGTCTTACCACAAACATGACATTCAACACTTGTCTTTTTCGGTTTTGTACGACGCCTTGGTGTCCTTGTTTTTTCAAACTGTTCATAATCCACATCGTTATCACGATTCTCGCCGTTGTCCACCCAATCATTTTTTCTAAACTTCACAGCATTACTCCTATTCTTCATGTCTCTATTGACTGTAAAATCCTCGTTTACTGTAGCACGAGGGGGATCTACTGAGGATACAACTTCCTCGTTGACTATAACTTCATCTTCTGAAGTATTTGACTGTAGTAATCCTTGAACGAGTTTTGCTTTCTGTTCATCCGTTAAAGATTCTAACAATGTCTTAATAATATCTTCACTCATTTTCTTTTACCTTTTTCGATTAAAATGTCGGCCTTTCTTCTTACGTTATATTCTCTACTTTTAAGCGGTTCTAATCTACCTTCAGCAGTAAGTTTCCACTCATTAATCTTTTTTGCTAAATCGTTGGTTTTTAAAATGGTTGCCACCTTGATTTCATGTTTAGCTATAACATGAGCTATATCCTCCATGTCATTGGAGATAATACTATTAAAGCTATTTTCACACCAGCGAACAATGGTTTCGCAGGATGCCTTCTCAGAAGCAACATGATCAGCATATTGGTATAACATATAGGCGTAATTAAAGCATTCATCTTGAGTTAATTTCTCTAGCGTTTCTAGAGGAAGAGTCTCCGCTACCGCGAATTCAGTCCTAAATTTAGTAGGCGATAAATGCTTGCAGGAAATATAATTATCAATACCTGTAAGAAAATGTTGTAGTCTATCCTCCAAATTCAAGTTGATTTCTCCAGTGCTCTCTTGAGTCATTGTATTTTAAAACAATTAATTCTATGTCGTTAATGCTACACCATTCAGCTTTATTTCTGTCTCTAGCTTTCGAGTATAGAAAATTAGCTTTACTCTTGTGGAAAAATGGCACATATTTGAAGTGCTGTTCACCGTGAACTTCAACCCCTATTTTAACATTCGGAATGAAAAAGTCAAGGTATAAAACGGATTTTTTTGCAGGATTGACTGAACCGGGCAGTTTTACCTCTTCCAGAATATTGTATCCATGAAAAATGTCTTGTATGATTTCTCTTGCGTGTAGATGATGTAAGGAACATTTACTTCTATGGTTGTTTGCGTATTTTTTAAGATCTAGATTATACTCATAACCATTCAGTCCAATAACCTTCATATTAATACTTCTTTAATATGCTCATAAAGAAATTCGCAAATAGTTGGATTTTCTTCAAGGAAGACCACGACTTTTTCCATACCCTGAAATCTAAACGCCTTTTCAATATCTTCTATATTGTTTTCAGCAATCCAGTTTTTAATTACGGGATCTTCTTGATTGTCAATACAGGCGGTCATCGTATACCAAGCTCCGCTACGGCTAATCATAGCAAATTCACTAGCAATTTGTGCCACCTCCTGAGCTTCGTCGATACCGATTCCATATCTAATCCAGCCCGCTGCTGTAGAATTTGGAATGCCGCCAGCGGCAGAAGTTTTAATTACCCAGTTAGCTACCTGACCCACATGCTGACCAGAATCCTTTGGAACTTCCCACTTTCCACGGTGTGTGATCACCATATTGGTTCCGGCCTGATACTGAAGCATATTACCGCAGTCTGCCATCTTCGCGGGTGACCACCTACTCCCTCCCGTATTAGCTATATTATGGGTAACGAAAATAACAATAGCTTTCATTCTAGAAACATCACCACTAATACGTTTGAAGAACATAGACAAGAGTCTGGGCAATGCATTGCGTACACCAGTTCTAATTTCTCCATCGAGTTCATCTTGCGGAACCATGCTAGAGGTGGAATCTACAATAGCAACGAGATCAGGAATATTTTTGATCAATGTTTCAAGTGTATTTAGATACTTCTCGGCAGATACTAGGGGTTCACTATCTGTGGCTTGAACAATCTTGAGGTTATCAATATCTAAATCTTTGATACCCTTAAAATTTTCCTTAGTCAATCTACCCTCTGTATTGAGATAAAATACTATTTTACCTAGTTTCTGTGCTTTAGCAGCAAAATATAGGGCGGTAGTTGTTTTTCCGGTTTTAGGATCACCAGTCATGACCACACAGCTTCCTTCTCTTAAACCTCCACCGAGCGCAATATCTAAAGCTGGAGAAATTCCGATTGTTTCAAAATTTTCTAACGCTTCCAGAACCTTGCTGCCAGATTCAATGATGTCGCCGTACTTCTTGTTGATTTGATTACTAACGGGATCGTCAGCAAATTCTACTTTACAGCTCTTCTTCTTGGCCATTCTCTATATTCCTCAGTTTATTTAACATGTTTTTTTTACCGAATTGTTTCTTCTGATGTTTAGCATTTTTCTTTACTTCTATCTTTTGCTTTTTATCACTTTGCTCGTTTAATAATAGCTGATACTTCTTGATAATCCTAACGGCTGTTGGATGATTTAGAGAAAAAATTCCCTTAAACTCTGATGAATTTACAGCCCTGACTAATGCTTCTTCATCATAGTCTTTTAAGAGCTTATTGGCCGCATTCATTTGTCGTCTGAATGTCCAATTCCAAGGCTTTTTATTCCAAAATTTAAAAGGTAAAGATCCTTTGTTTTTATTTTCAGCGTTTCTTTTACACATTATTTCTGCAACGTAGGCCGAGCAAGTGCAATAGCCTCCAGTGCTTTCATGTTTATATTTACTCTTATGGGTTCTCTTTCTTTTTTTCATCATGGTGCTTCCATATGATTGCTTCTTCGAAACATTCGCTGAGTTCATCAATATATTCCTTTTCTGGAACTACTTCTGGTATAAGCCACATCTTTTTATGCATCTTACCATTCTTAAAAACTCCAGTTGTGTAGTAATGCTTTGACTCTCCTCCCATCTGTCCCAATATAGATCTCACGAAATAAAGACCATCCGCGTTGTCTATATCTATTTTAACCTCATGCGAACGGAATTGCAAGTACAATTCGTCAATAAAAATATTTTTATCATTACAGAGCCGCTTTATCTTTCTCCAGCCCGAACTGTCTGAGAAGAAAAATTCCTCCCCGTCCGTAAGCCTTATTTTCATCCAGACGGCGCTTTTATTACTTCTATAACTCTGTAGCCATTTTTCATTATTCATTGTTCAATCTTCGTATTGTTACTGTACACTTTCTTGTTTTTTCCGTACTATTTTTACGACCTTTAAAATCATCAGCCATCATTGATGCGTTTTCAGTCATTATAGTAGAACCTCCTGACTGAGCAAATTGTTCAGCTAATCTACTTTTCGGCTTTATGGCGGGTTCTTCTTCAATTAATTTTTTAGTCTTTGCATGTTTTTCTACCACCCCTTTAGCCCTGTCTAATTCTTTGCAAACCTGTTCTAATCCTAAATCCACATATTTTTGTTCGATATAAAACTTTTCAGCTTTACCTAGTGGTCCCTTTTTAGTCATTTAAAAATCCTCTCTGAGCTTTTGTCATATAAATAGAATTATTAGTTTTTAAATACATCATATAGAAGTCAAATGTATTTTTAGAAACTTTTTTTAACTTTGTTTCAATATAATTTTCTCTCTTACCATATGCACCCAATGGGTCATACGGAGAATTTTGAAAAATTCGAATTTTAAACGAGTATTCTTTCCCATCTTTATAGGTGACCTTCGCATAAACCTTTTGATTATTAAGCTTTTCGATGGTTGATGCATTCTTATCAAAACACATCTCGTTCATTACAGATTCCTTTGTTTGATCTACAGTAAATAAGTTCATTTTTTACCCTCCATTATATATTTTTGTTGTTGTTGCGGGGTCATTGCCTTAATTTCTTTATTGGTAGCAGAGCCATGATACGAAGGTTTTTCGGATTGTTGGCAGCTTTCGGACCTCCTATGTTGTTCTTCTTGAATTTTACTTTGGTTTAATTTGGTATTTTTATCAGCCAATCCACCAATCGTGTTACAACCCGCGACAAACGCATATGCTCCGCCAGTAATAACCCTTTGTAGCTTATGCTTCTTGCATTTGGGACATTTAATAAGAGGTTTATCTTTTATGGATTGATGGACATCTTCAATAGAATGATTGCAATGTTCACATTCGTAATCATATAACATTTAGTTCTCCAAAGCGTTTAGGACTTGGCCTAGTATGCCATTTCTTTGTATGTCTTCATATCCCAATTGACAAATGCCAACGCCTTCAATATTTTGTAATTTGTTTATACAAAAATTTAGTCCGCTTCTTCCTTTGAGATCATCTTGATTTATATCACCATTTATTAAAACTTTAGAATTTTTACCCATTCTGGTAATAAACATCTTTATTTGCTCTACGGTACAATTCTGGGCCTCATCTAAAATCATATAACTATCATGAAATGTTGCCCCCCTCATGAGTTCTAACGGCTTATATTGTATAGACCCTTCGTTTGAATAATATCCATAATATGCTTGAGTTAAAAAATGTTTTAGGTTTTCTTTCATGGGAATTAAATAAGGGTCTATTTTGTCGTCCAATTCTCCGGGTAAAGATCCAACATCCTTACCAGTACAAACTAGAGGTCTTGTTACTATTATTCGTTCCACAAACCCATCGTGTAAATGTTGGGAGGCAAGACCCGCAGCTATAAAAGATTTGCCGGAACCGGATGGGCCTGTACACAAAATTATATCATTTTCTATTATTGATCTTATATATTCCTTTTGGTTTATTGTTTTTGCTTCTAAAACAGTTAATTTTTGCTTATGCTTATTGTATTCATTACGTTTGTGTGACTTGTTGTGTCTTTTAGTTTGTTTCATTTGTTACCTTAAAAATAGGATTAATGATTTTCTAGATTTTCCTCCTTTACGAAAATCCCATCTACCATCTTTCCTTTTCTATCCTTGATGTCATTCCAAGCCTTTTCAAGACAATCTGTAATAGTCAAATTATTTCTTTCAATTATGTTAATCATAACAACCAACATGTCCCCGATATCATCTCGTATATCCTCACTCTTGCAAACGCTATCCGAAAGTTCTCCTAACTCTTGCATAAGTTTTAACACCTGATCTTTATCTGTGCTCCCCTCTATCAGATTTCGATCATGATGCCACTGTGAGACTTTAAGTATATATGTATCAATTGTGGCTCTGGTTTCCAATGTTATTCCTTCTGGGTATGAAGTAAATGTAGGATCAAAATTAATATAATGGGAAGTGTCAACAGTTATCACTTCATTTTGGTTTGAAGTCAACATCTTCATTCTCGCAATTTGATCATGAATGCAATTATCGCTTGTCATAATTCCATGTCTCCAAAATCCATGTCGTCTAAGTCATTTCTACTAGCACCGATTTTATAACTAGTGATTTCATGCTCTTGAGGTGCCACCTGAACAGATTCACTACTCATCCAAGGTACAGTCCATCCCCCAACAGGATTTTTCCCAACGTTGTCATATGGTAATCCGATTGTTTTTCTTCTTGACATACATAGCCAATCAATATACTGATGGAGTACTGTCTCGTTGAGGCCAAGAATAGAACCGTCCTTAAATAAATATGATGCCCACTCCTTTTCTTCCTGAGCTGCACTTTCAAACATTTTAACGGCAGCCCCTCGACACTGCTCAGATATTTTAATGAATCCCTCGCTTTCTTCATTGTGTAAAATCTTTAATATCTCTTGAGTATTAGCTAAATGTAATGCTTCATCACGCTTGATTAGTTTAATGATATCGGCATTTCCAGCCATTTTTTTGTTTTCAGCAAAAGCAAACGAGCAAATAAAGCTTACATAAAATCTTACTGCCTCAAGTATATTGATACTAATAACTGTCATGTATATTTGTTTTTTTATGTCGGACAGTTTATTTTTATCACAAGCCATTCCCATTAAATTATTATAGTCTTCAATGGCGCTTTTTGCACGCTTGATTATTTCTTTATCTTCATATATTCCTCCAAACACTTCCTTACTGTCAGAATAAACATTTTGAATGATATACGAGTAACTTTGGCTATGAATTTTTTCAAAGAACTGCCATGTCATCATGCAGGCTTCTAGCTCTGTATTTGTAACATATTGCAAGAGGGTTGGTACGCCACGGCAAATTATGCTATCCAGCATGGTTTGATATTTGAGGTTGGATGTAAAGATAAACCTCTCATTATCGGACATCTGTTTAAAATCGCCCCTATCTTTCTTAAGTTCGATTTCTTCTGGACGCCAGAAGTTCATCATTTGTCTACTATCAAGAGCCTTGAAAGCTGGATACTTAACGATATCATATCTTTGAACGCCTAAGTCTTTCCCCAGAAAAAGGGGTTGACTCATTGGATCTATATTTTTGGTGTTAAATATGGTTTTCATTGAGCTTTCTCGAATAGAAAGTTTAGTTTGGTTTCAAATTTCCAATAAGGTATATGCTTATAAGACATCGGCTCACCAAACAAGGATGTGAAAGCGAGGCCCGTTTCGAGCGCAGTTTGTGAATTGCGGTCGAACTCAGTACCCATTAGGTGAGCCACAACAGATATCGGAAACGCTGTCGCCATTTGCATGGCTGAAAATTGGTCATTACTATATACTATTTTTTCTTCTTTCCAGTCAGCAGTCTTCTCATAGTCTCCTACTCTAACTTTAACTATAACAAGATCGGGTGCTGGAGGACAAGCCTTGTCCAAAAAGGATAATAATTCGTCATCAGAGCTAATGTTACGCATCAAAAACTTCATAGCTTCACAATGGCCCTCATGTCTAATGGTTCGGTAATTACAATTTTGTACCCCTCTACTTTGCATGGTTTTTATTGTGTGAGACGCTCCACCGCTGGTATAAAATGCTTCCATTACACCAAGTCCGGTTTGTATGTTGACCAATCCAGACATACCATCGGCCAGAGTGATTGATCCATCCGTCAACACGGCACATTGGTCTTTATACTCATTGATAAGTCCGTCGTATGACCAAGTGCAGTTATATTTTAAATAGTTGTTAGGCGTTATGGGAAGTCCACCGACCATCATCTCTACTGTTTTAGGTATGTCTTTATGAGAGTTGTAACCATGTTCAGCCAAGATATTCACCCATCCCGGCGCCAAACCTAAATCAGTCATCACAAGAGAGCCTTTTTTCTTGGCGTACTCATTGATATTGTGACTTATACCTACGTGTCCACCTAGATCACAATAGGGCAATTCGTGGTCTATACAGTATCTAGCCAGTCTTTCGTTGTGGTAGTACGGTAAAGAAGATATTACAATGTCACTATCTTTTAAGAACGCGGGGTTAGGTTCTTGCATGTCACTGAGAATAAACTCGGTAGAACAAGATAGACCTTCATCACATGCTGTTAAGTTGTCCACCACAGAATCTATTAGAGTAAGTTCTGCACAACCCAGCTTGTCCATAGCCCAAGCTATGGCTTTACCCATTCTACCTGTTCCAACAATTGCCGCTTTGATTTTATTATTCCCTGTAAGTTAATTGTTTTCCAAATTAATCATCGTGATGGAGACCCGAGCAATCACGCATCACTTTGTCATTTATAATAACCAA
>LWDU01040572.1_pt1 | contig 15755 bp, 8 predicted proteins | sample 727161 | NCBI WGS metagenome assembly LWDU01 (sample SAMN04566230, study PRJNA314399) | hydrothermal vent metagenome | isolation source: deep sea hydrothermal plume seawater | place: Mexico: Gulf of California, Guaymas Basin | collected 2004-07-11 | reverse complement strand
CCGCGAGTCTTTCGCTCGATACTGAATTGCTTCGTGGTGAGCGGCGCCACCGGTTGCTGTTGTGTTGCCGTGCGCGTGTTCGGTGTCCAATGGCGGTTCTGGCGGTTGACTTAGGTAGAAAATCAGAACGCCCATCGCGGCCAAGCCGGCGCCAATTGGAACTGAGCTCTTCATCGCTTGTTCTCCGTTTCTCTAAACGGTCCATTTAGTCCATCGGGGAATCGAAAACTGTATCCACGTTCGGACAAATCAGTTTTCTTCCATGGTAACCGACTGGTCCGCTTTGATGCTGTTCTTAATGGTTGTTTTTCCACTGGGCCAAGTCACCAAAATCGAATCGACCACATCGACCTCTCCCAACCCAAAGTGTGTGGTCAGGCTACTGCTGCTCAGATAACTGGAGCTGGACACAGTCTGTCGCGTGAAAGTAGTGCCGCCCGCTACTACCTGGATCTTCGCTCCCACGCCAAATCGATTGCTCGTCCCTTTCAATTCCACTCGCAGCCAGTGCCCAGTCTTCGCTGTTTCATTGTGCAACAACACAGCTTTTCCGCTGTGAATGACGATGGCTACGTCGACCCGTCCATCCTGGTCGTAGTCGGCACACGCCAATCCTCGCGCCACTAAGTCTTTCGAAAAGAAATCGCCGCCCTCACTACTGACATCGACGAAGTTCGCGTTACCGTCATTGTGCAGCAATCGACATTTCTGCGGCAGTAGCTTAGGGTCCTTGAGCACTTCCAACGTCAGTTCATCCTCGATCGTGCTACCGTTGGCCAGGATCAAATCCAAGTGACCATCGTTATCAAAGTCAATGAGTTCGGTCCCCCAACCAACGTCCGCTGTCGATTTGATTTCGAGGAGTCCTGTTTGTGGACCGACGTCTTCCATCAAGATTGACTTGCCTTCAGCAAGTCCACTCTGGTTCTTCCACAGGGCGTGATCCTCATTGACCCAGTGGGTGGTGAAGATGTCCATCCAACCGCGATGCCACACGTCTCCGACCGCCACGCCCATTGTTGCTCGGCGGTCGTAAGTGCCGGCAAGTGTCGAAACATCCTGGAAAGAACCGTCACCTCGGTTCATGAATAGCGCATCGGCAGTGCCGACGTCATTGGCGACGTACAAATCGGGCCAGTTATCGTTATTGAAATCACAAAAGACGGCCTGCATACTCTTGCCGTTTGGATCGGCGACGCCGGCCGCGACAGTTACATCTTCGAAGACACCCTCACCGTTGTTTCGCAGTAGGATACTCGGCACAGCGTCGTACGACACAGGGTTTGTCCAAACGGCAGGCCGCCCGGCAACCTGGGGGCGGTTGCGAGCCCGTTCGCGGTCGAACTTAACGTATCCACAAATGAACAGATCCAGGTCTCCGTCGAGATCGTAATCGCCCGCCGTCAACCCCAAGAGAAATCTGTGAATGTCGGCAAAACCACACTCCATGGTGCGTTCTTCGAACGTTCCGTCGCTTCGGTTGCGGAAGAGCATGACACCATCGTAGTGTGTGACGATAAGATCAAGCCAGTTGTCGTTGTCAACGTCGACCCACAAACAGGCATAGTTCCAACCGACATGACCGAGGCCAGATTCTTCTGTGACATCGGTAAATTTTCCGCCATCGTTTCGAAACAGTTTGTTACCGGCTCTTTTTTTCAGCTCGGCTTCGGCCATCAAAAAGGGGCCCGCAAAGTTAACGACGTAGAGATCTTGGTCTCCATCGTTGTCATAGTCTGCCCAGCCAACTCCGGACCCAATATCCTCTGGGAGGAGCGAGTCGCGTCGGGAATCGAAGTGAGTAAAGTCGATCCCAATCTCGCTCTGCACCTCTGCGAACTCGATAACTCCCGGGCTAGATGTCGAGTTGTCGAGGACCTTGGCCTGCCGGTCACTTTTCGTGGATGCGTTGCACCCGGCGAGCAGAAGAGCTGCCGCAAGCTGTAGTCGGAGGAAACGGTCAGTCCTGCCTGAAGCGGTCACCAAGCACCTCACAGTTATTTTCAATCAAACGAAGCCAAGTCCCATCTTGGTCATTCGACATTCCCGGACCTGCAGTCTTCACGTTTTTCTAACGGTGCATTGGAGGCCATGGCGCGGGTTTTTACGTCGGAGCGATTGTAGGGATTTTTCAATTGGTTCCAAAACGCCGCGCTCTGACTCCGCGTCTGGTATATACGCAGGTATTCGCGATATTGTTCGGAATTCGGCGGAATACTGTTTGGTCCCGGTGGGTATTCGGACATGCCTCGGTACGGCAACGGCTCCACTTGGAAACCCGTGACCGTATTCAGGTCTGCGTCCTTGTCCCAACCGACGTTGTGCAGTATGAAATCTCGACGCCATCCCGGGGGCGGCGGATCGATCTGCTTAAAGCTCAACGGCATCTCATCACCAGCCGCCATCACGACCAGTCGGTCGTCTGCCGTATCAACGATCGCAGTCACGTCGCCATAGCGGGTAAAATTGCCGGACATCGGAGCCCAGACCGCGTTCGTTTCAACGTCATTGTAGTCGTACCGATCCGGGCCGTGATGTTTGCCATCTTCGCGCGCCGAAACGCCGCGATAATGTAGATCGGCAGCGAGCAATCGAAGCGGTGTCTGGCGACATTCACTCACTCGCGCGTCGACAGCAACTGCGATCGCGTCCCAATACAATTCCATGCTCGTGACAATTCGCACTCGATAATCGTCAGCAGTGAATTGATCGACCGGCAAGTCGACAACGATGGTCTTTGTTTTGCCTCCCGGAAATCCCATGTTGGCAATGATCTGTTTCCAACCAGTTTCATGGTTCGACGCGTCTGGGATCCAGACGGACGGTGGTTGTGGCGGCTGCAGGTTGGGATTTTGGGAAATTGCCACGTTGATCGATGTATCCGTGGGAAAAACCCAGCCGGTGAGAACCAGTTTGACGGACTTCGGTTGGTCGAGTTTGCCGAGATCCAATTCGATAAAGTGTTCGTCAATTAATCCCTGTTTGTGTCGATCTTCAAATAATCGAACGTAGCGATCGTCTCGATGTTGAACCAACGGTAGCACATCGCGACCCCTCGAGTCACTGGCCGCCATGGGTGGTCTGAGCCGATCCGTTGGAACCGTGTGTATCAGATACTTCGCGATCTCGGGTGGGCCCACTTTTTCGTTCGAGAATATTGACACGTCCGTCGGATGGTCGACGGCGATAAGCTGCACGAGATCGAAGTAGGCGGCCTCCCAGAGTTCCTCGGTTACTTGTATTCGATATTCGCCGTCCATCGAACTCAATCGGTTGCCTGGAATCAACAGGTATTCCCAGGATCGCGACGGCATCATTTTTCCCTCGGCAATCTGTAAGCCGATCGGTGCCGCCCACAACAAATCAGTGAAGAACTCGTATCGATCACCGGTCCACGTGTAAAGGTATGGGCACGAGCCTTTCAATAGCCGTTGATTCTCACAGATCGTCTGGTCGGTCGCCGCAACGACAACATTTTGTGGAATGCCGTTGGTCCACATCACTCGAATAGCATCCGCCGTTTCATGTTCGCCGAGTCCAAAGTGTACGACTGATCCTCTGGCGGTCCGAGCCTGATAGGATCGGCCGACTCGCAACTCGACCAAGCTACCAGTCCCATACAGATTCGTTCTTTGCACCGGGAATTTTTCTTCCGGTTCCGCGCTGAGTCGAATGTCAATCCAGTGGTTCTTGTTTCCGCCCTCATTGAAATAGCCACGGATATTGTTGCCGGAGATGACGATCAGGTCCTGGTCGCCGTCGCCATCCAGATCGCCTATGCAACAGCGGTTGACCTTGGTTGTTTCGGCGATGGACGGAGTTTCGTCAGCGAAAGAACCGTCACCGTTGCCTCGAAAGATCTCGATACCCGTGTCGCTCCAGGCAACGATATCTAGATTGCCGTCGTTGTCATAGTCCCACGATGCGACACCAAGCGAAGGCCGTTTCGAGATGACAACGGTGTCGGTGAGATGCACGTTCAATCCCGGGCGTGTACTTGTCAGCGTCAACGCGACACCCTGGTCACCGCTCGTCAGAATATCCCACGACGCGTTTCCATCGACGTCGCAAACGACCAGCGACTGGACGCCTTTCTGCGGAATCGCCTTCTCTGCAAACGGCTCCCAACGAAATCGCCCGTGACGCATGTTTTCGAGCCGACCTACCGTCGACTTGGACGCCAGCAACAGGTCGGTCAACACATCTCGGTTCCAGTCAACGGCCGCGATCGTCGTGTAGGATGAAGACGTGTCTGGTAGGGTAATCGTTGGATGCCGGGAAGCAGAGAATGCCCAATTCTCAAGATTGACCCAAATCGATGGGCCGCCATCGGTCGTCAAGATGATGTCCAAGTCTCCGTCATGCTCGACGTCCGCAACCGTCGCCGCATGGACCGCGGCCGAGGTATCAAGTGACAGTGGCGCCGGTAGCTCGACGAGTTTGCGACGGCCGTCCGTTTTTTCGACAGGCTTGTTTTCTAGTAGTCGGTGGCCACCAGGCCCAAACAACAACACATCAAGGTCCGACACCTGGCACTTTCCAGAGAAGTCGGACACGGTGTCGCGATCAAAATCCGCCAGGACAATCTGTTGCATGCCGGCCGGGACGGTGGTGCTGGCGATGATCTTCCATTGCCGCGAAGTGGAATTCAGAGCGTAGATTTCGATCGTAAGCTCGCGGAGTACAAGCAACTCATTCGTGCCGTCTAAGTCGAAGTCAAAAATCGCGATATCCGACGCGTCGTCGATACCGTCGAATGACCCGCCGTCGAATGCAGCTACAAACTTTACGCCGCTCGCAGGTGACACAACAGAGTCGTCATTCGGAAATCGTTCGTAGAACTCGCTTGAATAGTCTCTCACCACAAAATCCAGGGCATGCCGTTCAAGACGCTGCTCGTCGCGGCGGTATTCGTATTGTTTACGCACGACGTTGAACAACTGAAAGACCTGCACATAGAGTTTTTTCCAGGCAGCGTCGTCCATCTCGTCGATGCCATCGACAATAGAATCGATTTCGCTGTTCACCTTGATGTTGTACACGGCGAACTCCGCTGCCATTGGCTGCAGGACCTGTTTTAGATTCGCCAGCGAGTCGACGATCGCAGGATCCTTGGATTGCGCCTGGAAAGGAACGAGGTGACTCAATAACATGAGATTGAACGGTTGCTCGAGTGTGGCGCGCTGCAACGCTTCGGTGCGTAGGAGATTCGTTGGCTGATCAACCAGGATTAGAAAGACATCGGACCACAGCAACGAGTCACCCGGCATTTTGTTGATTGCCATTTCGTACTCATTGAGAGCGCTCTCTCGGTCGCCGACTACCATTGCCAGTTTTGCGGCAAGAATGTGCGGAATGCCGCTATCTGGTTCGCTCTCTTTGAGGGCCTGAATGGAAGGACCACATGCCTTCGCCGCTGCGGAAAATTGCGAGGGGAACTCGTCTTTGTCCACTGCGCCGAGCGCCATTAAATAGGCGATGGCGAGATTGCGAGGTCCGATCGGCTCGTCGGGTAACAACCGTGAAATCTCTGCAAAGGCGGCGATGCTGTCGGAGCCGTCGTTTCCCTTCTCGTTGGGAACGTTTTCCAGGTTGGCGATGCCCGTGTTCTTGAGCTCGATCAATCGAGCAAAATTGCTAGGATCGAGCGATGGGCCGGATGATGGCCAAAAACAGTACGTCAACAAGATTGCCGCTGTAGCTAACGCCACTGAGGAAATGAGAAGTACAGTTGTAGGGCGGCTCGAATTAGCGGTCATCGGAATCGGATCCTCATCATGATTTGCGAACCGTTGGCGAGAATTGTATCAGCCGCGATAGGTCAGTTATAGGCGGATCGCTAGCCGGCGGTTTTGGTCTCGTAGGTCACTTTCGCCGAAAGTGACCAGAACGGCCAATTAGCTATGCAACAGCGAGAGACGGTCCGCGAGGATTGCCAGCCTTCAGTATGTAGTCCGCTGCAACCCGTTAACACGACCGAGTGATTTGACCGGTCCCGATGAGGTGAGTACGGTAAGCGAAAGGAAACGTGCTTAGAATTCGGGAGATTTCTCATGCTTCGACTGCTTGCCGTGGCGGTGCTGTTTTCTGCCTGCTTACCTTTAGTGAACACCGAGGAACGAACTGCCACGGAACGAGCGGGGGGACGACTCTTCCCGTTCGAACGCGGCATTGGGATTCGCGCCGCAAGCGACCGGCAGGAGAGCGTTTATCTTTGGTTCTATGAATGGAACATGTTTGACGCGATGCAACGCGGGCAGCACACCCGTGGTGATTGGTCGGTTGCGGCAAAATTCCCGAATCCGGGAAAAGCGACGATTGAACACGATGCGTTGCAGCTGACCGTCACGGTGGTCCCGGACGGGGCCAAACTGGTGCTGAACGTAAAGAACAAGACCGACTACCCGTTTCCCGAACACGCAGCCATCATTCCCTGTTTCAACCCGGGGCCGGCGAAAACACGGAATCCCAATTTCGCCAACACGAACACTTGGTTTCTCGCCAAGGCGGGGTTGCAAAAACTCAGCAATCGCGAGATCCACTTTAACAGTCAACTCCGAACGTTGGTCAACGCTACCGCCAAAAATGGTGAATACGTCTGGTCGCCGAAATGGCCACTCGCCGAGCCCGATGCGTTTGGCGGCTTGATTGTGCGAGAGTCGACGGACGGTAAGTGGGTCGCTGGCATTGCCTGGGAGCGGTTCTTGTCCGCACAGGGGCACAATCCGTGGGAATGCATGCATCTCTCGGTGCGAGTTGGTCCGCTCGCTCCGAATGACGAACGCACGATCAATGGTCGCATATATCTGATTGAGGGCAGAAAAGAGGACTTGCTCAAGCGGTACCGCAAGGACTTTGGCGTCGGTAACTAACCTTGAATCGTCAATCACCATTCTTCGATAGTGCCGGTAGCACGAACAGCCTTCCGCCGCCGGCATCCAATGAGATTTGCAGACCGTCCATGTCCGGGCTGTCGTCATAGACTGGTACAGTTTCACCGGTTTGCTGGCTGATCTCGTGAACTTGGTCGATCGGCACATCGAATTCAACGGTTGGCCAGGCAGTGTACGCAAAGCGGTAGTTGGTCACCAGAACGGCTCGTCGACCATCGACTAGTCGAAAGACCCCGACCAGGTAATCGTGTGGCGGGTCAACTTCGGCGCGAGTCATCGTGACGATCGGCGTTCCTTTGAGTACGACACCCGGATCGCCATCCGGTTTTACGCGATACACTCCAATGTTCTCGATCTGCATCAGTGTTGGGCCGAGGTTTTTGATTACTGCGTTGATGCGTTTGGCCTGATACCAGTGCCGAGTGCGAGTTCCATCACGGCGTACAATCCCTCCGCCTTTAGGAAACTCGAACGTCTTCGGCGTGCCGTAGTTGAAGTAGATAACTCCCTTTGCACCGTAGGCCAGCGAAGTGAAAATCTGCCATCGAATCTGAGATTCGGTTGGGTCGGTGTGTGGGCCAAATGGCATGACATTAAAATAATTCCAAAACGGAATCCGCTTCTCCAACGCGTATTTGCGCATGGTCGCTAGATTCTTACAGTAACGCTCGCGGCTATCGCCGCTCGGCTTGAAAATTGGATAATGGTCCATGCAGAGGACGTCGACGTCGACCGTCTCCAAGAATCGTCGCACGTATGCGTCGTAGCTGTCGGCGCCGAGTTGCGTGGCGTTGGCATAATTGGGATAAAGATTGATGTAGCCGAGTCGACCTGGTCGCAACTGGCGTAGCTCTGCAACTTGTTTTCCCAAGCCAGCGAACATTTTTGCATTCGGTTCGTCCCACAGGCGGTATCCCCAGCATGCGTCCCCAACGGGCAACGATTCACTTGGGACACCACGACAGTAAACGATGGCCTTGAGCTGATGCTTCTGGCAGAGTTCAACATGCTTCTCCGCAGATTCCAGAGACGAAGCTCCCACCGGACCAAACACTAGAGTGAAATTGGCTTCAGCGATTTCCCGAAATCGCTGATCAAGCAATTTGTCGTCTTGGAAAGTGAGCCAAAATGCTCCGATCGCAAAACGATCCTGATGGAATCTCGGCAAATCCCTTACGACGATCTCTTCCGCCGCGAGACACGGGAACGGTCCCATCACGATAATTAGAAGGACACCAGCCACGCGAGATCTCATTGTGCGACCTTCTTATACAAAAATGGGCGACGGAACATGCCGCCGAAATGATGCTCACAGTGACAACGCAACGCGATGTCGTTCTTGCCCTTATTTAGCTTGTCCGTTCAACCACCAGAGCTTGCCCTGTTCTCGGTGGGCCACTTGTTTGCCATTGATGTAGAGCCAACACTCGTTGAAGAGTCCCGGGAAATGGATGTGAATACTCCCAGCCGCCGTGTCGTCGATTAGTTCTACCTTCGTGTGGTACCACATATGGCCTGTGTAACTCTGCCGGTCGGCGAAGCGGATGCCTTGAGCTTGAGCGTAGAGGTCGGTGCGGATCATCTCCCATTCGTTTGGGTAGTCTCTGCGGTTGGAATCGGTTAGCTCGGCCTTGTGAGCATTCCAATAATCGAGATTTGGCGGCCCAGCGGAAAGTCCATCGGCGAGCCCCTGATCCGCGGGGTCACGACGGAAGGCCCATCGGAGTGGTAGCTTCATAAGCAGTTTTCCTTGCCGACCATCGACAAGCTGTTGCAATTCTCGATACTGCCTCACTTCGCCCGGCCACCACGGCGTGCCGTCGCGCTCCAGTTTCGTTGTGGTGAAAATACCGCCCAGTGCAGCCATCGAGTCTCGCGCCTTCAAGCCGCGTTCGCCGGCCAACACGGCTGCGGCGTAATCGACATTTGTGGCCGCCGCCATGATCATTCCCGTGTAGGCATCGAGGATCTCAAAGCTGATGCGAGTGAAATTCACTCGGTCGATAGTTAGTTGTTCGTTACGTGTCAGTTCCCGGCCTTGCACCTTGATGCTGTTGGTGATCTGCTCGGCCTCGTTCAGTTTTTTACGGAGCACAGCCACGACCCGCGGGGTATAGATGGCGGTCGCGATAAAGTACTCATGTTCCGTGCAGATGGTACTCTCCCACGCTTTATAAATGGTGGACCAATAGTCCTTCATTGGTTCTGCCGCCGCACCGTAGAACTTGACGTAGAACTCGTCCAACAAGGTGTCCACGTCCTCGTCCGGTCTCCAAAGGAGTCGGGCCCGTATGTGGAGGTTTAGGAATGTTGTTGCAATGGCGTTACGACTCTCCGTGTTCACGCCCAGAATACCTGCCTTCTGATAGTGCTTTACGTCCTGCTGAAATGCTTGGTGTGACGGATTGGGAATGTCCCGCCAAACCAACATGCCTTGGTCATAGTCATAAATACACAACCGGCCTTGCATGACCTTGGCCCATTTGTACATCATCTCTCGGTATTCGGCGCGAGGCGGCGATTCCGGATGATCCATACCATGAATTGGGTCGATGTCGATCGGCGCCAATTCGCAAAAAAGTGACCGCTCGGCCACCATCTCACGCAGTGGCGGGATCGTCATGTTGGCGTAGGCCAGGAAGCCAATTTTTCCATGACCATCGGGGTGCTGCTCTTGTAGAATACGCGCCACGTTATTGTAGAGTTCCAGCATCGGGTCCGTCACGGACCATCGCATGAAGTACTTGTCCCACTGCAGCTTCATCAGTTTGCGATCGTTGGCGTCTTCGGAATCGTACGAGCCATCTTCCATTCCCAATGAGAACATCCCGCCGTCTTGATACTGTTTTTCAACCCGTTTAGCGACGTGCTCCGCCGTCTTCTGTGCCGTGATAGGAAAGTTGAATGTGCCGGTACCAAGTCCCTTGGTGTGCTTCCCGAGAGCGTGTCCAGTTGGCGGCATTGCGGACCGATCGGTCATCATATTGCGGAGACGAAAGTCCTCCGCTCCCGCATTGTCTCCGATCCAAGAGATCCAATAGGTTCGAATCTCAAACGGTGAAGAGTATGTATGGTTCAAGTTGCCGACCGTTAGGTCTGGCTTCGTCGGGATACACTCGCCGAATTCTGTCGGCAGGTACCAGCGACAGCCCCAACGGCGGAGCAGTTCGGCGGCAGCAAAGTAGTGGCTTCTATCGTTATTGCCTGCGATGTAGACATGATTGCCCTGTCTTATTAGGACGATACCATCAGTACGCAAGTGGGGCTTCTTCTTGACTACCGCATTCAGGACTTCTCGTAGCTTTGGTTTCGCATTGAGGGCCTCCCGGCCAACTATCAAGATCGGTTGTTTACTGGCGATGGCTGCGTCGATCGCATTGCGGGTGTTCGCGATGGCAGGCTTCGCACCACACATCATTCCGATGTATTTCGCCAAGTCGTCGGCTGCTCGCTTCTCTAGATTCCCAGCCTGAGGAGAGACAAGGACAACCGCCTTGATCTTTCCAGCAACGGCGATAGACAACGGAGCAACATCCGCTTCCCATGCCGTTGCTTTTTCACCGGCGACACCGCTAACCAGATACAAGACCAAGCATCTTACCAGCGTCAATTCACCGTTCACTGTTCTACGAATTCGCATTGGACCGTTCTCCAACAAAACGGGCGAGGCACATCGTCGTTTGAAAACCGAGGGATAAACGCGGTTCGCCGTCCACAAATCACAAACGTTCGACTAGGGAGTATAGAGTAACGACGTCGGATGTGGTCTTCACTGTGAAAAATTCGCTCGATCATGATATGATGCAGGCTAACCAAGCTTGCGGCGTACGCGCGGGAAGGTGAGTACACCTTGGCGCGGCACGAATTATCTCATCCCACGGGAAGCAAATCCATGTTGAATCGATCGGTTGCCATCGTGTTGTGGCTGGTAATGACCATTCCATGCGTTGGTTTTCTTCACGCCGACGAAGGAGAAACGAAGGAGCGTAGTGTTGTAGATTTTCGTTTAAAGGACTATCGCGGCAAAGAACACGCGCTTGCCGATTTCCGGGACAATCAGTTTGTTGTTGGGATCTTTCTAGGTACGGAATGTCCGCTGGCCAAGCTTTACGGCTCGCGGGTTGCAGAACTCTCGAAGCAGTTCGGCCCCCGCGGAGTTGCTTTTGTCGGCTTTATCTCCAATCAGCAGGACTCGATAACAGAAATATCCAGTTACGCGCGAAGGCACGCTATCGAGTTTCCTGTCCTCAAGGATTTGAAGAACGAATTTGCTGACCAGATTGGTGCCAAACGGACACCGGAAGTCTTCGTGTGGGATCAATCAGGCCGCATCCACTATCGCGGCCGGGTCGACGACCAATATGGCGTTGGCTACGCGCGCAGTAAGCCGACACGCCACGATCTGACGATCGCGTTGGACCAGTTGCTTGCTGACAAACAGGTGACGACCCCCGTTACCAAGGCCGTTGGTTGCTTGATTGGTCGCGTTCGACAGCCGGACCCGAACAGTCGGATTACGTATTCCAACCAGATCGCGAGGATCATGCAAAAACGGTGCGTCGAATGCCATCGTGCGGGAGAGATTGCGCCTTTTGAATTACGGAATTACGATGAAGTCGTCGGCTGGTCGGAAATGATCGCCGAAGTGGTCAAAGAGTCGCGGATGCCTCCCTGGCATGCGGATCCTGCTCACGGCGAGTTTCTCAACGACCGGCGATTGTCAGACGAGGAAAAGGAGCAGATTTTCGCCTGGGTTAGCGCTGGAGCACCCGAAGGTAATCCTGCCGATTTGCCACCGCCACGCAAGTTCATTGATGGATCGCAGCTGCCTCAAGCGGCCGATATTGAATTCACCATGCGAGAAAAGCCGTTTGTAGTTAAGGCCGAGGGCGAGGTAGCCTACCAGAACTTCATCGTCGATCCTGGGTTCAAGGAGGACAAATGGATTACGATGGCCGAGGCTCTGCCCGGCAATCGATCTGTGGTGCACCATATCGTTGTGTACATCGTGCCACCAACTAGTAAAGCGAAACGCGGATTTGCGCCCGGCACACAGTTTCTCACCACCTACGTACCTGGATATCAATCGCGGCCGTTGCCGGAAGGAATGGCGAAGTGGATGCCCGCGGGAAGTAAACTGATATTTCAACTGCATTACACGCCTATCGGCACGGAACAAACGGATCTTAGTAAACTGCGATTAGTGTTCACGAACCTTAGCGAAGTGAACCGAGTCGTGGTTTCCTCGGCCGTACAGATTCGCCATCAGGATTTTTTGATACCGGCAAACGCGCAGAATCATCGTTCCGAAGCGAGTCAAAAAATCCGTTTCAAAGACGCCAAATTGATCTCGTTGTTTCCGCATATGCACCTGAGGGGTCGCTCGTTTCGCATGGAGGTCAAATATCCTGATGGCCAACGCGAAACGCTTCTCAACGTGCCGAACTACGATTTTAATTGGCAGACGACCTATCGACTGCGAGCACCGAAATCGATCCCCGAGGGAGCTGAACTGATTATTGTCGGGCACCACAATAATTCCTCAACGAATTTGGCTAACCCCGACCCGTCGGAATCGGTTCGATGGGGTGACCAAACTTGGGAGGAGATGTTGATCGGGCTTTATGAGTGGTCCATTCCGATGCCCGAACACTTGGCCAACAAGTAGTAGACCGTTGGGCCTGTCGCAGTCCAAGGCGGATGAAACGGGCGGGTTTCATTCACCGTTTTTCGCTATTGAATCCCGGGTTTTCTCGATTTCAATTCGCGTGCCCATACCGGGCTGCGCCCCTTTACGAGAAACGGCCCATGCCCCGGCGGCATTGGCAAACTGAACCGCGTCTAAGAGGCGGTTGTTCTCGGCCCAATGAACGGCAATCGCACCGGCGAAGGCGTCTCCCGCGGCCGTGGTATCGACGGCCTTGGCCGGAACTGCATCGACGAACTGAGATGTCTCACCATCCGATAATAGAGTTCCACGTTCACCGAGTGTTATTGCAACATGGCTCGCCCCTCGTCGGTGAAGTTCGCGAACAGCCCTGTTCAATTCGTCGTTGGTGTCCATCGCTATTCCGCTGATCGCGGCTGCCTCGGACTCGTTCGGGCAGATCAAGTCGACGTCCAACAGCTTTGTTGGACATTCGATTGGTGCAGGTGCAGGATCTAATATGATTCGCACTCCCGCCCGCCGCGCCACATCGATCGCGGCTGTGACCGTGACCAGCGGCACTTCAAGCTGCAACAGCAAGATATCGCAAGACTCGATAACACTCTTGGCGGCTCTGACGTCGGCAACGCTCAGTTTGGCGTTGGCCCCTGGAACAACCAAGATTGAGTTTTGTCCACTTTGTTCTACCCACACGGTGGCAAGCCCACTGGCAGACCCGGAAGTCGTCTGGACCCACTCGCAGTGAATGCCCTCGCTTATCAGATTTGCACGCAACCGATCGGCGAACGCATCATCGCCGACCCGCCCGATCATCGTGACATCACCTCCTGCCCGCGCCGCCGCGACGGCCTGGTTCGCACCCTTGCCGCCGCAAATCTCGACATGCGATTCGGCGATACTTGTCTCACCCGGCCGAGGTAATCTTCCGCAGCGAACGACGAGGTCCATGTTGATGGAGCCGAGGACAGCGATTCGAGGAGGACGGTCCATGGATACTCGGTGCGAAGGTTCAGTGGTTAATGTGAGTTGCTGCCGTGCCCTGTGAGGTTTCCGGTGGCTGACCGGAACTGGCTAATTAAAGTGACTCGACGAGTGTGTCGGCGACGAAATCACGTCTCTTGTCGCGTGCCAACCGCGCGGCTGCGTGTCGCGAGTCGTGATCGGACAACGCCCACATTTGCCGATCTACAATCTCGCCGAGTAGCTTGGTTTTTTCGCGACGCACGTCAACCACGTTCGCGTCGTACGCCATGCACCACATCATCGGCAAGTGGTCCCATGTCGGACAGATATCACCCAGATAGACCGCCGCTTCGTTACCGTTCTGGATAACGATCGCCTGGTGACCGGGTGAATGTCCGCCGGTCAAGCGAGCTTGGATCCCCGCCGCGATTTCCGCGTCGCCATCGACTAACTCCAGCTGTCCGCTTTCCGCGAGGCAAGCAAAATTGCTTCGGTCGTAGATCGCTGACCATTCTGATTCGCCACACATTGCCACATCCCATTCTCGGCGTTGGACAATATACTGCGCGTTGGTAAACAAGGGCCGAACCTGACCGTCGATGTTCTGTTGGCACCCACCGCCCGCGTGGTCGAAATGTAAATGTGACAAGATAACCATGTCGATGTCACTAGGAGTAAGCCCTAACGTATTTAGGCCGTCGACCAATTCGGATCGGTTGGGCATCTCATAAATTGCCCGCTGTTTATCCGTGAATCTCGTCCCGTAGCCCGTATCGATCAACGTGCGAGTGCCATCTGGCGCCTCAATGAGTAGACAGTTCGTTGCCATCGGCACGCGATTCTTTTCGTCCGCGGGCAGGCAACGTTCCCACAATGGCTTGGGAACGACACCGAACATCGCTCCACCATCCAGCCGAAAACGCCCGCCTGAGATCGTTGTCAAAGTAAAGTCACCCAGTTGCATGGTTCGGTTCTGCTCGCAGCGAGAGGGAGTGTAATAAGCCCGGTAAACGATGGCAATTAACGGACTCATTTTGAGCCCATCGATCCATTTGTCATCGATCAATTGTCGTTTGTCATTTTGTTTCGGAGCTGGGTTTTCCGGTCGCCGCCATTTACGGAAAACGGTTAGCTTCCGGGGGGAATCTCCACCGGGAAAACTGGACGCTTCCGATTCTGGTATGTGAGTCTTGAGTATTCGTGCGTGTGGATCGCCTCCGCATCGACATTGAAAATCGATCCAGAGATCGGCTCGAAACTGGCGCGAAAATGGGCTGCGGATTTTACGGCAATGTACTTCATGCGAGCGCAGTCAATGCCGAGCGTACGAGCGAACGCCGGCCCCAATGGCTGTTCATGGGCACTGACAACCACGACGGACACCCCATCCTGTTTTATCCAGGCGGAACGACCCATGTTGCCGGTCAGTCCAGCATACATCGGGCCGTCATAAGTAAAGTCTCCATCGGAGATTGCCATTACTTCGGCCCGCATTTTTATGGGCGTACCTTGTCTGGAGTCGGACTTGCCGCCCACATCGATCGTTAGAATTCGGCCAACTCCGATTGCGTGGGCCGCTTCGGCAACGTCTGCATCGACGATGTACAGAATGACGGCGTCTCGGAGGCCAAGCTCGAGAAACGTCCGCAGTACTTCGGTCGAATCGCCGGGCGCTCCGCCGCCCGTGTTGTCGGCGTGGTCGGCCAGAATGATCGGGTATTTTGCGGCCGCCTGACCGTCTTGAATTGCCGAGCGAACCGACACGGGTGGGTGAAACCAACGCTGTCGATTGTCCCAAATCCAATCGCCCAATTCGTTCGCGGTTGCGCTAGCAAGCGATTCACTCTCGTTAGCAACGACGATAACACTAGCTCCCACATCGGGTACGTCGGCCCATGGAAAACCCGTGGCCACCGTCACTGAAATAATGTCGTCACGCTGTTCAAGTTCGTGAACGCGAGCGATCACTTCGTTCATTGGTGCATGTGCCGTCACTTGACAGGGCGTGCTCCAGAACATTGGTATCTGTCGCAATGCCATCACGGGTCGAATTTCGCCATGAATGGTTGCCACCAGAATGTCCGCAGCTTCGCGACCACGCTCGGCCATGTCGATGTGTGGATACGTGTCGAAGCCGATGATGGCGTTCGCCTGCTCAACACGCAGTTGCGTGTGGTTACCGTGTAAGTCCTGTGTCACAACCACCGGCCGATCGGGCCCCATAATCTCGC
>LWDU01036358.1_pt1 | contig 15756 bp, 11 predicted proteins | sample 727161 | NCBI WGS metagenome assembly LWDU01 (sample SAMN04566230, study PRJNA314399) | hydrothermal vent metagenome | isolation source: deep sea hydrothermal plume seawater | place: Mexico: Gulf of California, Guaymas Basin | collected 2004-07-11 | reverse complement strand
CTCTACTTCTTCGCCCGGATGGAAGACGACGATCTGTTCGCAGACATCGCTGAGCACGACGGTAAGACGTGGGACAATGATGTATTCGAAATGTTCTTCAAGCCGGCAAAGAACAAATCCGGGTATTTCGAATTTCACGTGTCAGCAGCCGGCACGGTCATGGACGTCTTTCGGCCGAAGCGTGGTGACGGAAAATTCAAAGAACATCTTGTCGACGGTGACTTTCACATCGAATCGAGCGTCGTCAGCACTGGCACATTGAATGTGCGAACAGCCGTGGCACGATTTCATGAAGGCCGGAGGTCGTCCGGTCATTGATGAAGAGTGGACGTTTGCCCTGTGCCGCTACGATTATTCTGTCAACGCTGTCGATCCGGAGCTGTCTACTTGTGCACCGTTGAAGTCACTCGACCACGCCGACTTTCATCACTACGAAGACTTCGCCAGCCTGAAATTCATCGGGCCACAACGACGGGACCTTGCTGCGGAAGTCGCAGACGTCCGACCTGATCGTTTGACGATGATGAAGCAGAATTGGCGAAACGTCGAGTCAAAGATCACAGGCTCCCCGGAACCACCACTCCCTTATGTTGCTCAGCGAACCTATCCGCAACTCTCGCTGGCAGCACCGATATTTGCAATCAACGAACCGGGGTCTCGTCGGTTGCTGTTTATTCAGCAGGGAAAGGTGTCGGTGACGGGCGAAGATCCGGGCAGCGGTGCATTCTCGGCCCTGTACGAGTTTCCTGAGGGTGGCATTGCTTACAGTATTGCCTTCCATCCGAACTATGCGGACAACGGTTACCTTTACGTCGGTTGGAATGGCAAGCGTGAAGGCGACGAAGAAAAGCACAGCGTGATTACTCGATTGACGGTTGAAAAGGCAACGCAGACGGTCGGTCCCAATTCGGCACTCGACATTATCTCGTGGGCCTCAAACGGGCACAACGGAGCAGCTCCGGCCTTCGGCCTTGACGGAATGCTCTACGTCACAAGTGGCGATGGCACGAGCGATTCTGACACCAATTTGACCGGGCAGGGGATGAATCATCTGTTGGCCAAAGTACTTCGCATTGATGTCGACCATCCCGACGATGACAGGCCGTACAGTGTTCCTGATGACAATCCGTTTTTCGGACGAAAAGACGTTCGTCCGGAAACGTATGCGATTGGAATGCGAAACCCGTGGCGGATGACCGTTGATTCCAGAACAGGCGATATTTGGGTTGGTAACAACGGTCAGGATTTGTGGGAGCAGGCTTATCTTGTAAAGCCGGGCGATAACTTCGGCTGGAGTGTGTATGAAGGCAGTCACGTCTTCTACGCAAACCGCGAACTGGGGCCGGCGCCGCACACCAAACCGACGCTTGAGCATCCTCATTCGGAAGCTCGATCGCTGACTGGTGGCGTCGTCTATTATGGCGAGCGGTTCCCTGATTTGCAGGGTGCATATATGTATGGTGATTATTCGACGGGCAAAATATGGGGTGCAAGGATTGTCGAAGGGCAGGTCGCCTGGCATCAGGAACTCGCTGATACCGCACTGCAGATTTCGGCATTTGCCATCGACGCGGACGGAGAACTGCTCATTGTTGATCACAACGCCAGGGAAGGCGGTTTCTATGAACTGCAGCCAAACGACTCGGAGTTAAGTCCTGATGACTTTCCACGAAAGCTCAGCGACAGCGGATTCTTTGCCGCCATAAAAGGCCATCAGACACATCCCGGTTTGATCCCATATTCGGTGAACTCGCCATTGTGGGCGGACGGGAGCTTTAAAAGCCGGCACATCTATATTCCTGCGGAAACTGAATCCAACGGTGAATCGAAACCGACTCAAATCAACTTCCAGACAAGCAGCAGTTGGGACTTTCCCGACGGAACGGTGGCCGTGAAGTCATTCGGACTTGAAGATCGTGTGGGAGACGCGAATTCACGGCGCTGGATCGAAACGCGTTTCCTGACACGTCATCAGGGCGAATGGGGCGGCTATTCGTATGCATGGAATGTAGATCAGACTGAGGCCGTGCTCGTTGAGAAAGAAGGCCGCGACGCAGTTTTCGCCGTGACTGATGCAGACGGCCAACAGCGCGAACACAAATGGCGGTTCCCGAGTCGAACTGAATGCATGGTCTGTCACAGCCGGGCGGCGAAGTTTGTGCTTGGCCTGTCTTCGATGCAGCTCAATCGCGAGCATGACTATGGCGGCGTAAAAGCGAATCAGCTGGACGTCTTTGAATGGCTGGGGCTGCTGAATGTTAACTGGAAGTCCGACCTGGATACGGCATTGAAAAGGGAGTTGTCCGTGGACGAAGCCGCTAAAGTTCAGGCACAGTTGAAAGTGGGCGGTGGGCAGCGCGGAGTCGCCAAAACAACCATGTTGGCTACGATCGTCTGGCCGATCCGTACGATGAAGCGGTCGATATGACACTGCGAGTTCGTTCGTATCTGCATTCCAATTGTGCTCAATGTCATGTCAACGCAGGAGGCGGCAATGCTCAGATACAGTTGGACATTGCGACAAATCTTGACAAGGCGAAACTGATTGACGTCGCTCCACTGCACGACAAATTTGGAAAAACCGACGTACGGCTTGTAGCGCCGGGTTCGCCTGAGCGGTCAATTCTGCTCCATCGGCTGTCAATCCGCGGTCGAGGTCAGATGCCTCAACTGGCAACCACGATCGTCGATCAGCGAGCGGTGGATCTGGTACGGCACCAGCTGCCGCGCCTTGAAACAGGCGAGATTGACCAGCGTATTACAACGCAACGCCTAGGCAAATTATGTAGGCTGGGCCCCGCCATGTGCACTCGACGAGTTCGGTTTTCGGATTCCCGTTCGCCATCGCCGTAATTTTCCGACTCTACATTCTTTCACGTCCCTCAAACAGGGAAAGCCTGTCACCGATTCGCCACCTCCCGTATGACGTTGAGACCGTCCAACTCGATAAAGTCGTCATTTCGTCACATGTTGGTGGACTGATGAAATCGTTCGAACGAAAAGCGGCCTAGAAGTCACAGATAATTCAGTCCAGTCTGCAATATCGAATCGGCGATTCGCTGATTTTCCCGGCTTGCACACATTAATTGTACCGCGCGCGGCAGCGGGAGCATGCGCCGTCACGAAATCCCGAGCCACAACCGGCCTGCCGGATTTTGTAACGCTGAGGCAACTCACCGGCCTGAAGTAAGCCAGCCAACGAATCAACTACGAAAGGCGCGAAAGACACGAAAAGAACCAGCAGGTCCGTTACCGCAGAAGACATAAGCCATCGTTCTGCCGTTTGGAAAGACAGCAATGATAATGGACACAACGGCCCGGTCGAACACGTCGAATGGGAATTGGATGTCGCGGTACGCGCCGGTGCAAAAATCGGCCTTGAATTCGAACTCGATTCGACAGTCTGCCAGCTGGTTCGGCGGAGATTCAACACGTCCGAGCCATTCAAAGGGCTTGCAATTCCCCGCTTACTGGACGTTCGAGTTTATTGACCGGACGCCCTGTGATGCTGAATGGTGTTTTCGCCCTTGATCTGGTCCCCAAGAAGGCAGCTGGAACGGCAGCAGGTTTTACTGGTCTGTTTGGCTACGTCGGTGGCTCTGTGTCGGCGAATGCCTTATTCGGTTATGCCGTCGATCGCGGCGGTTGGGATGCAGGTTTTTCGATCATTGCTGGCGCGTGCGTCGTAGCAATCATCCTGACCGCGCTGACTGTGAGAGCAGAGGCTGCCAGTCGAGCGTGATTCGGAAACCCGCAATCTTCGAAAGAGAAAAAGACAACTCACGCTCAGGCCCAATCCGTTTCGACACCTTGCTGGCGAAGGAATTTCTGGAAATCGCGGAGCAATTGCCGGTTCGCTCGAATCGCTTGCGGCGTCTGTTTCCGCTTCAAGGCGAAACTCGCCATGCATCCGACGGCTTCGCCGATTCCCCACTCGACCGGGTGTAGACGGTAGCAGCCGCTGGTGATGTGCGTCGTACCGATGTTCTTGCAGGCCGGAAACAGATTCCGCATCCGAACCGGCAGCAGCGAACCGAGTGGAATCTGAAACGGAAATGTTTGGAAGTCGATGTAATTGTCGCCGCCGGAACCGGGATGCAGGTCGATCGCGTAACTGCCGACGCCGACCGAATCCGCGAACACTGCGGCGTGAATCTCTGAGACCGATTTTCCAGTCACGATGCTCCGATTCTCGCGGCCGACGTGTTCTTCCAGTACCGTGAACTCCGCCTGGATGCGACGCGATTCGCGGACGTACGGCGCTTTCGCCAGACCGTCCTGCGTGCCCATCAGGTCAGGGAGAAGCCGCAGTCCGGGAAACCCCGTTCCGCCGTCGGGGCGAGGTGCTTCCGTCTGTAACCAATACAGCAGCGAGAGACTCAATTGTTTGGCACGCGCAATATGACGCGACGCTTCATCATCCGACACACCGACCAGATTGCCGAGCAGATAATCGTTTTGTGGCCAGTTGATCAGACTGATGTCACCGGCAAACCGACTCGGTTCAAACAGCGAACGGTCGATCATCCGCCGATACGTCCAGAGATTCAACGTTCCGTCGACGGATTTGCCGCCGTTCGGATCGAAGCCGAGTCGTTTGGGTTTGCCAGAACGCGGATGAGTGTAAGTCAGATCCAGCAGCTTACCCGGCCAAGGGGGCGTGAGCTGCGGAACGAAGTCGCGCCAGAAAGCATATTCCTCTGGTCGGTCGATGGTGTGATTCTCGCCGCGCAGATGATCGACCGCGAAGCACATCGTGAAGGACTGCTGATTGTCCGCGTTCGCGGTTTCACCCGCATGAAGTTCGTTCGTCGCCGAACGGGCTTCGGAACCAGTGACAAATTCGGTATTCGTCAATGGCAGCACGTCACCCAGTTCTGTGGCGTCCACGAAGTACGTCCCGCGCAGGACCTGTGAGTCGCCCGTCTTTGTCGAGCGAACGCTGACAGCGAGAACTCGATCGCCATCAACATCTGCCGCGGTAGCGACATGTTCGTGCAATACGACGAGCTGACCCGATTCCTCGAATGGCGCCAGCCATTGTTCCAGAACGGCCAGCGAGACACGTGGCTCAGCACACAATCGGGAGACATTGCCGTTACCAGGGTTCAGTCGCGGATTTTTTCGCGCGACATCGGTCAGCGGGTAGTTGTCGGAATAGTATTTCCGGATGCGAGATCGAAGTTCACGGTAAGACTGATTTGCGCCAGTCGTTTCAATCAGGTGGTGTTCGTCTGGCGGAACACCCTGACTGGTGAGTTGTCCGCCAATCCAGTCCGTCGCCTCGGTCATGACAACCTTGAGTCCATTACGCAGAGCACCAATGGCCGCCGCACAACCACCCAGTCCACCGCCGATAATCACGATATCCGCCGCGTGCTCTTTTTCGGCACCAGCAAACGATGGCGAAAGCGACCCCGCCATCGCACTGAATGCAACGGTTGAACAAAAGCGCCGGCGCGTGTGATAATTGGGACTCATACGATTCCCTTTCAACTTTCAGCGTAAATGAATCGAATGGCGAAACGGCAGCTACTACTGCGGTTGCAGCAGTAGCTGCACGCCGTCGACGACAACGAAGCCATCCGTATTTCGGTTCGATACTGTCACAATCATGGAATCGTTGATGTGAAATTTCCCAAGGGACGAACCGACCGCAGAGCCTTCGCGCTGGCGCTGGTTGACGGCCATCTCTTTCGTGTCTTCGCCTACCGAAACCGTCACCGGAGTCTTTGTGGATCGATTGCCAGACGCGACGTACAGCAGCCTGACTTCGTACGTGCCGGACTTTGGGACATTAATTTTGAAGGTCGCCGTTTTTTTGCCCTTGCCATTGTTACCATCGTGAAGGTAAGTCCGGCCACAGACAGGAGACAAAGCGCCTGACGTCCACGAGCCCGTTGTTTGTGCGTCCGCATCATCAGTAACCAGTCCGGGAAGCGTCTTCGCAGGTTTTCGCACAGACTTGTCATCCCAGCCCAGCCGCTGCCCGTCGCGTTCCAGTTCGGCCTTCAGCGTCGCATAGTCCACATCCTGCACAGCAATATCTTTGTCGATTGCCATGGCCGCGGCGGTTCCGGCGCTCTGGCCGAGAATCATGAACACCGGTTCCATCCGAATCGAACCATAGGCAACGTGGGACGAAGAAAGACAGACCGGCACCAATAGGTTCTCACATTCATTCTTCCGTGGAACGATGGAACGGTACGAAACGGGATACGGCTTCGGAAATCCATGCCCAAAACCGCCTTCGTTGCGCACAGTCTGAACGCCGTTTTCTTCCACGACCACTCGCTGACAGAAGTGTGAATCCATTGGATACGAAGCCAGACCCACAGAATCTTCAACGACCCGCCGTGATTCGCAGTCCGCCTGTGTGACGACATAGTCAGACACCATGCGACGGCCTTCGCGCACATACAACTGATGAGGCCAGAATCCTGATTCCTGAAACTCCTGCGGATCGAGTCCCCAGGCACTCACCCGCGCCTGGAGTGCTTCCGGAACGCGAGGATCGTTTGCCAGGAAGTACATCAGCCCCTGCTGATAGTTGACGTGGTCCTGAAACATGCGTTCGCGCAGTTCGTGCAATTTGCGAAACGGCATCGGAAGTCCACGGCGTGGCGGAGGGAGTTTGGTAATCGAACCTGGCTTGTACGTGCCGTCGGGCCAGCGATAACTGCCGCCGACATAATCGGACGAGAAACTGCCGGCGTTGTTGCTGTCGCCCTTCCTCATCTGAATCGGCCCGTCGGTCAGCGAATCGGTCGTGTAATTCAGACGCCACTCGATGCGGTCATCGGAATTCAGGAAGCGAGACAGCAGAGCGTAGCGATGGGCGTCATATTCACGAGGTTTCGGGAACGCGATTCTGTCCGCATCGCGTGAAAGTTGAATTCGGAAATTGTAAGCCTGCACTTTGAAGTCGCCGTCGCCCGGTTTTCCATGAGTTTCGGCGGCGATTTCGGGCAGCAGCCCTGACGACGGATCATGCGGAATGACGTAGGGACTCAGTGGCAGTCGGCAAAACTGATACACGTTTTTCCACGACACCGTTTGCCATTGCCCCCCCAGAGATTCGTCGTAGGCTGCCGCAGGTTCTCGTCCCACGCGGTAGGAAACATGCGCAGCGGCCAGCAGGTCGCCTTCATAAGTACTGTCCACAAACAGGGCCGCCCGAACGGTCTCTCCGGTTTCCATGGTGGCAGACACCAATCTGTGCTGCTGCATCTCCACGGAGCTTAACGCACGTGTCAGAAGAACCCTGACCCCCGCCTCATCCAGCATTTTTCGGAACAGTGTTTCCGCCTCCGACGGACGATAGTCGCGAGCTTTGCCGATACGGTTGTAGAATTCCAGAGCCAACCCGCCGATGGAATCTTTCCTGCCGAGATCCGTCGCTGTCAACCCTCCGGACGTCATTCCCCCGACGTGCCGGTTGAAGGACAGCAAAACGGCTTTCTTCCCTTCGCGCGCGGCCTGAATGGCAGCCGTCACACCGGCCGGTGTTCCTCCATACACGGCAACATCGCACTCGATCAACTTCGGCTGCCCAGGCTTCACTTGTTCGTAGTAGCGTGGCCCATCAGCGGCAGTTACCTCGCTGACCCAGGCCAGATACGAGACACCACTGAAAACCACGGAGATCAGCCATACGACTTGATTTGAAACTTGTTTTCGGCTGGTCATGGATTTGCTATTCTTCTGTGACGCAGACATGCAGTCGCGTGGTTGCAGTGACGCCATCGTTTCGGCTGCGCTGAACGCTGACGATGTAGTCACCTGGTTGCTGATAAGTGTGATGTGCAATGGCGTAGCCGTCGGCGGCCTGCTGGTCGACGTTGCCGTCTGATTTCACTGTAACGGGAGGACTGCCGTCCCCAAAATTCCAGACCTCATTTCCCTCCTGATTTCGGAACGATCGAACCTTGAACGTAATTGGCTCATTCACCCTGTTGTCGAATGTCGGCCAGTACGCTGCGTGAATCCCTGGGACGTAGTGGTCCGGCTGGTTCGGATCAAGAACATGGACATCGGCAAAGTCATAGTCGATGTTTCCGGCCCGATCGGTGACCTTCAGAATTTCGCTGAAGACGCCGGGCTGGTTGTACGTGCGAGTGACTCTCGCGCCGGTCGCCGATGTGCCGTCCGAGAACGTCCAGTCATAGCTTTGAATGCTGTCCGTGGCGCTCCAGGACTTCGCCCCGTCCAGAACGGCGTCGGTACCGGCGATCAGAAAACTCTTTCGACGGGCGTTCGCCACCAGCTTCGGCCGATACTGACGGCGATAGGCTTCCCACAGAAACGCATAACCCGCCTGAGTGCCCCATTTGCCGGACGGCTGACGACTCTTGATCTCAAAGTGCAGATGCGACCAGCCGCCACTTGATCCCCTCTTACCAAGCAGACCAATCTCTGTTCCCTGGTGTATGGTCCGGCCGGGCCTTATCGCGTCGTTGATCTTGTGCAGGTGACTGTATCGATAGTACCATCCGCGTTCGTCTTTCAGGTATACGACATCGGATCTCGGTGCGACCGGACTCTTGCCCTCTCCATATTGCGCCGCGGCTCCGCCTTTCAGCAGATATTCCGGCAACACATCGTCACCTGCGGAAACGACAACAGCGTCGGTCGCCGCGATCACTCTAACCTGTCGTTCCGAACCGCCGATGTCCAGGCCGCTGTGATAGTAGATCTTCGGGAGAATCTTTGTTCCACCATCGACCGGTTCGTTGTCAAACCACGTTCGCGTCGCGAACCACCGCTGATCCACGGGATAAACCAGCGAACCGGGCTTCACCAACGGAGATTCCTTCGGCCACAAACGCAGCCTTGCGTCTTTGTCCAGCCCCCAGAACGTCGGCGTGCCGTTGGCGTTGTATCCTTGGGTGATCGAACAGTCGATCTGCACTCCGGCAACTCGCTGCGGCAGATTGTACATCCCCGATTCAATCGCGATCTTCACGCCATTGACCTGCACTGTCACCATCGCACTGCGAACCGCCTGACGAACAGGATCGCGAGTTTCCTGCAAGTCCACCAACCTGACGTCAACCTTCTGTCCGTTGCAGAGTTCCACGGTTGTCGATTCACCGACAGTCAGGTCGACAACGCGAACGAGCGGCGTGAGCGCTGGAGCATCCGCAGCGTGTAAGTCCACTTGCAAGCCGCAAGCAGCCAACATTGGCAGCAGGAACGAGGGCAGCAAGGCGAGGTTTTTCATGATTGGTTTCCGTGGCATTTCGTTCTCCCGTCGTAACAAATCAGGGCGTCTCAAGCCCCGGCCGAATGAAGGCTTCCGTAAAGCTGCGGTCGTACTGGTTGCTGCCTGCTCGCGAAGTCATCAGCAACAGATCTGTGACGGTTGCTTCGACGATCACGGCCAAAGCAAAGGGGGTACCGGCGTCGCGATTTTCTCCAGGTGGCGGCTACGGCAAGGTCGGTCTCGGGTTTTGGGAATCTGTATTCGACGTCCTATACGATCAACTCGCGGAACCCCTCAAAATGTTAACGAACTACTTGCCGCGACTCACTTCCGCTCGATGAGCTTCATCATGTCGTCGGTGATGGGCATGACTTCGAAGTCTTTGAAGAACATTTCGCAGTCGGTGCCACCGTGCATTTGCAGGCCGAGCTTGCCTGTTTTCTCGCACGCTTTGTCGACGATATCCGAGGTGCAGAATCCGTTGAGCGTCTGGACCAGGCGGTCGCCGTACGCGGCGGTGCAGGTCGTGTTCCAGTGGTCATCCTTGTTTCGGACCTTTTCGATGAACTCGTCGTTCGTGACGACCCAGCCGCGACCTGGAATCGTCTTGCCGTCAACAATTCCGGCGGTGTGCCAGAGGGCGGAGTCCTTGCCGTTGTTGGCGATTTCATTTTGGAAGCCGCGCAGCACCCACGGGGCGCTCGTTTCCTCGGCGCGGAAATACAAGGCGCTGTTACCTCCGTGCATCCGATACGTAACGCGAGCGATGAAGTTGTCGTAATTCTTCTTGGAGATGACCAGCCCGTCCTTACCCTGGCTCATGGAGTGGACGCCATGCAAAACGCCGTCTTCGGTAAAAGACCATTCTTCCGGGAGAACAAACCTGGCATTGGTGAGTTGGTAGTTGCCATCGTCGGTTTTGACGAAGAACGGATCCCACTTGCTTTCGCCCAGATCCTTGACGCGGATATTTCTCCAGGCGACAGAGCCGGACTTTCCGGCGTGAATCTGCAGTCCGAAAAATCCCTTCATCGAGAAGCTATCGAACAGATCGACGACCAGCTTGCCGTTCAGCCAGGTCTTGATGGACGGCCCGACGCACTGAATTTCCACGTCGTTCCACTCGCCTTCCTTACAGCTTGCCTGAGCGGCATCGAGACGATCCTGGGGAGTGTGGGCATCGAGCCAAACGATGCCAAATTTGTGGCCGCGACGCCCTTCATCGTAGATGCGGCCGGTCGCGTCGCCAGCAGGACGCATTTCGTACTGATAGCCGTAAACTCGCTCGCCATCGCCTTCCGAACGTGCGGCGGAGCGGAACTGGACGCCGGAATTCCCGGCTTCGAGGAATTTGTATCGCAGCTTCAGAACGAAGTTCCCAAATTTCTTTTGCGTACACAGGAATGTATTGCCCGGCGTATTCGGCATGCATTTCCCGACGATCGAGCCACCCTCGACTTCGTATTCCGCTGATCCACCATGTTTGTCCCAGCCGGTCAGGTCAAGGCCGTTGAACAGGGAGGTGAATCCATCCTCGACGTCCGCCGCCGACGCGGTCAGCCCGCAGGACGCCAAAAGTCCGATCACCATAGTCGCTACAAAAAGGTTTCTCATCGTTGTCTTTCCTGGAAGGGTTACTCGTGGATGGGGATGCTGATTCCGAACCCCCTGATTTTCGGCTCGTCGAGGATCGCGTCACGCGTCGATTGCCAACGTTCCAAAGCACCTATTTACCATTAAATCGGTAAAATCCAATGACCCGAAGGTGGGCTAGCGTCCGGTTCTCGTTAACCAACTCATTGGTCGTTCCTTACTTCAGCAGCCACTCGCTGGCCGCAGCTTGCTGCTGTGCGGCCTCGCCGGTGAAGGTGGCCAGTCCATCGGGCTGGGAAGCGGCTTGATACGCGGCGGTGATCGTCGCAGGCTGTGAGCCCTCGCCGGCCAGCCATAGTGGGCGCGGAGCCTGCAGTGCGATCAGGCCTGGCAGATCGAGATACTTTGCTCCACCAGGCAAGAACATCGGATCACGATAGTCGAGCACCTGGCCGAAACGAAACCCCTGGGTATCGATCGCGCTGCGGTCAATGGCATCGTCAGCGAGTCCGCCGGCAGCGGCAACGATGGGGCCAGTGCCGTGCCATCCGACAATGGCAACGCTTTTTAGATCTGGGTTCGGACAGGGGCCGGAGTCCGCGTGACGCAGGAAACTCACGATGCTCAACACATCGTGCACGCGCTTCGCAAACAACGCGTGGTTGTAGCCAAACGTGTAGCCAGCGAATTCTCGGGGATTCGCAACGACGTGCGTCTGCTTCACCGCTTCGCCACCCTGCAGGAACAGATCGGCGCCCAATACGGCCGAGCCCGCTTGAACCAGCTTCATCGCCGCGGGGTTCACGTTGCCGTCGTCACCGCAAACGGCGGCCTTGCCCGCATCATCGAGCCAGATGACAACGCGACCGTTCCATTGCTTGGGACACAGCCAGACGACGTTCACTTCTTCGCCGTGGGTCTTGTTAAGCAACGCGCCGGTATGTTTCACATAGTCGCCGCGATCCTGCTTTTCTTTGCGTGCCCATGCCTGGTCGCCCGCATTGGCGTACGTGCGGCCGATCAGCACCTCAGCGGCCGGGCGGATGACGTTTTTCAAGCCTTCAGCTGTCGCTGCCGCAGCTCGGAGTTGCCGCTCGGCGTCTTCGGTAAACCATGTCAGCAAGCTGCGTTCGAAATCCGGATCAGCGGCCTTCGGTGCGGGATGTTTGTCGTCCCAGACCGTGAGCTGCTCGGGCGGCAGTGGATCAAAATCGTGCTCGATCACGGGTGCCTGCGAACCGAGCTTGAAATGTTTATTCAAGAACGTGTAGAAAGCGGAGCGCGTGACCGCGTTGTAGTTGTGCGGGAAGTGCTCACCTCGTTTCAGAATGACGTTGTTCGGCTTGCCGTACGCTGCGTAGAGCTGCTGCAACTCAGGGAACCCCTTGGTGGCCATCTCTTTGGTCCAGTCGTTCGCAGAGTTCATGCCTTGTGGCCTCGGCGCAGCCAACGCGGCGAACTCGACATTGCCCGTATTCACACGCAACAAGCTCGCGTTCTCGCAGGTGCAGCCACCCTGCATCGCAGTGCTGACCATGACGACGGGAAACGAGAGTTTGATGCGGTCGTCGATCGCCGCCAGTATCATCGTCTGAGTGCCGCCGCCGCTACGTTGCGGGTCGACCTCCGGCAGGCTGAGCAGAAAGTCCAGTCCGCGGACGGCGTTGAGCGTTTGCAGGCCCATGACATTCTGGCAATGCGCCTCGGCCTGCGGGCTGAACAGACCCCAGCCCCGCGTCTTGTTCATCTCCGGGCGCTGTTTCGCAAACCCATGGACAAGTTCACGCGAGAGCTGAATCGAATCGGAATCGCCAAGCATGTCCCACTGCCATACCACGCAGCCCATCAAGGCCAGTTGGCGACACTGCGACTGGTAGGTGCTGCGCCCGGCACTCTCAAAACGCTCCGCGCCGTCGGCGATTAGATTGCGCAACTTGCTCTCGGGCGTTATGTCCAAACGCGCATCCTTGCGGTGGCCGTGCGCGAGCATGACTCCCGGCAGATTACCCTGGATGTTTGTCGGGCGGTACAGATTGCCTGTGACGAAAAAACCGGGTACGCTCTCGAAATAGACCTTCTCCACCGTGTATCCATCGCCCTCGATCTTACCGTGAACCACCGGATTGAGAGGTGTCCTGGTCGGCATCGGCCAGAGACCGGTCGCCACCAGAATCTGTCGCCGGACGTATTCCCTGCGTCGTTCCCACTGGTCGAGCGATTCCGGCGGATTGAATGGGAAATAGCCGTTCAGATCCTTGAGCGGCTGATGGCGGACGTCTTCGGCGGAAGCCGTCACAGTGACGCACAGCAGAACGACGAGAGCGATGAAGTGTTTCATGGTTTGATATTCCTGTTCTTTCAAGCAGTTTCCCGAAACCGTTGCCGGTGCCAGACTGATTTTTCTTTCGCTTGTTTCCCTTAGGCATGCGACGAAAGGCGTTTCAACCTACGTTGGCTCCACCTGGCTGGCTAGTTTCAGGCGACGGATGGACAATCTTTCCAGCATCTCGTTATCGATCTCGACGCCGATTCCCGGACCGCATGATACACGTACGAAGGCACCGGACCGACCGAACTGCTCGATATCTACGAAGTACCCCAACGTCTCCTAAGCGAGTTTTATGCCAATGTCTGTGGGATACGTACAGCCGGGCAGCGGGGCCAGCGCGAACTCGCTCGCCATCGAGATCCCCGCACCGGTCCGACGGTCACACCACAATGGCACCTGACGCGCGGCACCAATCGTAATTCAACCTGGCCTGCGACAGCCCACCCACGCGTCCAACCTTGATATTCACAATCTGGCAGGCTCCCAGCGTCACGGCATTTCCGTCCATCGTCGCATCATCATACGCCCCTTCGTCCAGACACAGCGGGGTGGTCAACCGTACCAACCGTTTAGTCGTGAGCAATGTGATTCGGCTGTGCAGTCAGCACTGAGAGATGTCCTCGTCGACAAAAATGCAACACCCAGTGCACGCGTTTCAGCAGCAAAAGAGTTCAAAAGTCTGTACGAGAATGAGGACTTTGGGGGTGACGATGAAGCCCGGTGCAGTCACTACGAATCACTTTGGAGTCGTAAGATACGAGCAGCGTCGCAGGTCAGCACAGAAGCGATGGTTGAGATACGTGACTACGTGGATAGCGTCGACTTTGACATGTTCGCGATAAGCGAGCGAGAGGTTGAGATACTGGAGGAGAGGGCGGCAACTAACAGATCCGCGAAATGAAACAAAGTCCCCAGCGTGTGGCCAGGAGGCTGTCACAGAATATGCTTGGCAGTCGTGGAATGTCTGGTTGAGTGGTACGTGTTGGAAGTGAGCAAGTTTCTTTATCTAATCGTCATCGCGCCAAGCCAGAAACGAACGCAAATTTATTGATCTTATTACCGCCGAAGCCGTTATAGGGAAGGAGGCTGTCAATGAGGCATCACTGGAGGGAATGACAGCAATCGCGGCCTTCAGCTTGGAAGGCTGGACGTCCGTGTTTGAGGAAGACGATGTTGCAGTCGCCACCTCGTATGGTCAGCCCTGTCACTCGTCAGATCACTCAGCAAGAGTCGGAGCGAATCTGGTGAGCTTGCGAATTAATGCGGACACAGCCAGTTCAGCAGGGAAGACATTCTGCTGGTGACAAGTACCGCGAAAGCGATTTATCGAAAGCACTCTGCCCGGCGGTCATGACTGAGGCAAGTACAGCACTGTGTAGAAGAATTAACCCGAGGAGATGCAATGGCGAGCGTAAACAAAGACAGCAAGGGATGGCGTGTGTTGTTCGTGGATCCGAATGGAGACAGAAAACAGCTGCGTCCTGGTAAAGGAACGAATAAGGCCACTGCACAGCAGGTCGGGCGCCATGTCGATGAACTGGTGGCGTACGTGTCGTCCAAAGGCACATTGGCGCGCCAAACAGCGATGTGGCTCGGTGAGATCGGTGACACACTGCATGCAAAGTTGGCGAAAGCGGGACTGGTGGAGCCTCGGCATTCGGGCACGTTGGCGGAATTTATTGCTGGCAACATTAGCAGTCGCTCAGAATTGAAGCCGAGAACTATTGAGCTGCTGAGACAGGTCGAACACAACTTGGTAGGGTTCTTTGGTTCATCAAGAAAGCTGCGAAGTATTACACCGGCTGACGCTGCCGACTTCCGGCGGTGACTGAAGAGTGACCAGCAGCTTGGCGAGAATACGATTCGTCGACGCTGTGGCCGTTCCCGTCAGTTCTTCGCTGCTGCAATCAAACGTCAGGTCATCGATCAGAACCCGTTTGACGGAATGCCGGTGACGGTTCAGGCAAATAAGTCGAGAGAACACTTCGTATTTCGTGAAGACACAACCAAGGTTCTCGAGGCATGTCCAGACGCTGAATGGCGGCTGATAGTATCACTGTGTCGGTTTGGTGGACTGCGGTGTCCATCTGAGATTCTGGAGCTTCGACGCGAAGACATTGTCTGGGATCAGAACAGGATTCTTGTGACAAGCCGGAAGACTGAGCACCACGCCGGACACGAGACAAGAGTGATCCCGCTCTTCCCTGAACTCGTTGAGCCACTGAGAGACGTGTTTGAACAGGCTGCAGAAGGGGCCGTTTACCTTATCACTCGATATCGCAGTCAGAACAGCAATCTGCGAACGCAGTTCAACCGCATCGTGCGGCGGGCTGGTCTGAAGCCGTGGCCCAAGCCATTTCAGAATTGCAGAAGTACGCGGGAAACGGAATTGATGGAGTCATATCCGGCACACGTTGTCTGCGCCTGGATCGGCAACAGCGAAGCCGTGGCCAGAAAACATTATCTGCAGGTGACAGATGAACACTTCCAGCGAGCAGCTGATGAAAAGGTGGCACACCAGGTGGCACAGAAGGCATCCGAAACGGAGAGTCGCGGAAGGCGACTCGATCTGACGCAAAGCGTTGCGTGAAAGGCGGATATGCAAAAACGCCGGGAGGCGAACCTCTCG
>LWDU01043118.1_pt1 | contig 15757 bp, 16 predicted proteins | sample 727161 | NCBI WGS metagenome assembly LWDU01 (sample SAMN04566230, study PRJNA314399) | hydrothermal vent metagenome | isolation source: deep sea hydrothermal plume seawater | place: Mexico: Gulf of California, Guaymas Basin | collected 2004-07-11 | reverse complement strand
TGTAGTGTGCCCGCTTAGCCCTCTCAGCCCACAGAAATCGTGGCTTTTCATCGCCCTGCCATTTAAGGGAGGCAACCAATCCATCATTTATCATACCTGAAAGAATGTATGGAACCCACATAAACAAAGTAAGGGTTGAGACCCAAATCAACATTTCTAACTCTACTGACATTATAATTAACTCCTTTTAGTTGTTATCTAAATCCTCTAATTTTAACAGAATTTAATGAGGAAGTGGCGATAAAATATTAACAATATGTTCCACTACGTGCTCTTTAGTTAATTTTTCAAACTCCGGGTCACTCATCATTGCACCCATGGCTTCCATATCAACATCATAAAAATTCACAATTGCAGTTTTATCATCTACATGGCCGCAAGTTGTCCTAGTGTCATCACATATTTTTTCCCTATTTTCGGTGTCATTATCAAAGATCTCCCGCCAATCGGAATACGATGATTTTATTTTTACAACTACATTAACGTCCATAATATTGGTCCTTTTTCCAAATTAAACAGCTTTATGTTTAGGATACATAAGTCGATGGTTGACACCAGATCATTTACGTATATTGGCCATGAAACTACACCCCAATGTGTCACCAATGTGTCAAAGCTGATTTAGATACACATCAGAGCAGTATGAAAGTAAGGTGGGGATTGGAGCGGGCGATGAGATTCGAACTCACGACTTCAACCTTGGCAAGGTTGCGCTCTACCCCTGAGCTACGCCCGCATATCAACCATGTAAAATTCGTGATTGCCATCGTTAAAAAGAACGCAAATAATAGTCATCCAGGCCTGCTTTGCAAGCCGGATTTTATTAAGGGGCCTTTCTTTAAAATATAGAGATAGCTTAATTCTTTTGTCCGTATGGCCGTGTAAATCTGGAATATGGCTTGCAAGTTGTTAATCATATGCCAAGTATGCGATTGATAATATTAACTTAAACAAGAAAGGCTCTTTATGTCAGAAATTCTTGATGGTAGTGAAAACATTGCGGGTGCTCAACCCAATCCAGGAGTTTCCTCAGGTGACGCCGAGGGCCTAGTTATAGAATCAAACACCGAGAAGTTTGGTGATGATGTAATTAACGCATCCTCTAATGTACCTATAATTGTAGATTTTTGGGCGCCATGGTGTGAACCATGCAAACAAATGACCCCCATCCTCGAAAAGCTCGTCCTTGAGTATAATGGTCAGGTCAAACTAGTTAAAATTAATATTGATGAAAACCAGGCCCTAGCCCAACAATTGCGCGTTCAATCAATTCCTATGGTTTATGCGTTTAAAGATGGGCGCCCGGCAGACGTATTTAGTGGGGCATTGTCGGAAAGTCAACTTCGTAAATTTATTGAAAAACTCACCGGCGAAGATGGATCACCTATAGATCAAGCCGTTCAGCAGGCAAATAGCCTTATAGAAGCGGGTGATACAGAAAACGCTAGTTCTATATTTAATCAAATTTTAGCCGCCGACAATCAGAATGCTGAAGCGCACGTCGGTCTCATAAAATGTCTGATGGCAGCAGGCGAATCAGATCAAGCTCGTAATTACTTAGCGGGCCTTTCCGAAGAACTTCGAACAAATCAATCTATTTCAGCAATCCAGACAGCCCTGGAGCTAGAAGAACAAACGGCGGAAGCCGGGGAAGTTGGTGAGCTGAAACAAATCGTCCAAGATAATCCAGACGATCACCAGGCCCGATTTGATTATGCTTTGGCGCTATATGGAGCTGGCGAGACCGAGATTGCTGTTGAAGAACTAGTGGAAATTATAAAAAGCAATCGGGAATGGAATGATGATGCAGCACGACAACAGCTTTTTAAAATATTTGAGGCACTGGGACATGAGGACCCTATTACTGTTGCGGGGCGCCGCAAGATGTCAACGGTTTTATTCTCCTAATGTATGAACAAAAGCCCGCTGTGGTTGGGGACCCTTTTGGGCTACCGTTTGAAGATTTGCCGGAAAATCTGCCAATTTTTCCGCTTCCTGGGGCTATGTTATTACCACATGGTAGAATGCCGTTAAACATATTTGAACCACGCTACTTAAAAATGATTATGGATAGTCTTAAACAGTCACGCTTGATTGGTATGGTGCAGCCGTTAGAACTATTATCTGATCCAATTCCAGAAAAAACAGCCCTTTTTCATATCGGCTGTGCCGGACGAATTACGGCTTTTGCCGAAAGTGATGACGGGCGCTTCATGATAACGCTTCAGGGTGTCTGTCGTTTTGAGATCGAAAAAGAACTCCAAGAGAAAGGCCCCTATAGACGGGTTAAACCAGATTTTAACAATTTTAAAGAAGATCTTTCATTTGATAATCCCAATATAAATCGCGAGGGACTTATTCCCCTCTTAAAGGACTACTTAGAACTCAAGGGTGTCAAAGTACGAATAGAGGACTTAGTAAAAATTGAAGATCGATTTCTAATTCCAACACTTGGCATGATTAACCCTTTTGATTTTCGAGAAAAACAGGCAATTTTAGAAACACGCAATATAAGTGATATTGCAAATATAATAATTTCGCTGATGGAAATGGAGCTTAAATCATCTAATCAAACCTCGACAAGGCATTAAAAGGACCCTCAAATGACTGCCCAATCGATTGACCCTAAATTATTGCAAATTTTAGTGTGTCCATTAACCAAAACAAGTTTACGGTATGATAAAGAGAAACAAGAACTAATTAGCGATAAGGCTAAACTGGCGTTTCCTATTAGGGATGGTATACCAATACTGTTAGCAGACGAAGCTAGGAAATTAGACTAATATTACTTAATTTCTACGGTGTAATTTTTTTGCTTGGCAAAAACAACTTGAGTAAAGAGCTTTTCTTCATCCTCCCTATCAATTAGATGCGGTTATACTCGCTAAAACCACTATTACTTAAACAGCCCCAAAAAACCAAAAAATCTGCTCAATACTATTTAAAATTAGAGTGCCTCCCCCTTTAATAAACGCGGAAGATCGCCAACAGATCCCATAGCATGTAGCATAAAAAATTTCTTCAGTGGGTTCGCCTTATTAATAGTGGCAAGACCAAAATCGCGCACCGCTTTAATTGGACTAATATCGTTTGAAAATAAACGGTTGAGGCCGTCAGTCATGGCCAACATGACAGAGCTATCGAAACGCCGCCATTTCTGATATTTTTCTAAAACACCAGTACTGCCAATATCAAGGCCAAGGCGTTTCGCATCAGTCAGAACTTCTGCTAAAGCTGCAACATCCCGAAGACCTAAATTCAAGCCCTGCCCAGCAATGGGGTGTATTACATGAGCGGCGTCACCTATCAATGCCAAACGTTCAGAAATGCATGTTTCCGTATACTGCAAAGACAAGGGATAAGCCCAACGAGGACCGACAAAGGTTGGATCGCCCAGATGGTCTCCAAACCGGCGTTTGAACTCGCTGGTAAAATCATTATCAGATAAATTCAGAATTTTTTCAGCTAAATTAAACTTCTCGGTCCAAACTATTGAGGAACGGTTTTTTTCGCCCCGCTCTCCGCGTAACGGCAAAATCGCAAATGGTCCTGCCGGCAAAAAATGCTCATACGCTATATTATGGTGTGGAACCGCATGGTCAACTGTAAGTACAATCGCTGTCTGATGGTATGACCATGTCGTACAATCAATACCCGCACTCTCTCGAATCTTCGAACCTTTGCCATCAGCACCAATAACAAGGCTAGATTTAACTTGTGCACCATTGGTCAAAAACGCATGGACACCGCCAACCCCACGCAAAATTTGATTGATTTTAGTTGGAGCTAAAAAAATGATGTTTTTATTATTTTGAATTTGGGCTCTGCATGCCTGACGAAAATGCCTATTTTCAACCATAAACCCTAAAGCTTCGCACAAAACATCTTCATAATTGTAGTGGAGAAAAAGGCTCGATTCCGCATCCACCACGCGAATATCTTCTATTGGTGAAAAATTTTTTCCTAGGTGTCGCCAAATACCGATTTGATTCAGCATTTTTTGGGGTGTCGCTGCTATTGCCGACGCACGACCATCAAATTCACCACCCGTTTGAACCAATGGATCAACCTGATCAACAAGAGCAACCCTAAGGCCAACATTAGAAAGGGCTATAGCAAGACTACTCCCGACCATTCCCGAGCCAACGATTAACACATCTGTTTTGTGAATTACTTGATCATTATCAGTCATTTAATAGAACTGCGCCTCAAAAAGACAATTGTCCAGCCGCAATTTCGCTTTTTACTTTTACAAATGTGTATAAATAATAGCCAAAAAATTTATGTTGCCCTTTTATTGAGCACAATAAATTTTTTAATGTTTAAGCATTAAGGACACCATAACTAAACTATTGATAAATAAGATGATTTAAAGTTTTAAAAAATCGGCACGGATTTTGAATGTCAGTAGGCTAATGCCAGGCGTAACTAAAACCGAAGGGCTTAGCATCAAATACTCTTTCTGAGTGCAGAAACAATATGGCAACGGAGAAAATATCATGCTTTGTTTTAAGCTAAAACTTACAGCAGTTTCATATATTGTATTACTAACCAGCTTAATTTTCCTATACCCGGTCGAGGCTATCGCAGCGGAAAAACTAAACGAGGGTAATACTGCTTGGATTATTACAGCAACTGCGCTGGTGTTGTTTATGACAATGCCTGGACTAGCGCTGTTTTATGGTGGGTTGGTTCGGTCAAAAAACGTTTTGTCTGTATTAATGCAGTGTTTTGCTATTTGCTGTGTTGCTTCTATTGTGTGGCTTGTCGTAGGATATTCCATAGCCTTTGGAGGTGATAACATCTGGTGGGGGGGGCTTTCTAAAGCATTCTTGGGCGGTGTAACCACCAAAACCTTATTCGGTAATATTCCGGAAAATGTATTTTTTATGTTCCAAATGACCTTTGCAATTATCACACCGGGGCTAATTGTAGGCGCTTATGTCGAGCGTATTAAATTTAGCGCTGTCTTATTCTTTACTGCCCTTTGGTTAATTTTTGTATATGCCCCATCAACCCATTGGATCTGGGGTGGTGGTTTTTTAAGTGATCTCGGCTGGGCGAGCTCAACTCTTAAAGGCTTCGCTACTATGGACTTTGCTGGAGGGCTTGTTGTTCACGCAAATGCAGCTGTCGCTGCGCTGGTCATTGCTAAAGTGTTGGGCTCCCGTAAAGGGTTTCCAGACGAGCTCCGCCCACCCCATAACCCCGGTTTAGTGATGATTGGAGCCGCAATGTTGTGGGTTGGCTGGTACGGCTTTAATGCAGGCTCGGCTCTGGCAGCAGATGGAAATGCAGGTATGGCTATGACTGTGACACATATTTCAGCCGCCACTGCTTGTTTGGTTTGGATCTTGATCGAATATGTTAAATTTGGCAAACCAAGTTTGGTTGGTATCGCAACCGGTGCAATCGCTGGACTTGCTACCATTACACCAGGCTCTGGTTTTATTGGTCCGGCTGGCGCACTAGTATATGGAGCGCTCTCCGGCATCATCTGTTTTTATATGATTACGGTTGTTAAAACTAGATGGAAGATAGACGACTCGCTTGATGTTTTTGCCGTTCACGGCGTAGGCGGCATACTGGGTATACTTTTAACCGCCATTTTTGCCGATATAAGCTTAGGCGGAAACGGGCTTGCAGCTGGCGTTAGCATCAAAATAGCATTTCTTGGTCAGTTGTTGGCGACTATCATTACAGTAATCTGGGCAGGCCTTATAACCTATGTTCTACTCAAAATCACCCAGTCACTTTTTGGGCTGCGTGTTACAGAGGACGACGAAATTGAAGGTCTTGATATCACTTCACATGGCGAACGTGGTTATGACCTTTAAACCAACTCGCTGGAAAAGGAATTGGTGTTATGAAATACATCATCGCTATTATTAAACCTTCTAAATTAGAGGCAATACGAGAAGCACTAATGACGATAGGTGTAGAAGGCTTAACCACCAGTGAAGTTTCTGGGTTTGGTAGGCAGAAAGGTCACACTGAAATTTATCGGGGCGCAGAATACGTTACCAGTTTTGTACCAAAAACCAAAATTGAAGTGGCGGTTAGTGATGCTTTGGCCGACAACGTAATAGAAACCATCCAAAGCGAGGCTAGTACTGATAATATAGGTGATGGTAAAATTTTTGTTCACGAATTAGCCGATGCAATCAGAATCCGCACGAATGAACGCGGCGAAGAGGCCCTCTAAAAATATTAAACCATCATCACTTGTGGTAATATTAATAGAAGGATAGATTATACCCTGTTTTATGGCCCCATATTAGTGTGGGGCCAAAGTTTTTAAAGCGATTAAATAGATGTACAACACTAATCTTGATAAACTAACAGATTATCCTTTTGATCGATTACGAGCCTTGTTAAAGAATATTGAGGGACCAAAAAACAAAGCGCCGATGATCATGTCTTTAGGTGAACCACAACACCCGCCCCCCGCGCTTTTGATGAAAACAGTTAATAAACATGCAGACCAATGGGCTAAATACCCTCCCATAGCTGGAACGCCAGACATATTAAACGCTATCAAAGATTGGTTGATCCGTCACTACGGGTTGAAGTCAGAAACAATTAATCCTGAAAAAAATATTAGCGTCGTTTCTGGCACCAGAGAAGCGCTTTATATGGCTGGCGCCATCGCTATTCCACCGCTAAAACACAAGCGACAACCGATTGTGCTAATTCCCAACCCATTTTATCAAGTCTACATTGGATCAGCTTTGATGAACCGGGCAAAGTCGGTTTATATGTCAGCAACTAAAGAAAACGGTTTTCTACCAGACTTTCAATCACTTGACGAAGACACATTAAGCCGCACGGCGTTAGCCTTTTTGTGCTCCCCCTCAAACCCCCAAGGAGCTGTAGCCAATCTGGAATATTTAAAGAAGGCTATCTTATTGGCCCGTGAATATGATTTTGTTATAGCAATCGATGAGTGTTATGCAGAAATTTATGACACAGCCCGGCCACCGGGTGGTCTTGAGGCATGCCAAGCTTTAGGTAACAATTATCAAAATGTTCTTGTTTTTCATTCTCTTTCTAAACGATCAAGTGCCCCTGGTTTGCGATCAGGCTTTGTTGCTGGCGATCAAAATTTAATTCAAAAATTTAAAATACTACGTAACTATGGTGGTGCATCAGTGCCCGGCCCACTAATGGCGGCTTCTGCAGCCTTGTGGAAAGACAATAAACATGTTGAAAAAAATCGAGCACTTTACCGCCAGAAATTTGATTGTGCTGACCAAATACTTACTGGTAAATTCGACTACTATCGACCCGCAGGCGGTTTCTATCTTTGGTTAAACGTTGGTAATGGCGAAGCAGCGACAAAAATGCTATGGGAAAAGGCCGGTATTCGCGTAATACCGGGCAGTTATCTGGCGCGAAAAGATAAATCCGGGGAGAATCCAGGCGCAGGGTTTATACGTATAGCCCTAGTTCAAAAACCAGAATTTATTCACGAAGCTCTAGTCCGCGCCATCGATACATTATAAAAAACCCCTTTATAAGACAAATTTATTAAAAAGATCGTATTTTTCGATTATTACACGTTGTCAAAGAATAGATTAGAATCAAAGGCTTGGCACCACGTATTAACTATATTTAAATAAAGTCCACATATAATGATTAAATGGCGCATTCGACACCTATAATGGATCAGAGAACTAATAAAACAGCTTCTGTTTTTAAATTTTTCCCACGGCTATTTCCTGAGAGTTTTTCAAAATTGGCCGGAAGACGATTTAAAGAGTTAATTGGCGCAGTTTTAATTATTCTCGCCTTAACATTAGTTGTCTCCATTTTAAGTTATCACGCTTCTGACCCCTCATTAAACAGCTCAGCCAGCGGCCCAGCAAACAATGTGCTTGGATTAATTGGTTCGCACTTAGCCGACTTAATATTACAAATATTTGGCATTACGGCACTCCTGCCCAGCCTAATTTTTAGTGCTTGGGCGTGGCGGTTTTTAAATAAAAAGGGAGTAAACTTCATCTGGCTTCGCGTTTTAGCTTTAATTACTGGTCTAATATTAAGCTCAATGGCCTTTTCCGTTATTACGCCTCCAGAAACCTGGCCTTTACGCACCGGTATTGGCGGGGTTGCCGGACAAACGTTATTTCTCCAAGCAATCACAGCAATGGAACCGCTTAATTTTTTATATAGCAATATATGCATTATCATTTTGAGTGGTTTATTGAGTGTCGCTATCTTAATTTATGCGAGTGGTCTAGATCGCTCTGAATGGTCGGCTTTAGGACACGGTACCATCCATTCGTGTGTTTCAATTTGGCGGGGTATAATATCTTTAACCCGCCAAGCAAAGGCGCTAAGGGAACGAATAGAGCCAACATTTGAAATTAATAAAAAAGAAAACGAAAGTACATTTAAGGCCATTAATACCGTAACACCTTCTAACAACTCGCTGGGCCCTAATTCTAAAACTACAAAACAAAAAAAGCCCGCCGTAACAGAAAAAACAAAAAAAATAGCGGCTGGCGTGCGCTCCAAAGATGCCGGACAAGGAACACTTATTCTCCCAGTTTCAAGTATTTTTCAATTACCGCCTCTGGATATACTTGAAGCACCTCCGGCCACAACAGAAATAGATGGGGCCGATAAAGATGCCTTAGCCCAAAATGCTGAACTGTTAGAGAGCGTTCTACAGGATTTTGGTGTTAAGGGGACCATCGTAAACGTACGCCCGGGACCTGTCGTAACACTCTATGAATTAGAACCTGCCCCCGGTACAAAAACATCACGGGTTATTGGGCTGTCTGACGATATTGCACGATCAATGTCTGCTTTGTCCGTCAGAATTGCCGTTGTACCCGGACATTCAGTCATTGGTATAGAATTACCAAACACAAAAAAAGATACTGTTTATTTCCGGGAAATATTAGCCTCAGCGGCTTACGAGAAAGCAAATTTAAGGCTCCCCCTAGTTCTCGGCAAAGATATTGGTGGTTTACCTTGTGTAGTAGACCTTTCCCGAATGCCACATCTATTGATTGCCGGAACAACAGGGTCTGGTAAGTCGGTAGCTATTAATACAATGATTTGCTCTCTGCTCTTTCGGCTAAGTCCTGATGAATGTAAATTTATTATGGTAGATCCAAAGATGTTGGAGCTGTCGGTCTATGACGGTATACCCCACCTATTATCTCCAGTTGTAACAGAACCTACCAAGGCTGTAATTGCTTTGAAATGGGTCGTCAGGGAAATGGAGGACCGTTACCGATTAATGTCGCAAATGGGCGTGCGAAACATTATGGGCTACAATGCGCGCTTGAGTGACGCATCAAAAAAGGGCGAAAGCCTAACGCGGCGCATACAAACTGGCTTTGACGAAGCGGGAATGCCAATTTACGAAGACCAACCACTCAATACTGATCCATTACCGCTTATTGTAATCGTAGTGGATGAAATGGCCGACCTTATGATGGTCGCTGGAAAAGATATAGAAGCGCTAATCCAAAGACTAGCCCAAATGGCACGAGCTGCAGGCATTCACTTAATTATGGCAACACAGCGCCCGTCCGTTGACGTGATCACCGGTACAATTAAAGCAAACTTCCCAACGAGGATCAGTTTCCAGGTAACTTCTAAAATTGACAGCAGGACAATACTTAGTGAGCAGGGCGCTGAACAACTGCTTGGCCAGGGCGATATGCTATACATGGCTGGTGGTGGGCAAATCACGCGGGTTCACGGCCCATTTGTTAGCGACGAAGAGGTTGAACAAATTGTACATTGTTTAAAAGCACAAGGGGATCCAACTTACATCGAAGCCGTTACCAAAGATATTGAAGACGATCTAAAATTACCAGGGCCCGGCGGTATAGAGAGTGCCGACAAATTATACGATGAAGCGGTCGCTATTATTGCTCAAGAAGGCAAGGCTTCCACCAGTTTAATTCAACGCCGCCTTCAGATTGGTTATAACAGGGCAGCACGTATCATAGAACAAATGGAGGCTCAGGAAGTTATTGGCAAAGCTGACCGCGTTGGACGCCGCGAAGTTCTTATCGGCACTAATTAAGTCGACACATAAAATCTGACCGTTGATCCGGTTTACCTTTTATAAATTTATTGGTAAAGCAACTATATTTAAGAAAATATCCATGGTCAATTAGGTTCAAATTTTATGCAATTATTTAATTTACTTAAGATAATTATTGTTATTTATAGTATACTAGCTCCCAGCATATTATCATCCCAACCAATTGCTATAAAATTAAATGCCGAAGATCGTAAGGATGTGCTTCGTATTGAAACATATCTTAATGAAATAAAATCCTTGCGCGCCGATTTCTTGCAAGTTTCTTCAAGTGGCGAAGTAGCAACAGGAACTTTACTCATGCTACGGCCCGGTAGAATCCGCTTTGAATATGACCCCCCCAGTCCTATTTTATTAGTCGCCGATGGCGTTTACCTTAGGTATATTGATAAAGAACTGGAACAAGTTACTCACCTTTGGCTGGAAAATACACCCGTCTGGTTCTTGGTTAAAGAGGATATAAAACTAGCGGGTGATATAGCCCTAACTAAATTATCACGCAGCCCAAACGTATTAGCCATGACCTTAACCAAGTCAAAAGAGCCGGAAAAAGGGGCCATCACATTGATTTTTTCAGATAAGCCCTTGTTACTTAAAAAGTGGATTATTACGGATGCACAAGGGATCAAAACAACGATCACACTTAACAACTCGGAGCGTGCTATTGAAATTGATCCTTTGCTTTTTGAATTTAATGGCCTAACAAAAATTAAATAAATCAGTGGTTTTAAAAAAACGGGTTATTGCATCACTTGGCAACTACGGGGCTTGGTTTTAGTATGGAAAATAAATGAAAATTACAACTTGGAATATAAATAGTGTGCGCCTTCGATTGTCAGGCCTGGCCCGCATTATCAAAAATCTTTGTCCTGAAATTATTTGCTTACAAGAAATAAAAGTAACAAACGATTTGTTCCCATCTAAAGATATCGCGGACCTTGGCTATCCCCACCAAGCCGTCGCAGGTATGAAAGGATATAATGGCGTGGCAATTTTATCAAAACGACCTCTAACCAAGATAAAAACGAGGGAATGGTGCGGCAAGGCGGATTGTCGGCATATATTTGCAACCATCGCGGATAAACGGCTAGGATCCATTGAGATACATAACTTTTATGTCCCGGCAGGCGGGGACATCCCAGATCCAAAAGAAAATGCAAAGTTTGCTCATAAACTACAGTTTTTGAAAGAGGTGGCTGCATGGCAAAAAGGAAGGCAAAAAAGCCCAGGAAATATGGTCTTGGTCGGTGATTTAAATATTGCTCCGCTTCCAACCGACGTTTGGTCTCATAAACAGCTTCTAAAAGTGGTGTCCCATACGCCAGTCGAAGTAAAAGCATTAGAACAACTCCAACTATCCGGGCCTTGGATTGACGCAATTCGAAAAAAAATCCCGCCAGAAAAACCTGTCTTTACTTGGTGGAGTTATCGATCAAAAGATTGGACCATAAACAATCGTGGTCGCAGATTAGATCATATTTGGACAACCGAGGCGCTTAAAGAAAAAATTACAGCAGTAGATATTTATCAAAGTGCGCGGAGCTGGGAAAAACCCTCGGATCATGTTCCTGTAACGATTACCCTTACGCCATAAATATTAAATTTTAGCGAACTATTCTATAACCTTTAGGCTCAGTAACTAATATAAGTGCATTCGAGGGATCTTCCTCAATTTTTTGACGCAACCTATAAACATGAGTTTCAAGCGTATGTGTCGTAACACCAGCATTATAGCCCCAGACCTCGCCCAAAAGGACATCTCGAGACACAACGTGATCACTGGCCAGATATAAAAATTTAACAATAGCGGTTTCTTTCTCTGTCAGCCTAATTTTTTGGTCACTACGATTATCTTGCATTGTTTTATCTAAGGGTCTGAAACTGTAGTGACCTATTTGAAATACAGCATGCTCACTTTGCTCAACTTCACGTATTCGGGCACGAAGACGCGCCATTAACACGTTAATCCTAAACGGTTTTATAACATAATCATTTGCCCCTGCATCTAAGCCTAAAATAGTGTCGGCATCAGTGTCAAATCTAGACAACATAACAATGGGGGATTTTATTCCATTTTCTCGCATCATCCGACAAACTTCGCGGCCATCCATGTCTGTCAGGCTAACATCCATGAGTATTATGTCATAATATCGCTCCAATGTTTTATCTATTGCAGCTCGCCCATTATCGATACTATCAGTTAAAAATTCACCGTGAAGTTCCAATTGTTCTGTCAACATTTCTTGTAAATCTGTGTCATCAACAACAATGAGAATTTTTTTTGCAGCCGTCATGCCAAAACCCTATAGTCAATCATAAAAAGCTTTTTTTGATCCTTCACAATATTTGTGCCGCGTCGAGGCCTAATAATATCTATTAGATTTTATAGGGCTTGCAAGGTTTATATTTTTGCCAATCAAAAAACACAGCCTTTAACTGCTAGGTAATAATTGCCAGCAAAACAGACAAGTCCATGCTGTGCGTAAAAATAGCTTAAAATCAATATAAAATACGCAAGTTTTTGTTGGCATTAGATTTGCTTAGAGAGTCCCATAAACATTAATCAATTAAATTAGGGGGAAAAACAGTGGTACAAAAAGACGCATCAGTGGGAAGGGCTTTATTCAAACCTGATAATTATCACCTTCAAAAACCAGATAATCAAAACGATGGCATAAGACAACAAAACAACAAAAGTATTAAACCTTTTGGCCAAGACGGAATGTCTTTCTTAGATTTTCTTGATGTAATTAATCCACTTCAACATATTCCCCTGATTTCAACACTATATAGAAGCGTCACCGGTGATGAAATTGATCCTGCTAGCAAACTAATGGGGGGTTCGCTTTATTGGGGACCAATTGGCGCAGTTACATCACTAGTAGATGTGATGATTGAATTTAGTACAGGTAAAGATATTGGCGAACATATGTTAGACATAACAAAAGGAGATCATACAGACGTCAAAACAGCCGCACACGCTAGTGAGCCGGAAGTCGGAGAGGGGTCAATCTTACCTGACAGCCGCAGCTGGGTTCTATCAACAAAAACAACTGACGCAAGGCATTTGAATTATGGCATAGTCAAAAGTTCTATAGGTAACAATTCTCATGCAGAAAAAAGGGCCAATTATAATTCATTGCAACAGGTCTTACTCGATAAACTCCAAACACGGGTCAATATCAAGGATGGTGCAGATCCCCAATCAAGAGGAGGCTTGCACATCGAGAAAATCGCAGCGGCATATGAAAAAACATCGCATTTATAAAACAATCGACTGGTTAATATGAAAATATAAAAAAATAGCTAGGATTAATTCCTGCAGATGAAAAACAAAAATATTATTGCTGTTAGCCCTACAGGTGCGCTAACTTTTGAGAATAAAGTTTATAAATGTGCACTTGGTAAGTCTGGGGTAAGGACTAATAAAAGGGAGGGCGACGGAGCCACCCCTGCGGGTACGTTTCCAATCCGTGAAATTTTTTATCGTCCGGACCGCCTGGCTAGACCAAAAACAGGCTTAGCTCTATCGCCATTAAAACCAAATGATGCCTGGAACGATGATCCTGACCACACATATTATAATAGAAAGGTTTTGCTGCCGCATAGGGGACGAGTGGAGCCGCTGTGGCGAAAAGACGGTGTTTATGATATTATAGTTGTTATTGGCTATAATGATAAACCAGTGAAGAAATCAAAAGGCAGCGCAATTTTTTTACACGTTGCAAAAGATGGCTTCAAACATACAGAAGGCTGCATTGCGTTAAAACTAGGGGATTTATTGGAAATCATCACAAGCGTGACACCGCCTAGTCACATCACAGTATTATCGCCACAAACCGATTAAATCAGATCTGTCCAAAATCTAATGTGGCTATAAAACCGGGTATAAACGCAAACCCCGTGTCTAAGTGCTCTTGGCAAGTTAAGACTACACGGTGCGTGAACCAAATATAGCGGTACCTATACGAACATAAGTCGCACCAAATTGAATAGCTGTCTCATAGTCAGCGCTCATTCCCATGCTTAGTTCTTTAATATTATTCCGCTCAGCAATTTCGCGTAATAATCCAAAATGAAGGGCCGGTTCCTCGTTAGTTGGGGGAATACACATCAAGCCCTCTACCGGAAGGTTTAGATTAGTCCTACATATGTTAATAAACTCATCAGTCTCTTCAGGTAAGACCCCCGCCTTTTGTGGCTCTTTGCCAGTATTGACTTGAATAAAACAACGCGGCCGCCGATCCGCGTCGTTTATATAACGCGCCACGGCCTTAGCGAGCTTAAATCGATCAATAGTTTCAATAACATCAAACAGACTAACCGCTAACGCCGCTTTATTAGTCTGGAGCGGCCCAATAAGATGGAGTTGGGTGTCTGGATAAAGTTTTTTTAAATCCAGCCATTTCTTTTGGGTTTCCTGGACGCGGTTTTCCCCAAACAGGCGGTGGCCTGCCTTTAACGCCTGTTCAATTACATCTCGCGGTTTGGTTTTAGAAACCGCGACCAACTTTACAGAATTTTCTAGTCTTTGATTAATAGCAACCGTATCGTTAATAACACTTTTAACGACCTTTAAATTTTTATCAATTATTCCCAACGGGTACATCTTATATGTTAGTCCAGTTTTAAATAAACTATACTAGGTATCATGATTACGTACACGTTACCAACAATTGCACGCCTGCTGAATTTAAGGTCGACCGCTTCATCCGTGCCCCCCATATTATATCTGACAGATGAAGTCCGTGCCCCGAACCCCCTGCCGACGATTAGGAAATTGAAAACAGGAAGCGGCGTCATATTCCGTCATTATAATATTAAATCTAGATTTAAATTAGGCCTCAAAGTTAAAAAAGTGTGCCACGAGAAAAAACTGTGGTTTTTAGTTGCCCGAGATTACTCATTAGCGCACAAACTCAATGCAGACGGCTTGCACCTGCCCGAATATATATTATTAAATCCCTCATTAAAAATTAGGTTGTGGCGCCGGCGTCCAAACAAAATAATAACAGCGTCTGCCCACTGTCACAAATCACTGATAAAATGCGCAGCACTGTCTGTCGACGCCGCCTTAGTGTCGCCGGTCTTTCCAACCGAAAGTCATTTAAACGAGACTGCGCTTGGAATTTCTAGATTTCAGAAGTTAGCGCAGAAGGCACAAATTCCAATATATGCCTTAGGTGGGATTAACAGCAAAAATGCCATTCAATTAATAAACAGCCCCGCCATTGGAATTGCCGGAATTAGCGCAATTTCATAAATTCAACACACCTAATTTAAGGTTGTTGACATAGAAAAAGGGGAGCAATTTCTTGCTCCCCTAAATTCTCGTTTAAGTTACTTATAACTTAGAACCCAACAGAGATGCCGCCTACAATAACAGTACCTTTGTTGTTCAAAGTGGCAACAGCAGATTCGTCACTCCACTTAGTATTTTGGACGGTACCGACAAAGTCAACACCAGGGCCCATAGCGTATTTTGCGCCTAAGGTCCACTTCTCCATGGAATCTTCACCATCAGTTGCTGAAGCTCGTTCCATTTCTTTGTTATAGTAATTTAATGAAAGAGTAGTGGCGCCTTGGTCCCAACTCGCTCCAACATTAACTCCCTCAGCATCCAAAGAAGCGGCGGTTCCTGAGACTGGGAGTCCATTCGCGGCAATGCCGTCAGAACTAATGTCATCC
>LWDU01041949.1_pt1 | contig 15762 bp, 18 predicted proteins | sample 727161 | NCBI WGS metagenome assembly LWDU01 (sample SAMN04566230, study PRJNA314399) | hydrothermal vent metagenome | isolation source: deep sea hydrothermal plume seawater | place: Mexico: Gulf of California, Guaymas Basin | collected 2004-07-11 | reverse complement strand
TTTTCTAATCAAGGCATTATTGCGAATCCTAATTGTTCAACCATTCAGATGGTGGTTGCCTTAAAGCCTATTTATGATGCAGTCGGTATTGACAGAATTAATGTCTGTACTTATCAGGCCGTGTCAGGGTCAGGTAAAGTCGGTGTGGAAGAGGTGGTTTCCCAAACAGCTAAATTATTAAACGGTAAGCCCGTGACACCCAAGGTTTATCCTAAGCAAATTGCGTTTAATGTTTTACCGCAAATTGATGTTTTTATGGACAACGGCTATACCAAAGAAGAAATGAAAATGGTTTGGGAAACCAAGAAAATAATGGCCGATGACGACATTAAAGTGAATGCGACAGCGGTACGAGTACCGGTTTTCTTCGGTCATTCTGAAGCGGTGCATTTGGAAACAAAAACAGCGATTAGCGCGAGTGAGGCAAGAGCGCTACTTGAAAAGGCGCCGGGTGTAACCGTCGTTGATACCCGGGAAGAGGGTAGCTACCCAACTGCTGTGACGGAGTCTTCGGGGGATGATGCTGTTTTTGTGGGACGGATTCGCTCGGATATTTCTCACCCATTGGGATTAAATTTGTGGGTGGTCAGTGATAACGTTCGAAAAGGGGCGGCTTTAAATAGTGTTCAGATCGCTGAAATTTTAGCGCAAGAGTATTTGTAAGGGTCAGTTCTTTTAAAGGTGACCGTGAGGGGTGATTAGGATTAGGTGTTAGTCGGTAAGTTGATTGATCAGTTCGTCGTACTGATCGAAAAATAATTGCAACGTTTTTTCTAATGATTCAAGGGCGCTACCGAGTTGTTTTAGTGGATGGTTTTTGGCAAGTGTTTCTAGGTTATCGGCCGCCTGTTGGATAGCGGTAAGGCCACAAAGGGCAGCTGCCCCATTGAGTTTATGGGCGCTGTTTTGTAGCTGCTCGATATTTTGTTGGGTCACATGGGTTTTTATTTCAGACCATTGTTTTGGGAAATCCTCAAAGCAATGTGCGAGTAAGGTTTGTGCGAGTTGTTTATTTTGTTGTGTTTTAGTGAGTAACGGTGAAAGAAAGTCTGAGGGTACAGCAGGCGCGGAATGCTTTTGTTGTGATGCGGTGATTTGGAAGATTATTTTTCTAAGCGTAGACGTTAGCAAGGGTGTTGTCAGGGTGTCATCGAAGGGGGGGTTATTAACCGCTGGGGGTAAGCCTGGGCCACGTGCGATGACGGCGATGAGATAGCAGGGGTGGTGCGTCTTAAGCTGGTTGATGAGCAGCGCGGTATTAAAATGAGGGTTTTTTAGATCAATAAAAGCGGCATCAAAGGGGCTTTGTGACAGTGTGCTCAAGTGACTTGGTAGGTTATGGGTGCAGACTATCTCTTGGTTATGTGTACTCAAGCAGTGCTGTAGTTGTTGGGCAATTAAGGGGTTTGAACTATCAATCAGTATCCTTAAAGACGCTATCATAGTGAAAAACCTTATTAATTCAGTTTGATAAGTCGTTAATGTAACAAATTTTTTAGAAATAAAGAATCTTATGGGTGCTTGTTGCTTAATTGACTGGCGTTTTTAGGTGTCCCCAGCGGTTAGTTGTTCAAACCGATTGTTGTTTGGATGGCTATCAATAGGCTATTTTTATGTTGTAAGCAGGGTTTTATTGCTGGGATTCTATAGGGTTTGGTAAATCTCGGTTTACAATGAGGCGGTCAGTCCGTATCATTTTCAACCATTTGGCTGAGAATATTGATTATTCAATGCCTTTGTACACAGTGAATGATGACAAAAGATATGAGTAAAAAGATGTATACCCTTAAACCTAATCAAGATTATCGGGACGACAGTTTGTTTCCCAATGTTGATCTTTCGCCTGAAGATCTACTTGAGGATACCGCAAATGTGGTGTAATCGCCGTAATTTGGCCTTGCATTATGGGCACTGGACCAGTGATGAAAAATACAATCATCACCAAGCCTTATTAAATAAAAACCAATTGCTTTACGATTTAGCGGGTATTAAGTCTTCAGACCATGTTCTAGATGCGGGTTGTGGTATCGGCGGAAGTTCTATCTGGATGGCTGAAACGCATCAAAATCGGGTGACCGGTATTACCGTGAGTGCAAAACAAACGCGCTATGCCAAAAAGCATGCGGAACGCCATGGGGTTGCCGATAAGGTGAACTTTGAAGTTTCAGACTTCTGTAACACGCCGTTTGAAGACGAGTCTTTTGACATTATTTGGGGCTTGGAAAGTGTTTGTTACGCCGTCGATAAGGCAGATTTTTTAAGAGAAGCTTATCGGTTGCTGCGCAAGGGTGGGAAAGTCGTGGTTTGTGATGGTTTTTTCGCGCGTGAGGAATTTGATCAAAGAGAATGGGATGCGAACATGGCCTTTTTTAACGGCTGGGCGGTACCTAATCTGGCAACGCGGCGCGACTTTAATGAGAAGTTGGAGCAAGAGAATTTTAAATCTATTGCCAAATTTCCAAGTGGCTACGGCCGGTACAAACGTTCAGAGAGTGGTTTGGACTAAGTTCTAAGGCACAAACGGCGAATTTTGAAGTCGGCTTTGCACAAAATATTATGTTCCGCGAAGCGTTAGTGGAATATTGTATTTTTACAGCAGAAAAATAACGGTTATTGTACGGAGGCCTTAGGCTTCTCGCAGCGTACTGAAGGCCTAAAAAAAGCCCACCTTGGATAAAGCCAAAGTGGGCTTTTTTAGTTAAGGTGTTTTGTTGATTTGTGCAGTAGCGTATTCAACTGAGTTGAGTTGAGTTGAGTTGAGTTGAGTTGAGTTGAGTTGAGTTGAGTTGAGTTGAGTTCAGCGATCTACATTTTAAAGTGCATAGCCAGCGTGCCATCCAATCAGAGTCCTGATCGAGCGGTTGTTTATGGGATAAATGTCTTCAGAAGACTTGATTTTGTGGTTGGAATTCCTATTCTTGTTTGCAGATATCATAGGAGTTGTTTGAATATTATGTTCTCTTAAAAAAACCCGATGGTATCAGTCCGTTCATACCTATAAGGAGTCGCCAATGAAATCTCTTATCATTTTCTGTTCAATGTTTTTCCTCGCCGTGAATGTATTAAGTGGCTGTACGGTTGCGCTGGTTGGCGGTAGTGCCGTTGGCGGTTACATGATCGGTGAGGATGATCGTAAAGTCGGGCGTATTGTCGATGATGCTATCATCACAGCAGAGCTTAAAGCCTTACTTTTGGGTGATAGCCAAATTGAATCCTTCAAGATATCCGTTGATACTCATCAGGGCATTGTTACGCTTACTGGAAACGTTCCCAGTAAAAGAATGATTAATCGTGCCATCGAGTTGACCCGTACCGTCGAAGGTATCGAGGACATTAATTCTCTTCTACGGGTTGACGACGAGCAGGCCGCGATGGAGTAAGAAATTGCGATGCCAAATTAAAATCGCAATCGGGCGCTGTGGGTAGGTGTCGTTCAAAGCGAGGTATGGGGTGCGGTGTACTCTGATTGCTCAGGGGTAGTGGGGTGTGCTTTTATTTCTGATAACAGTCAGGTGAGAGCCGATGCAAAAGTGTTAAGTGGTCGGGGTGGCTGCAAACTTCAAGAGCCGCTAAGTTATTCACAAAATACCTGTCAGAGTGAAGTGCTCACTTAAGAGCCGGTCTTTAAGTCGTTCTTTTACAGCAGGTGTATTTTGAGGGTGAGATGGGTGGTAACGGGTCTTTTTGGCGGCTAATTTGTTTCTTTTATGGCGGTGAGTGTTATGGTAAGCCGTAGGCGAGAGAGTGTTTTAACCGATAATGGACAAACCCGATGTGTACCCATGAGCTTGTTTCACAATTTCAAGAAGCCATTCTTAAAGCGCGGCTTGAAAAGTCGCGGTTACAGATTGTCGGTGGCGATACCAAGGCCTTTCTAAAGCCCAATGTGCCAGCGTCGCTCACACGATTAGAAATAGGGGATTACCAAGGTATTGTTGATTATCAACCCAGTGAGTTGGTGCTGACTGCGCGTGCAGGAACGTCTTTGGAAATCATCAATGAGACTTTAGCGGAGCAAGGGCAAATGTTAGCCTTTGAGCCACCGGCTTTTGGACCTTCAGCAACGCTGGGGGGTATTGTCGCCAGTGGATTGTCAGGACCTAGGCGACCCTTCGCTGGGGCCGTTCGTGATTTTGTCTTGGGGTGTAAAATGATCAATGGTCAAGGCGAGGCCCTCACCTTTGGGGGGCAGGTGATGAAAAATGTAGCTGGATATGATGTTTCTCGACTGATGGCGGGCTCTGAAGGGACTTTAGGCGTTATTCTTGAGATCTCACTTAAGGTGTTGCCTGTTTTAAAGGAAGAGAAAACCCTTACTGTGGCAATGTCGATGGAGTCCGCATTGGCTCAAATGGTTGCGCTTCGCAGTCATTATCTTGCTATTAGTGCAGTGGCTTATGAGTGTGGCCGGTTACGCATTCGTTATTCGGGTTCCAAGGCCGGCGTGTTGTCCGTCTTGGATACATCGCTACTCAGTGATGTACGTATCGATCCCAATCAAAATTATTGGCATGCGTTAAAAGAACAGCGCGCTGATTTTTTTCAGACAACAGAGGACCTTTGGCGAATCATTGTCCCGCCTGCAAGTCCTGTTCTAAGTGTTTCCGGTGACTGGGTTTACGATTGGGCCGGTGGTTTGCGTTGGCTTAAAACGACAGCGCCTGCAGCGGTAGTTTTTAACGCGGCCAAAGCTTATGGTGGCAGTGCTCGGTTATTTCGTTCGACACAACAATCGCCGTGGCCGATACAGGCGCTAGCACGGCCATTAGCGCAACTCAATAAGCGTGTCAAAGTGGCCTTTGATCCGAGTGAATTGTTTGTCTAACTTCAAGTCTCGACGTTAATTAGCATGCAGACAAAACTAACCCCATTAATTCAAAAAAGACCTGATGGCGCTGAGATAGATCGCATTCTACGGTCTTGCGTGCATTGTGGTTTCTGTAATGCGACTTGCCCGACTTATAATATATTAGGGGATGAGTTGGACGGCCCTCGAGGGCGGATTTATTTGCTTAAGCAACTGTTCGAAGGGGGGCGTGTTACGCAGGCGACGCAATTGCATCTTGATCGGTGTTTGACCTGTAGGGCGTGTGAAACGACATGCCCCTCAGGGGTTCAATATGGTCGTTTGCTTGATATTGGACGCGGCGAAGTTGAGAGGCTGGTGCCGCGTTCGATGCGAGCAAAAGGGGTTCGGTTTTTGATGCTGAGCATCTTGCCTTATCGTTGGCGCTTTAAAGTACTATTTTCAATGGCGCAACGATTAAGATTCTTGGCGCCACGATTTCTTCGAAAGAAGATTCCTGTCGTGTCATCGCATTCAGATCGTTGGCCTACGTTTAAGCATAAGCGCCAGGTCTTGTTGTTGGAAGGGTGTGTTCAGCCGAGCTTGGCGCCGACTATTAATCTTAAAGTTGCTACGTTGTTAGATAAGTTGGCGATTACGCCGTTGAAAATAAAGCATGAGGGCTGTTGTGGCGCATTAAGCCAGCACCTTGCCGCACATCGACAAAGTACTGATTTTATAAAGCACAATATTGACCAATGGTGGCCTTATGTCGAGGCAGGAATTGAGGCTATTGTTTCAACGGCAAGTGGTTGTGGCGTGATGGTTAAAGATTACGGTGAGATGATGCAATATGATGTTAATTATGCAGAAAAAGCACGCCGTATTGCAGCGTTGACCTGTGATATTAGTGAGTTGCTTTTGACAGAACAATTACCACGGTCTCGTTATGAGAAAGGGGTCACGGTCGCTTTTCATAATCCCTGTACGTTACAGCATGGTCAGAAGGTTGTTAATGCGGTTGAAACTATTTTGCAGCGTCAAGGTTATCAGTTGCTTGCTATTGAAGGCGCTCAAGATTGTTGCGGTTCAGCTGGCGTGTATTCTTTTCTGCAACCGGATATTTCAGAACGATTGTTGGCCGATAAAATATTTTCCCTAGAGCAGGGAAAGCCTGCGGTTATTGTAACGGCTAATGTGGGTTGCCAAACGCATTTACAATCAGCATCGACTGTTCCGGTTACGCATTGGATTGATTTGTTGTGACTTACTGTGCGTTTCGATAGGGACTAGAATGAATAAAAAAACAGGCCAACAGGTGTTGGTTAAGGTATGGGTATCAAGTTTGAGGGCTTTTTTAAGGTGAAAAGGGGTGCTTAGTTTTCTTATATTTGACGTAGAGCCTACGTTTTTTAGGATAAAGTCTGTTAAAATAGAGTCTAGGCAGCATCTTTTATGGTGTTTGATAATAAAATTTTAGCAAGTAGTTGGGTGGTAGATTAAAAGGCATATGGCAAAAAAATTATACGTGCTGACAAGTGGTTGTCAGATGAATGAATATGATTCTGACAAAATGCGTGATGTTCTGAGAGATTCCCACGGGTTGGAAACAACGAATAAACCTGAAGAAGCAGATGTTTTATTACTGAATACATGTTCTGTTAGAGAGAAAGCCCAGGAAAAAGTTTTTTCGCAACTGGGTGTGTGGCGTAAACTCAAAAACAAGAATCCTGATCTTATTATTGGCGTGGGCGGCTGTGTCGCTAGCCAAGAAGGTGAGATGATTCAAAAAAGAGCGCCTTTTGTGGATATTGTTTTTGGCCCTCAAACCTTGCATCGCTTGCCACAGTTATTGGATAAAACGCAAAGCAGTCACGCCAAAGTAGTCGACATATCATTTCCTGAAATTGAGAAATTTGATGCGTTACCCGAGCCTCGTGCTGACGGCCCCAAAGCCTTTGTGTCGATTATGGAAGGGTGTAGTAAATATTGTACCTTTTGTGTGGTCCCTTATACTCGGGGGGAAGAAATAAGTCGACCGTTAAGCAGTGTCATTAAAGAAATTACGGAGTTAGCAAATCAAGGTGTGCGAGAAGTTAATTTGTTAGGTCAGAATGTGAATGCTTATCAGGGTGCAATGGATGATGGCGATAACGCTGATTTTTCCCTGTTATTACATTACGTTGCCGGTATTCCTGGGATTGGACGAATTCGTTTTACCACGTCACACCCGGTTGAATTTACCGATAGCCTGATTGAGGCGTTTGCAGAAATTCCAGAGTTAGTGAGTCATTTACACTTGCCGGTTCAAAGTGGTAGTAATAGTGTTCTTAAGCGGATGAAACGTGGTCATACGCGTGAACAATATATCGATAAAATAAACCAGCTTAGAATCCACCGGCCTGAATTAAGTTTATCGTCAGATTTTATCATTGGTTTTCCTGGTGAAACCGGTGCTGAATTTGAAGATACCATGGCTTTGATTGAGCTGATGAATTTTGATACGTCATTTAGTTTTATCTACAGTGCCCGTCCCGGAACACCGGCGGCTGATTTTGCTGATAATATTGATGTATCCGTTAAAAAGGAACGGTTAAAACGGTTACAGGCACACATTAATAATAATGCGATAGCGATTTCTGACAGTATGCTTGGAACGGTGCAGACCGTTTTGGTCGAAGGGTTATCGAAAAAGAATCAACTGCAGGTTACCGGTCGAACAGAAAATAATCGTGTGGTTAATTTTACCGGGCACCCGCGCCTTAAAGGACAATTTGTAGATGTGACGATTACTGAATCGTTACCGAATTCATTGCGGGGGCGGTTAGTTGAGAGTTCAGTTGACAAAATTGCTCAGAACTCTTAAATGAAAGTCATGGATATGAATGCCAATGCTCTAGACCTAACTTTAAATCCTACTGACAATTCTCGCCTAGCTAATTTGTGTGGGCAATTAAATAGTCATATTCAGCAGATAGAAAAACGGTTAGGCGTAGAAATATCAAACCGAGGTCATCACTTTCGTTTAAAAGGATCGCATGAGGCGACTCAAGTAGCCTCTGTGATTTTAGAGAAATTATTTGCGAGTACCTTAGCGGAAGTCTTAACGCCTGAACGTATTCACCTGTCACTACAGGACTCATATGTTCAAGGATTACTGGCCGGTGATGAAGACAATGACCAGGCACCGATTACTATTAAAACCCGACACGGTATTATTAAAGGACGTGGTGCTAATCAACAGCAATATCTCAACAGTATTATGTCACACCATATTAATTTTGGTGTCGGGCCTGCTGGAACAGGTAAAACTTATTTAGCGGTCGCGTGTGCCGTTCAAGCCCTAGAGCGTGAAGAGGTTAGGCGTATTATTTTAGTGCGTCCCGCTGTTGAGGCCGGTGAAAGCCTAGGCTTTTTGCCTGGCGATATGGCGCAGAAAGTTAACCCTTATTTGCGTCCTCTTTATGATGCCTTGTATGAAATGTTAGGGTTTGAACGAGTGGATAAGTTGATCGAACGTAACGTGATTGAAGTGGCACCGTTAGCTTTTATGCGTGGGCGGACGTTAAACGATTCATTTATTATTTTAGATGAGGCGCAAAATACCACCAAAGAGCAAATTAAAATGTTTTTAACCCGTGTTGGTTTTGGTTCCACAGCGGTTATTAATGGTGATGTGACGCAGATAGACTTGCCTAAAAAAACAGCATCGGGTTTAGGGCATGTACTCAAGGTTTTAGACGGTGTTGAGGGTATTAGTTTTACCCTCTTTAGTGTTCAAGATGTAGTCCGTCATCCGTTGGTACAAAAAATTGTTAGTGCTTATGAGACCTATGATAAAAACCATTCCAATGAATAGGTGTCGGTAACGATGGTTGAACTTGAATTACAGCGGCTCTGTCATGTTGACCACGAGCCTACAGCGGCCCAATTTGAATTATGGGTGGAAACGGTTCTTGTTGATCAGGTCCGCGATATAGAATTAGTGATTCGTATTGTTGATGAACTTGAAAGTGCTGCGCTTAATGAACAATACCGTCATAAGGTCGGTCCTACCAATGTACTCAGCTTTCCAGTGGAATTACCCGAGGGTGTGGAAACGCCGTTGTTGGGTGATTTAGTGATTTGTGCGCCCGCAGTGGTTCGTGAGGCGCAGGAACAAAATAAGTTAGTACATGATCACTGGGCGCATTTGGTGATTCATGGTGTTTTACATTTGTTGGGTTTTGATCACATTGAAGATCAGCAGGCAGAACAAATGGAAGCTGAAGAAGTTTTTGTATTAAAAAAATTATCAATAAATAATCCGTATCAAGAGGTCGTTAATTCATGAGTGCAAACAATCCCGCTGAATCGACAAAGTCTAGAGGCTGGGTGGAAAGTGTGAGTCATTTTTTGACCGGTGAACTGCGTGACAAAGAAGATTTGCTTGATTCCTTACGGGAACTGCAAGTTAAGAATGTGATCGGGATGGAAACGCTGTCAATGATTGAGGGTGTTTTACAGGTTTCAGAAATGCGGGTGAGAGATATTATGATCCCGCGTAGTCAGATGGTTGTCATGCCGAGAGAGGCTGATTTAGCAACTATTTTTCCGTTGGTTATTGAGTCGGCCCACTCGCGTTTTCCTGTTATTAATGAAGATCGTAGTGAGGTCGTTGGTGTATTGTTGGCCAAGGACTTGTTAGCGCATAGCCGTCAGGATGAGACCTTGCGTGTTGAAGAAATTATGCGTGCAGCTCGGTTTATTCCTGAAAGTAAACGGCTTAATGTTTTATTGAATGAATTCAGAACAAATCGTAATCATATGGCTATTGTTGTCGATGAATATGGAGAGGCGGCGGGATTGGTTACTATTGAAGATGTGCTTGAGCAAATCGTCGGTGAGATAGAAGATGAGCATGATCAGGACGATGAGGTCTATATTTTTAGGCGCAGTGACCGCGTTTTTACGATTAAAGCGATTACGCCAATCTCCGAGTTTAATGAGTATTTTTATACTCAGTTAGATGGCAGTGATGTCGGGACTATGGGCGGATTGGTGGTTCAACACTTGAAACACTTACCCAGAAAAGGCGAGAAAATTACGATTGATGGTTTTAATTTTGATGTTATTCGTGCCGATAGTCGGCGTGTGCATATGTTGCAGTTAAAATTAAACGAAGACTGGGTGCCTAGAGAAGAGGGTGATCAGATTGGTGAATAGTTTTGTTTTCACGGCTATTCGCGTCAGTCGTTTTAAGGGTTCTTTAAGGTCAATGGAATGGCCCTGTGGATTATGATGATTTGGGCCATGGAAAATAAGTGCAACGGCGCCGTTTTCTTCAAGCCTTAATCACGTTAGGTTTTATACCGGCGATCAGTCGAACTTCTTCGGCAGCCGTAGAGGATATTTATTCTTTACCTTCTTTTGGTAATGCCTCACTGTTACATTTTACCGATTGTCACGCACAATTAAATCCCGTCTATTACCGTGAGCCGGTCAACAATTCTGTAGGTGCCTTATCAAGTGATCCCTTGTCATTACTCGCGGGACGAGATTTTATTGAGTTTTTTGGGCTGGTACCACATAGTCTTGAGGCCCATGCTTTTACCGGCTTAAATTTTGTTGAAGCTGCCGAGCTTTATGGCAAGATGGGCGGCTTTTCTTATTTGGCGACGTTGATAAAACAAATGAGAGCGGAGCGCGGCCCGGGGAATACCTTGTTGCTGGATGGTGGCGATAGTTGGCAAGGTTCGGCAACGGCCCTATGGACACAAGGTCAGGATATGCTAGGGGCTAGCAATTTATTAGCGGTTGATGCCATGACGGGCCATTGGGAATTTACCTACGGTGAACGGCAAGTTAAGAAAAATCTGTCGCAGTTCCAGGGAGATTTTTTAGGCCATAATGTAACGCTGACGGAAGAAGCTGCTTTTAGGGACGGAATTGAACCAGCGCACATTTTTAAGCCTTATGTGATTAAGCAATTGACTCACGCTCGAATTGCGGTGATTGGCCAGGCTTTTCCCTATACGCCAATTGCTAACCCGCGTTATCTGGTGCCCGATTGGCAGTTCGGTATTCAAGAACATCGATTACAGCAGCAGGTTGATGAGATTCGAGATCGAAAACTGGCCGATGCTGTGGTCTTGTTGTCACATAATGGCTTGGCTGTTGATTTAAAATTGGCTGCCAGAGTAACCGGTATTGATGTTATTTTGGGTGGCCACACGCATCATGCGCTCCCTCGGCCGATACCCGTTTCCAATGCGCGTGGTAAAACATTGGTGACTAATGCGGGCAGTCATGGCAAGTTTTTAGCGGTTCTGGATTTAGTGGTTAAGGCCGGTCGTGTTCGTGATTTCCGTTACCGATTATTGCCTGTTTTTTCGAATTTGTTGGCGGCTGATCAGCAGATGGCGGCCTATATTGATCACGTAAGAGCACCTTATTTGCAGCAATTGACAGAGCCCTTAGCGCAAACTGAAAACTTATTGTATCGGAGTGACAGCTTTGGAGGCTCTTTTGATCAGCTCATTTTATCGGCATTACAAGAATCTACTGGGTGTCAGATTGTGTTGTCGCCGGGTTTTAGGTGGGGAGGTTCGCTGTTGCCCGGTGACCGAATTACTGTAGAGGATATATTTAATCATACCGCCATTACCTATCCGGAAATTTATCAACGGACGTTATCAGGCGAGCAGTTAAAAAATTTATTGGAAGATGTCAGTGATAATATGTTTAACCCCGATCCTTATTTTCAGCAAGGAGGCGATATGGTCCGGGTGAGTGGCCTGCATTATCGGTGTCACCCAGCGGGAAAACCGGGTGAGCGAATTAGTGAGATGCGATTAGATTCTGGGGACTTGATTGATGCCCGAAAGCATTACAGTGTTGCGGGTTGGGCGACCACCCAGCAGAAATCAACAGGGGTGCCTATTTGGTCTGTTGTGATTGACTATTTACGTCGTCACTCAGGTGAAACGGTCTCGCCAGTTTATTCGTCTGCTACGGTAGCTAAGTGAGTGCAAGTGGCAGTACTGGAAGGTATTTATTACAATAATGTTGGGCAGCACGTGGTTTTCAATTCAGAAAGGAAACTGAGTGATAGCTGTTTTTTGAATGTTTATATAAAAGAAGAGTAGAAGGTCGATGAAAAATAAGATAACCAAAGCCGTTTTTCCTGTTGCCGGTTTAGGAACGCGGTTTTTACCCGTCACCAAGGCAAGCCCGAAAGAAATGCTACCTATCGTTGATAAGCCACTGATTCAATATGCTGTTGAAGAGGCAGTTGCTGCAGGTATTGATACCATGATATTTATTACCGGTAGAAATAAACGCTCTATTGAGGATCACTTTGATAAGGCTTATGAGTTGGAGCGGGAATTAGCCGATAAAGGTAAAGCCGCGGATTTGGCACAACTGAAGCGCATTTTACCTGATCATATTTCATATGTTTTTATCAGGCAGGCAGAGGCCTTAGGATTGGGGCATGCCGTTCAATGCGCGGCACCGGTTATCGGTGATGAACCTTTTGCGGTTATTTTGCCCGATGATTTAATAGCAGACGGTTCGCGAGGGTGTCTAAAGCAAATGGTTGATCAATTTGCTCAGCAGCAAAATAGTATTATTGGTGTTGAACGTGTCGCACCCGAAGAAACCAGTAGTTATGGTATTGTTGAGGTGAATGATGCGGGTGCTGGGCTGAGTACCGTTGAACATATTGTTGAAAAGCCTAATCCTGAAGATGCGCCTTCTAACTTGGCGGTTGTCGGGCGTTATCTGTTTACACCCACTATTTTTGAAAAATTATCAGGGCTAGGCGCAGGCGCTGGGGGTGAAATTCAGTTGACTGATGCCATTGCAAAGTTACTGGCGGATGAGCCGGTTTATGCTTATGAATTTGAAGGGAAGCGTTATGATTGTGGCTCTAAATTAGGTTTTCTGATTGCTACGGTTGAATACGGTTTGGCGCACCCAGAATTGAAACTTGCTTTTGAAGACTTTTTAAAACATCGTTAAAACAGGGTGTATTTAATCGATTTTATCCTTAATGGCGTTGTGAGACGCGCCATTTACGGTGCAATAGTGTTAGTAAGAACAGGCTTAGGGGTATGGTTTAAGTGTTTGCTGGTTCTGGTGTTGGGTGTCAGTAGTTGTCTTGCACAAGAGAGTGTGCCGAAGAACATTGTTTCTCTGAGTTTATGTACCGATCAATTGTTATTGATGCTGGTGCCTCGGCAACATATTGCATCAGTCACACGGGGTGCCATTGATCCTCATTTATCTTATATGGCCGCTGCTGCCGATGGCCTAGTATTAAATAGTGGTGGCATTGAAGAAGTATTGCCTTTAAAGCCAGATTTAATTGTCGGCAGTGCTTTTGCCTCCCGAGATGCAGTACGCTTTCTTAGGCATTTAGGGTATCCCGTTAAATTGATAGGGTTGCCACAATCGATAGCTGAGATTCGTGAGATGGTGTTAAATTTTGGGGCCTGGGTGGGTTATCACAGTGGTGCAAAACAGATGGTAAAAAAAATGGACGAGCAATTAGCGCATCTTGATAAGCAACATCAAGGGATTAAAAAAACAGCGCTCATTTATTCTCCAAATGGGTATACGATGGGGTCTGGTACCCTTGAAAATACAATGCTTAAAGTCGCGGGGTTTGATAATTTGGCGATTGAAATGGGGGTTGTTGGGTTTGAGCAAATTACGCTGGAGCGATTGGTCGCTGCGCAACCGGATTTTTTGTTTATTGAAAAACATGTTGATAACCCTAATTCATTAGCCAGTCACTATGTGAGTCATCCAGTGCTTAACAAAATGCCTTTGACTCAGGCGCTTGAGTTTATTCCGTCACGGCTTAGAGCGTGTGCGGGACCCATGGTGGTAGAAGCTATTGAGTCTCTTGTCGGGAAACGGAATGAATAGCTATCCGCGTGTTTTAGGGCTTTTGTTTTTGGCAGTGATGGGTAGTTTCTTTGCCGATATATGCGTAGGTCCTGTGACGCTACAGTGGGCCAATATTTGGGCGGCGATGGTCGATAATAAAGCCAGTCTTGATGCGCTGATACTTTTTGAGATACGCCTACCACGAGCCTTTCTAGCCATGCTTGTTGGCGCTACATTAGGTATTTCTGGCGCAGCGTTGCAAGGTTTGTTACGAAACCCATTGGCGGAATCAGGGGTTATTGGTGTTTCAAATTGTGCCGCACTCGGTGCGGTACTGGTATTTTACTTTGGTATGACTCAATGGTCATGGTTTGTGCTTCCGTTGGCAGGCTTAGTGGGTGCTTTAGTCTCGGTCGTGATGATTTTTTTATTGGCAGGTCGGTCGGGTTCTACGGTGACATTAATTTTGGCAGGGATTGCTATTAATACGCTTGCGGGTGCACTAATGGCGATGGCGTTGAACTTTGCACCTAATCCGTATGCGATGCAGGAAATTGTATTTTGGTTGTTAGGCTCGGTCGCTAATCGGAGCATGAATGAGGTGTTAATTACAGTACCTTTTATTACCGTGGGGTGGGTGCTGATTTTGAGTTGTGGGCGTTTTTTAAATGCTTTGACATTAGGTGAGGAAACGACAAAATCATTAGGGTTTAATGTGCGGCACTTAAGGTGGCGGTTGGTGATCGGCGTAGTGGCTTGTGTAGGCGCTGCAGTTTCTGTTTCTGGGAATATAGGCTTTATTGGATTAGTGATACCGCATTTGCTCAGACCATGGGTTCGACATGACCCGCAACGGTTGTTAGCGGTCAGTGCCTTAGGCGGTGCGGTTCTACTTCTTTTATCCGATGTGGCTGTTCAACTTCTATCCAGTGGCGGTGAGTTAAAATTAGGCGTGATAACGTCCTTAGTCGGAGGACCTTTCTTTTTGTATTTGATTTTGAAAAACCGCAACGTATGGTCATAAATAGCGCGTGTAATGATAGCTCGTTGCTTTTAACGGGGCAACAGCTCACCTTTCGAGTCGAGGAAGGGATTACCTTGATCCGTGATGTCACTGTGGCTATTAATGAAGGTGAATTGATTGGTTTAATTGGGCCTAATGGGGCCGGTAAAAGTACATTGTTGAGATTGTTAAGTGGTATCGATACTCCAAGCGATGGCTGTGTGTCAGTGACAGTTTCGGGTTCTTTGAAACCGGTATCTGCTTTAGCGGTGCGCGAGCGCGCGCAAAAATTGAGTTACCTAATCCAAGGTGCAAAGGCGCATTGGCCCATTGAGGTTGAGCAGATGATTGCGCTTGGGCGACTACCTTTTCAGAAATGGTGGCAGCCCGCGAGTGATCAAGACCAAGAAAAAGTACTTAGAGCGATGCGGCTAACGGAAACACTGAGCTATCGTAAGCGCCTAGTCACGTCGTTATCGGGAGGGGAGCAAGCCTTGGTGATGATGGCGCGGGTATTGGCTGGGGAGCCTGAAATTATTTTTGCCGATGAACCGGTTTCGACATTAGATCCTTATCACCAATTGCACGTGATGGAGTTGCTTCGAGAGCATGCCAGAGGGCTAAAGTCGGCTGTGGTCGTTTTGCATGATTTGAGTTTGGCAGCACGATTTTGCGATCGAATTTATTTGATGAATGAGGGCGAGCTGTTTTGTGAGGGGGTCCCGGAGAGGGTTTTAACGCAACAAAATGTGGCTTGTGTTTATGGCGTCGATAGCCGGATTAGTCTTGTCGGGAAAAGTTTGTCGATAAGCCCTGTGGCACGATTAAGAAACCATCAACAAGGCCGTTAACCGAAGTGTTGTAGTTGCGTTGTTAATGCATTTAAGACCCGGGCTATTAGAGAGCAAGACCTATTCGTTTAATAGCGTTCTCAAGATTCTCCATGCTGGTGGCGATAGATATTCTAATATGATCAGGGCAGCCAAAGGCAGAGCCTGGAACAACAGCAACGCCCGCATTGATAATGAGGTGTTCGGCAAAATCCAGATCATTCTCGATGTTATTTAATCGGGCAATGGCTTTGCTGACATCGGGG
>LWDU01040204.1_pt1 | contig 15768 bp, 13 predicted proteins | sample 727161 | NCBI WGS metagenome assembly LWDU01 (sample SAMN04566230, study PRJNA314399) | hydrothermal vent metagenome | isolation source: deep sea hydrothermal plume seawater | place: Mexico: Gulf of California, Guaymas Basin | collected 2004-07-11 | reverse complement strand
GCGGCAAAACTGGAAGATGAATTAGATTTTCTAGATCATTCAAAGTTAAACATACTCTATACAGGTGAGATCTATCACGACTTCCAAGATGTATCACTCATACTGAACGCCTGCGCACTGCTTCCTAGGGATATGAAAGATAAAATTCGCGTCATCTTCCTTGGCCGCAACCATAAAGCGGTTCAGAACAAAGCTAAAGAAATAGGCATTGAGGACATAATTTGCACTCCTGGCGAAATGCCCTTCGCAAAATCTATAGCTGCGCAACAATCCGCCGATTTACTACTATTCCTTCTTTCAAAAGGACCGCAAGCACACGGCATTTTCACAGGAAAGCTGTTCGAATATTTTGGTGCCAAGCGACCGATCATTGCTACAGGTCATTATGACGATGGCGCTGTTTGCGAGCTCATCAAAGAAAGACAGGTCGGCAAAATATTCAGAAATTCAGACGAACTGAAAGGTGTACTGCAAGATTACATCACACAAAAAGTAGACAACAAAACACCGATCGCCTCACCGCCATCATCGGCGAACAAAGGCCTGGAAAGAAAAGAACAGTTTTCTAAGCTTCTGCATCTCATTGAAACGTTATAAGTGCGGCCCAATCTAATGCACAGCCAATCCCTGCCCCGTTAACTAATTTTCTGGCATTTGCCACAGCTTTTGCCTATAAATACCCTCGGTTTTTCTAAAAAATGACACGTTTACGCCACATTATGCGGCGATATTTACCAAGGCGAGGCAATTACACTATGTCCGGCGGAAGCAAAGCAGATATACGTGCCGAGAAAGAACGCAAGAGAGCGGAAGCTCTGCGCAATAATCTCAGGCTACGTAAAGCACAGCAGCGCGAGCGCGACACAGAAACAAGCCAAGCTGACACACATGAGGCACAACATGAACATGATGACAAAAGAGCAAATTGAGAAGGAAATCCAAGCCATTCAGGCACAGCCAGGCATTCTGGCAGACCACCAGATTCGTGATCTGGCTATGAACCACGGCATGATTGAACCATTCGTGGAAAAACAGACCCGCGAAGGCGTTATTTCCTATGGCCTGTCATCATATGGCTATGACTCACGTTGTTCTGATGAATTCATGATCTTCACGAACGTCGATAACGCTATCGTCGATCCGAAGGACTTCTCGCAACAAAGCTTCGTGGAACGCAAAACAGATGTATGCGTTATCCCGCCAAACAGCTTCGTTCTGACACGCACCGTTGAATACTTCAAAATCCCTGAAGACGTTCTGGTTGTCTGTCTGGGTAAAAGCACATATGCGCGTTGCGGCCTGATCGTAAACGTCACACCGCTGGAACCGGGCTGGGAAGGTCACGTTACACTCGAAATTTCAAACACAACACCACTGCCTGCCAAAGTATACGCCAATGAAGGCGTGGCACAGTTCCTGTTCTTCAAAGGCAGCGCGCCTTGCGAAGTCAGCTACTCCAGCCGCAGCGGTAAATACATGGGTCAAAAGGGCGTTACGCTCCCCCGCCTCTAAGGATTAAAAACATGACACAAGCAGCCATCGCACAGCCGTTATCGGCAGAAGATATCTTTGCCCCGCAAACACAGAAATCCGGTATGGACCGTCTGCGCATTGTCGGCGGCCAGCGACTGAACGGCACCATCGAAGTCAGCGGCGCAAAGAACGCAGCCCTGCCCCTGATGTGCGCCACATTGCTGTCCGAAGACGCACTGCAATTCACAAACATGCCAACTGAATTGGGCGATATCCGCACGCTGGTTGCCGTTCTGCAAAAACTCGGCACACGTGCAGCCTACCGTGAAGACGGTGTTCTGGTTCTACAAACAAAAGAAATCACATCACTGCGCGCCCCTTATGATTTGGTGCGCAAAATGCGTGCCAGCGTACTGGTGCTGGGCCCGATGCTCGCCCGTAACGGCGAAGCCGAAGTTTCACTACCGGGCGGCTGCGCCATCGGTACACGCCCGATTGACCTGCACCTTGATGGCCTGAAAGCCATGGGCGCAGAGATCAAGCTGAACGAAGGCTACGTGAAAGCAACAGCCAAAGACGGCCTGAAAGGCGCGCATATCACTTTCCCGAAAGTGTCCGTTGGCGCGACTGAAAACCTGATGATGGCGGCAACGCTGGCCAAGGGTGAAACCATACTTGAAAACGCCGCGATGGAGCCTGAGATCGTTGATCTGGGTGATTGTCTGATCGCGATGGGCGCTAAGATCGAAGGTCTAGGAACAGCGACCATCAAAATCACAGGCGTTGATAAACTGCATGGCTGCGTTCATGACGTAATTGCCGACCGTATCGAGGCAGGCACTTGGATGATCGGCGTTTGCCTGACAGGCGGCACGCTGCGCCTTGAAAAAATGCGCCTTGATCACCTGAACTCACTGATCGGCCCTCTAAAAGAAGCAGGCCTTGAAATCGAAGAAGACGGTGACGCGGTTATTTGTCATCGTAACGGCAAGCCGCTGATCGGCACGGATATCATGACAGAGCCTTTCCCGGGCTTTGCCACCGACCTGCAAGCACAGTTCATGACAATGCTAACACTCTGCCAAGGCGCAGGCATGGTAACAGAAACTATCTTCGAAAACCGCTTCATGCACGTTCCAGAACTGAACCGTATGGGCGCAGACATCCGCACACACGGCAACTCCGCCATTATCCGCGGCGTTGAAAAACTGACAGGTGCCGAAGTCATGGCCACAGATCTGCGCGCATCTGTCGCGCTGGTACTGGCCGCACTGGTCGCCGAAGGCACAACGATTGTTAACCGCATCTACCACCTTGATCGCGGCTACGAAAACATCGTTGAAAAACTGCAGGCTGTTGGCGCGAATATCGAACGCATCGGTCCTGCGGCTTAAGTCATTCTTTTTTGACAGGCTTAACCATATTTTCTATAAAACAGTATAAGTTTTTATAGGGAGCATAAGCATGTCAAATCCATTGATCGATAATCCGAACCAGACACCTGATTTTCAAGCCGTGAAGCCGGAGCATTTCCTGCCTGCGATTGACGCTGCCTATGACGAGTCCATGGCGATCGTGGATGAGATTAAAAACTGCGATGATCTTCCGACATTTGAAAACACGATCGAGCCGCTCGAAAAAACAAGCCGCGCGATGTCCCGTATTTTCAGTATCTACGGCGCGTTTTACAGCAATAAAAGCAGCAAGGCGATCGAAGAGCTTTACCAGCCGCTTAGCAGAAAAGCGCAAAAACTGACCAAAGAGATTTTTCAGGATGATGCCCTCGCCGCCCGTTTCAAATCCGTTTATGACGCGCGCGACACACTCGGCCTTGATGACGAACAAATCCGCGTCCTGCAAGAACTTTACGGCGAGTTTGAAGAAAGCGGCACATTGCTGTCCCCCGCAGACCGTGAAGAACTGAACACCGTTGACGAGGCTATGATTGATTTCTGCGCCCAGTACAAAAGCAATCTGGCCGCCTCGACAAACCAGCAGGCATTCATCGTTAGCCAGGCAGAAACAGCTGGCATTCCCGAAGATACGCTGGCCAGCATGGAAGAAAACTTCGCGCAAGCCATCGCGGGAATATCCGCAGGCGCGAAAGATGCCGACAAGGAATTTTATGAAGAACTTTCTGATGAGGTAAAACAGCACCTGCAAACTGCTGGTAACGCCAAAGGCTACCTCTTCGTGCCTGAACGTCTGGCCATCGATACGTTGCTGGGCATTGCCGAAGACCGCGGCTTCCGTGAAAAGATTTTTAACGCCCTGAACAACACAGGCACAGAAGCACCCTACACAAACGAAGCTCCAATCCGCTTGCTGCAAGAATACCGTCAAAAGCGTGTAGAAATCCTGAACCGCGGCAGACCACAAAACGAACAATATAAAGATTACACAGACTACGCTTTATCCAAAACAATGGCAGGTAGTCTGGCCGCTGTAGAAGCGCTATTCGATGAAATCGAAGCACCGCTACTGAAACGATTTGAAGAAGAAATCCAGACACTGACAGAGTTCGCCGCCGAAAACGGACAGAATGACCCGCTAGAGCCATGGGACGTACCGTTCTGGACAGAGCGCTATAAAAAAGAAACATGGGGCTACGACTCAAAAGAGCTATCCGAATATCTGGAAGTCGGAAATGTAATCGAAGGCTTTATCGATCACGCCTCCGAACTCTTCAACATCCGTTTTGAAGAAAACAAAAACTACTCCACGATCAGCGATGATGTGCGCGCTTTCGACATTTATGATGACAAAGGCGGCTATATCGGCATCCTGCACATGGATCTATTCGCACGCACAGGCAAACGCGGCGGCGCATGGGCGACGACATACCAGAGCGCCACGGACGGCAAACCCGTCATATCCGCCATGAACTGTAACCTGCCAAAACCTGCTGCCGGCAAGCCTGCACTGGTTGACCCTGTGCAGGTAACAACATTCTTCCACGAAGCAGGCCACTCCCTTAACATGCTACTCGGCACGCGCTCGCGCTATCCGATACTACACGGGACAAGCGCCCACGCATCCGACTTCACAGAACAGCAAGCCATGGTGCAAGAACGCTGGGCCTTTGAGCGCGAAGTCTTAAAAAGATACGCAAAGCATTACAAAACAGGCGCAGCTGTGCCTGACGCGCTAATTGAAGCAAAACTAGAATCAGAAAGCTTCATGGCAGACCGTCAGCCGCTGCTGATCATCCAGAACGCACGCCGTGACTTCCTGTTCCACAGCACAAACCCGTCACGTTACCGCAACACAGCGGATATTCATGAGAAAGCCAAGCTGGACAGCCCCGTGGCAGATATGATCCGCCCCTATCCGCTGACCCGCTTTGATCACCTATTCTCCTCACCGCAAAGCTCTTACGCGGCAGGATATTATAGTTATCTCTGGGCTGATACATGCGCTGCGGATCTGTTCTCGTTCTTCAAAGACTCTAGTCTGTACGACACAGCACGCGGCGTTGCATTACGTGAATTTTATGCCGACGGATGCGCCCGCACTACGCATGAAACATTCAACCGCTTTGCCGGCCGCGCACCATCAACAAGCGCCTTCCGCAAAGAATACGGCATCGACACGCCCGCCGCCCATAGCAGCGAGCCCGACAACAAGCCCAAACCATCATAAGCGGATAAATCACTTTTTGTGCGCTGCAACCCTTTTCAAATGAACCTATCTATATGATAGTAAAACCAAAGGGATGCAGCGCCGTGACGAACACCAGACAAATCGCCAGTATCGAGATTATCAAGGACAGCAAAAGCGCCCTGCCCGAATATCTGGCGCGCGAGCAAGCACAAGCCCTCCAGAACATGCAGCGCTGTGAAGAGTTCACACCCTACGAAGACACAAGCGCGCCTTATGATCTGAAACTCGGTATCGAAGATCATCGCCTTGTCATCTATATCCGTAACGCGGAAGGACAGGATTTAAATACGCTGGTGCTGGCGCTAAAACCCTATCGCCGTATTATTCAGGATTACTTCTTAATGCTGGAAAGTTACGAACAAGCCCGCCAGCACGCGACAGCCGACAAACTCGAAGCCATCGACATGGCACGCCGCGGCATCCATAACGAAGGGGCTGATCTCATTCAGGAACGCCTTGAAGGCAAAATCAAAATGGATCACGAAACCGCCCGCCGTTTTTTCACAATCATCTGCACATTGCACAAGACCCATGTTAAATTAGCCTGATGAATCATCAGACTAAACATTACGATATATGCATTATTGGCGGCGGAATTAATGGCGCAGGCATTGCACGCGATGCCGCAGGTCGTGGCCTAAGCACCTTACTAGTCGAAGCCAAAGATCTTGCCCAAGCAACATCATCAGCAAGCACAAAGCTTATTCATGGTGGTTTGCGCTACCTTGAATATTACGAATTCAAACTAGTGCGCCACGCATTACAAGAACGCGAAGTCCTGTTAAAACTCGCACCGCATATCATCTGGCCTTTGCGCTTTAAACTGCCGCATGACAGTCACCTGCGCCCGAAATGGCTAATCCGCATGGGACTTTTTTTATATGACCATATCGGCGGACGCATTACCCTGCCCAAATCAAAGCAAATCAACTTTAACGACGGTATACTGAAATCAAAATTCACCAAAGGCTTCGAATATTCAGATGGCTGGGTACAGGATTCACGGCTGGTTGTCTTGAACGCCATGAGCGCCGCCGAACATGGTGCAGATATCCTGACGCAAACAAGCTGCACGAAACTGGAAATCAAAGACGGTAAATGGCTCATCACGCTGGACGGCCACAAAACCGTTACGGCTGACAAACTGGTAAACGCGACAGGCCCATGGGTAAGAAGTCTGCTGGACGACAACAATCTATCACAATCCGAAACGCCGCGTATACGTTTAGTAAAGGGCAGCCACATTATAGTACCTAGACTATTCGAAGGAGATCACGCCTACATTCTGCAACAGCCTGATGGCCGCATCGTGTTTGCCATTCCTTACGAACATAACTTCACATTGATCGGCACAACGGACGAGAGCTTTGACGGCAATGCCTATGACGCAGCCATCAGCGAAGACGAAAAAGACTATCTGATAACCGCCATCAACTCGAACTTCGAAAAACAAATTACCCACGCCGATATCATCAAAACCTATAGCGGCGTGCGCCCTCTTCTCGATGACGGCGACGACAACGCAAGCGCCGTTACCCGTGATTACAAACTGATATTAGATAACACGCACGGCGCGCCGATACTGTCCGTCTTCGGCGGCAAAATCACTCCTTACCGTAGATTGGCTGAAGACGCGCTGGACGTATTGACCGACAAACCAAGCTGGACAGCACACGAAGTCTTGCCGGGCGGTGACATCGAAAACTTCGACGTCTTCGTGCAGGACATGCAAACGCGCTACCCTGATCTCAATTCAAATCTGATCTACCGTCTTGCTCGCAATTACGGCACGCGCCTGCCCCAAGTGATCAATGATGGCGATCTGGGGACACATTACGGCGATGATATTTACGAATCCGAAATTTCCTATTTAATAGAACACGAATGGGCGTGCACCGCCGAAGACGTGCTATGGCGCCGCTCGAAACTCGATTTACACATAAGCGATAAAACAAGAAGCAATATCGAAAGACGTTTTCAAAATGGCTGATAAGACAATTCTGGCAATTGACCAAGGTACAACCAGTTCCCGCGCGATCCTGTTTTCCGAACGCGGCGACATTCTGGAAGTCGCGCAAAAAGAACTGACACTGCACTACCCTCATAAAGGCTGGGTAGAACAAAGTGCCGTTGATATCTGGAACGACACACTCGAAGTCACAAAACAGGTTCTTGAAAAAGCCAAAACAGCCCCCGAAGCCATCGGTATTACAAACCAGCGCGAAACAACCGTTGTCTGGGATAAGAACACAGGTGAGCCTGTCTATAACGCGATTGTCTGGCAAGATCGCCGCACAGCCGATCTATGCAAAGATCTAAAAGGCCAAGGTCATGAACCACTGGTCAGCAAACGCACTGGCCTTCTGCTCGATCCGTATTTCTCCGCCACTAAAATCGCGTGGATACTGGATAACGTAGACGGCGCACGTAAAAAAGCCGAAGCTGGCGATCTGCTGTTCGGCACGATAGACACATGGCTGCTTTGGAAACTCAGCGGCGGCGAGGTTCATGCCACAGATGTCACAAACGCATCCCGCACAATGCTATGCAACTTGATCACGCGTGACTGGGATGATGAGCTGTTAAAGCTCTTTAATATCCCCAAATCCATGATGCCCGAAATCAAGGAAAACGTATCAGAATTTGCCAAGGTCAAAGATGGCCTTCTGCCCTATGACCTGACTGTCGGCGGCATTGCAGGTGACCAGCAAGCCGCCTTGATCGGCCAAGCCTGCTTTGAAGAAGGCATGGTGAAATCCACCTACGGCACAGGCTGCTTTGCGCTAATGAATATCGGCCGCAACTTCAAACAGTCTCAAAACAAACTGCTAACAACGATTGCCTATACGATCAACGGCGACACACGCTACGCTATCGAAGGCTCTATCTTTGTCGCGGGCGCTGCGATCCAATGGCTGCGCGATGACCTCGGCTTTTTCAAAGATGCCGCCGAGAGCGAGAAGATGGCGACATCCGTTGATGATAATAACGGCGTGTATTTTGTCCCGGCCTTCACAGGTTTAGGAGCACCGCACTGGAAACCCGAAGCCCAAGCCATCATTAGCGGCTTAACACGCGAGAGCAACAAACAGCACATCACACGCGCCGCCCTCGAAGCGCAAGCATACCAGACCATGGATCTGATGGGCGCCATGAGTGCAGACAGCGCCCACACACCCGAAGTCATCCGCGCAGACGGCGGCCTTGTCGCTAACAACTTTGTCTGCCAGTTCATCGCCGATATGCTGGACGTGGAAGTACAAGTGCCCATAGTTGCAGAAACAACAGCCTTAGGCGCCGCCTATCTGGCAGGTCTATATGCCGGCGTGTACGAAAATCTGGATGACATCAAACGCAACTGGAAAAGCGACCGCAAGTTCAAGCCACAGATAGACAGTGATGAGCGCAAAAAATTAGCCGACGGCTGGAAAACGGCCATCGGCATGGTGTTATCGGGCGCTTAAGCCTAACTATCTTAGTTTAAGGGGCAACGCGCGGCGTAGGCATAAAGTCTTCACCTATACGGAAGCTTTCACCCTGAAACTGCGGACACGTTGTGCGATGAAAATCTTGTTCCGTAGATGATCCAAGGAAACCACCTTCATCATTGATAAATATCTTCATGATGTCGTTATCGCTATCAATGCCTTGCATTAAATAACCTGTCGCATAATTCTCTTTAATAAAGTTACGGCCAAAAGCTTCTTCCGTTCCGCAACCATTATCACCGCCCTGGCTTTGAACAGGGATTAGCTGCGCACCGCCCATATCGGCATCATAGTTAATGCGAATATTATAACGGTAATTAATAGTGCTGAAAGTTGTGCCTTCGTTCATAACACGCGCAGATGCAAAACGGCGATCAATACTCACCATCTTCCATTCATTGGCACTATTAGCAAAAACAGCGATATATCCCATAGGGCCTTGCTGCCCCATTGTAGTGCCCATACCGGCAAGTTGAAAGCCACCGTCATTCAGCATATCCACAAGCTGTTGCACAGCATCCCCTTGCTCAACCTGATCACCGAAAGTCTCAACCAGATCAGTTGGATTAGCCTGCGCCATAACAGGTGTTGCATATGCCGAAAACAACGAAAACGCTGCGGCTGTAAACAAAGCTGTCAAACCTGATTTTCTTAGTGTGCTGCCCATAACAGCCTCCCCTGTATTTTTCTTAATTATGATTTAGGCAAAACCCTAGCACAGAAAGTTTCAAATGCAAATTCTTTCTACATAATACATTAAGAGTCGGCATCGATATAATCGGTAATGGCTTCCTTGCCCCAGTCCGCGCCCTTTAGCTTACCCAGCAATTTACCTTTACGATCAACAAGAATGGTCTCGGGGTAACGTTCGACTTTAAACACACCGAATGTCGCCTCACCCGTATCATCCCAGATCATGATAACATTATCTTGCTCTAGAATAGCTTGCTCCTCCTCTGTAAGGCGCGCCACAAAACGATCAATGTCGTCTTCGCTTTTATCACTCGAAAACAATACCAACACAAAATCATCCGGGTAGTCGCTGGCAATTGATAACAGTCTTGGAAACTCTTCTACACAAGGTGGGCACCATGTCGCCCAGAAATTCAACGCCGCAAACTTGCCTTTGAAACGGTTCGGTTCAACGGCGCTCCCATCAAGCGCCACAGATAGGAAATAAGGCAACGTGCCTTGCATTGGCTCCGCAACACTAACAGGAACTTCTCTCACCGTTTCTGAAACAGGCTTTACAGGTACGGGCGGCGGCTGATCTTGAAACCAGTGCGTGCCATACGCTACAACAAGAACCAAACCAATCATTATAATGATATTAAGCTTCACGTTTCTTCCCCTGTGCTTTTAACAGCAGCAATCCAATAACAACAAATTCAGATACACAAAATGCCGTCAGGCCGGTCGCAATGCCTGATATAAAGCCATAGGAATGCAGCCCGACACTCAGCAAATTAACACCAAACCACGCCAAGGCAACAATCACGTTCAGCATGGCAAAACCCGCCGCCAGCCACAAGCGCGATAAATGATTACCCAAGCGCGCATGAACAAGCCACACAATCCACAACACGATAATCAAGGCACCGTTTTCTTTAGGGTCCCATCCCCAGAAACGCCCCCATGACTGATCCGCCCATATGCCACCGAGCATAGTGCCGAATGCCGTAAAGAACAGCGCCACCATAGCGATGATATATAACAAAGACCACAGGCCTTCAGCGCGATCTCCCTGCCCACGGCGAAACAAATATATGTGAGATAACATGGCGCTTAGAATGCAAACACCATAACCAACCGTAATGCATATAACGTGCGTCGCTAGCCAGAAATTCGTATTCAGAACCGCCACTAAAGTCTCAAGGTTATCTCCGTCAGGCGCAATATAAGGTGCTACTAACAAAATACCTAGTGCCGCACTCACACCTCCCAATAATGTGGCCACTTGCCTGCGGAAACATAGAATGATCAATGCACATAGTACGACAACAAACCCAACAAATAACAAGGATTCATAGAGCGAGCCAACAGGCGGGCGACCAAGAATGATAATGCGCGCCAAGATACCGCTAAACTGAACGAAAGAGCCAAACACAGCGCTGACACATGCCAGAGCAAATAAAGCCTTTAGCGGTTTGATGTAATACACCACACACAAGACTAACGTAACAAAGTACAAAGCACTCGCGAGTCTGAATGGCTTCACAGCCTTATACAAATTCTCAAGGTGCACAGCTGATTCAAATTTCGGCACTGACAATGAATTAGCAGCCTGTTCAAAAGCCTGCATATCACCCAGCCTGTAGGCTGATGCCAAAGCTTCCCAGCGTTGTAATACTTGACTCTCTTCAGCAGCATCAATTAATTGCCAAGGAGACACCCATTGACTATCAGAGTAAATACGAAACAAATCGTTTCTTGACAAATCACTCTCCATACTGCGTAACCTGAACATCAGGACAGCCAACAATGTCTCCTGCTCCGAGTATGCCGAAAAATCCTCTCCCTTGAGCTTAACGACTTCCTGCAGACGTTCTTCGAGTTGGGCGATATATGGTTGCAGCTCGCTATAAGTAGCACCCTCCTCAAACGCTGTTTCTATTTTCACATCATCAGGAAGCGCCATAGCCATCGGTAGCATAAAGCTGAACGTGCCAAGCAATCTGGAATATATGAGTGCCATCTCATGCACATCGACAAATGTACGTTGCGATGTCGTAAGGTCGGCTTCGTTTTCCAGCAATTCAGGAAGCTGGTCTTCAGTCTTCTGCAAACCGGGCACTAACTCAGATAGACTATATAAATGCCCCTGCCGCGCGGCAAGACCTAGCTGGCCAAGAACCTGGGCATCACGAATATAGATCACAGGCTGATCGGCGGCCGCCGTGGGGTCAAATAAGACCTGCGCCATAAATACTGCCGCGCCATGCTCACTACCCGATAAGCGTTCCTTATAAACACGCGCGACGCTATCCAAAGGCTTAACGCGCCCCTCATGTAAAACTGGTATGGCCTTAAAGGACTGATAATCAGCAGCCTGTACCCCGACGGATAGGCAGAGCACAACCATAAACAGAGCTATATTCAGAAGCCGTATCATATACTGCGCCCCCGCTTTATCATAACCAAAACTGCGTGCCACAAAAGACCAATCGCCATCAGAATGGTACCGATATAAGGCGCGAGCCATCCCTGATTTTCAACCACAGCCAAGACTGTTGCTTCTTCACCGTTCTCAGCACGAATAAATGAAGACTGAAACAGCGTGTAACCCTTGTAGCGTAAAGGCTGGTTCATTGCGATGCGAACAGGCCACTCTACCCCTTCAGGTTCAACCACCGCGATATCAGAATGAAAGGCGCGTGCCTTGCTAGTGCCTTCATAAAGATCTTCAGCAAAATCATCTAACCTGATAGCAAACGGCAAAGCACGCTGCGCCTTACCGTAAATTATCTCGACCTTATGGCCGTCAATATCCATTTCAATGGGGTTGGGCATCGCTTCAAACACGACATACATACCATCTTGCTCAGTCGTACCACCCGACAGCATTAGCGTTGCACCGTACAAGTTACGCTCTTCATCTTTTTCCAGCGGCCCATCACCCAGCGCCATAAAACGAGACATACCGCGCATATTATCAGCAACATTCTGACGCTCGCTGATTTCGCAATTACGGCAGTTATTCAAGACTTCAATACGTAACGGCAGGCCGTCAAAACTCAAAGCCTGACCGCGCTTTATCTTCTGATGTGGAACGCGGGCAAAGACATCTCCATCACGAACGATCAACAGCTCGCGCTGATGATAATCTGATACAAACAGCTTCGTCTCACCTTCAGGAATGGTGATATAGCCTTCTCGGGCTACAAGTGCTGTCATAAGGCCGCCAACCAGCAAAATGAGAACACCCAAATGCGCCAGATGGATACCAGCCTTCTCGCGCTTCCATTCGCTATGAAACAAGAAACGACAAAACACGCCAAATGTCAGCAGCGCCGTTAAGCTCAAAAATACAGGGGAAGCAAAGAACAGCTGCAACGAACGATATAGTCCCAATTCTTTTTGCGCAACCGTGCCAGCAATGATAACAGCCATATAAACGGGCATCACATAGAAGACGAGCGCGGGAGACCCGAGCCACACAATAATGCGCTTAGCCAAAGCTTGCATTTCATTCGCCTTCTTCATCACTAAATTCGATATGTAGAGATAAGCAAGAAATGCCCCAATTTCAAAACAAATCTACAGAAAACCATCTCCATACACAGGGCAATCGCCCCTAAAACCACGGATCAGTTGAAACATCATATGTGATGCGCTATCGAGGAATGAATTACACCCAAACGGATTACCACGCTTTAAATGTCAAACACCCCACTATCTATCCTGAAATCGGTCTACGGCTACGATGCCTTTCGTGGGCAGCAAGCCGAAATTATCGATCATGTGATAGATGGTAAAAACGCATTCGTATTGATGCCAACAGGGGGTGGTAAATCTTTATGCTACCAAATCCCTGCTATGCTGCGCCCAGGCACGGGCCTTATAGTTTCCCCGCTTATCGCCCTTATGGAAGATCAGGTCAGTGCGCTACGCCAAGCTGGCGTTAAGGCCGCTGCTCTTAACTCCCGCCTGACAGGCGCAGAAAAAAGCGAGATTTGGGAGGACGTCTCAAAAGGAAATATCGACCTTCTCTACATGGCACCCGAGACAATCTTGCGCCCTGAAACATTAGAACGTCTGGAACATATCAATTTATCACTGATTGCCATTGATGAAGCACACTGTATGTCACAATGGGGACACGACTTCCGCCCTGAATATCGTGAGCTGAACTGCCTGAATGATATGTTTCCTGCCGTTCCGCGCATCGCCCTCACAGCCACAGCAGATGCACCAACGCGCACAGAAATCGTCGACCATATGCGCCTTGGCAATGACAACAGCTTTATTGCCGGCTTTGACCGCCCTAATATCCGTTACAGCGTAGCGGAAAAAACAAATCCTACACAACAAATGCTAGCCTTCCTGAAGCGCGCCAGCAAAGACAAGAACGAAAGCGGCATCGTTTACTGTCTATCCCGCAAGAAAACAGAAGGCATCACAGAACGGCTTAAAGCAGAAGGCTTTAATGCCCTGCCCTACCATGCGGGAATGGACAACGAAACGCGCGAAAAAAACCAACGCCGTTTTAAAAACGAACAAGGCGTTATTATGGTCGCGACCATCGCCTTCGGTATGGGCATTGATAAGCCTGACGTGCGCTTTGTACTTCACGTAGACTTACCATCCAGTATTGAAGCCTATTATCAGGAAACAGGCCGCGCGGGACGTGACGGCTTACCTGCCGAAGCATTGATGTTATATGGCGCAGAAGATATCGCCCTTCGCCGCCGTTTTATTGATACAGGTGACGCACCAGTCGAACGCAAACGCATGGAGCATCGTAAACTGGATTCTCTCCTCGGCTTTACAGAGGCCAGTGACTGCCGACGCAAAGTGCTGCTATCTTATTTCGGTGACGAAGGCCAAGCTTGCAATAACTGTGATGCCTGTCTCGAGCCGCCCGAAACTTTCGATGGTTCCATCTCGGCCCAAAAGCTGCTGTCTGCAATTTACCGCACAGGTGAGCGCTTTGGACAAGCCTATGTCATTTCTGTGCTACTAGGCGAAGAAGATGAGCGCATACAGAATTTCGGCCACGACCAGTTACCAACCTTCGGCGTTGGCACAGAGCATAACCGCAATCAATGGCGCTCTCTCATTAGACAACTCGTGGCACGCGGCCTGATCAACGTCGACATTATGGGACATGGCGGCATGGCTATATCTACGGCAGGCAGAACGTTCTTAAAAGAAAAGCAGCCACTGCCCCTAAGGATGCCACCGAAATCAGAGAGCAAGAAGAAAGCCGCACGCGCCCAAATTCAAATTGATCTGTCTGATGCCGATCAATCACTATTCGACCTATTAAGGGAAAAGCGCCTAGAGCTAGCCAAAGAGCAGAACGTGCCGCCCTATGTGATCTTCCACGACAAGACACTCGCCGAAATGGCCGCACAACGGCCAACAACCAACGAGAGCATGGCGCAGATTTCAGGCGTGGGTAAGTCCAAGCTGACAAAATATGCTGCCGACTTCCTAGAAGTTATAAACAGTAACGAAGCACAGAGTTTGGCAAAGTCTGCCTAATTACTTAGGCTCGGGATGAAGCAAGTTGATCCGAATGTCTCTGCCCTGCTGCAAATCAGGCCTTAATTCATGTCCTGCCTTAAAAAATTCCTTTTCAATCATCATATTTAGCAGTGTCGCATCATCAACACGCATCATAATATGATCAGGAATATCCGGCGTAATCCCCGATTCATCTAAGAAATGATCATGCATCAAATGCTTTAAATGCTCCTCATGATCTTTTTTGCGTTTCTCATATTCGTTTTTGAAATTCTTCTGGCGTTCCTCAAGCTCGTTATCAGGATGCTCAATATCAGTCATAGTCATCGGTGTGATATGAACTTCTAGTGTCGCACGATAACCGCCCTTTTTGAGCTCTTTAATGCCTAAAACAGTTATCGATACATCATGTAGCTGCGAATGGTAGCAAGACGTTTTCTGCAGCGCATCGGCAAACGCATGATGGATGCTTTCAGTAGAATACCCTTCGATAATAATGCGGTGCGGGCCATGTGCGCGCTCATCCTCATCGTGGCGGCGCCACTCACTAAGCTCTTCCAAACAAGCAGCTAGCTTCTCGGCATCATCATGATCAATCAATTATCTTTGCCTGTAACCGCTTTATATCATCTGCATTAACGCCCATGGTCAAACCTTCATATTTATTACTGTGGTGTCACATACGAACAACACTGAATAATAGTTTCATATGCTGGAATAGCAACTATGCCTGCGCCAATATAAAATAATGTTACTAGGGGGGAAAGTGGTGCCCTGGGGCGGATTTGAACCACCGACACAAGGATTTTCAATCCTCTGCTCTACCAACTGAGCTACCAGGGCGTACCGTGTAAATGTCTTTTTAGACTGTACGATATGCGCTTATAAAAGAAACCACGCAAGCTGTCTAGGATAAAATGCGCTTTTTTACAAAGCTACGCACGATCTATTCACC
>LWDU01034431.1_pt2 | contig 15768 bp, 18 predicted proteins | sample 727161 | NCBI WGS metagenome assembly LWDU01 (sample SAMN04566230, study PRJNA314399) | hydrothermal vent metagenome | isolation source: deep sea hydrothermal plume seawater | place: Mexico: Gulf of California, Guaymas Basin | collected 2004-07-11 | reverse complement strand
AGTAAAACAGACATATAGGTGTGTAAACCAAGCAGATACAGAGATAACAATAAGTATGATAGCTATGGGCATTCAATCCTCCTTCGAGTTATATTTTTTTAAATAATAATTTAATAGCATTATAAATCCAATCGGTGGAAAAATTATTGCAATAATAGGAATTTTTCCAAATAATTTGTTTTTTTTGTTTGTTACTTTTTTTTTATTTGACTTTAATTTCATAAAATAAACATATCAAAAAATCAATGTATTGCAAAATTATTGTATTAGACTACTCCACCGTAACTGATTTGGCTAAATTCCTTGGCATGTCAACATTTGTACCTTTAATGATTGCGCAATGATAAGCAAGTAGTTGAAGCGGGATGGTAAATAAAATTGGCGCAACTGGATTCATTGGCGCGTCTATCTCAAATACCTGTGAGATATCATCATTTTTAAAGCCAGCTTTCTTATCTGCAAATATATAAAGTTTTCCACCTCTTGCTTTAACTTCTTCTAAATTTGATTTTAATTTTTCTAGCACTACATTGTTTGGAGCTACTGCAACCACCGGCATATTTTCATCTACAATGGCAAGCGGGCCATGTTTTAATTCTCCGGCTGGGTAAGCTTCAGCATGAATATAGGAAACCTCTTTTAATTTTAATGCCCCTTCTCTTGCTATTGGGAAATGTGAACCTCTTCCTAAAAATAATGCGTGTTCTTTGTCAGAAAATACTTTAGCTAACTTAGCTATTTCAGCATCTAAAGCTAAAGTACTTTTAATCTTTTCTGGCAACCCTTGCAGTTGCTTACATAAAGACTTTTCTAAATCCTTAGTAATTTCAAAATTTTTACCCAACACAATTACAAGCAACATTATTGCTGTTAGTTGTGTAGTAAATGCTTTAGTCGAAGCAACACCTATTTCTGGGCCGGCGTGCGTAATCAGTGTTGAATCACATTCTCTTGCTAACGAGCTTTCAGGAACATTACAAATTGCAATCGTGCCTACATAATGATCCTCATTTTTAACTTTTCTCAGCGCAGATAAAGTATCAGCTGTTTCCCCAGATTGAGATATACAAATTAATAAAGTATCTTTTTGTACGGCGTGACTTCGGTATCGAAATTCACTAGCAATTTCTGCGTGGCAGGGGATCCCTGCTAATCTTTCTAACCAATGTTTTGCAACTAGAGCGGCGTGATAACTAGTTCCGCATGCAATAATTTGAACAACCTTAAACTTTGAAAAATATTTTTCTACGTTAGGACCAAGAATTTCTTTTGGAACAGCATTATTTATAATTCTATCTTGAATAGTTGCTTTTACAGCTTCTGGCTGCTCGAATATTTCTTTTATCATAAAATGTTCATAGCCTTCTTTTGAACTGCTTTTTAAACTTAAATTACTTTTTTTAATTTCACGAGAAATTTTATTTTTATTTTTATCAAATATATTTACATTTTCAAATGTAATAGTGGCCAAGTCTCCATCTTCTAAATATATAAATTTGTTTGTATGTTCTATTAATGCGTGCGCGTCTGATGCAATATAATTCGTTTGATCGCCAATACCAATAAGTAACGGGCTTCCATTTCTTGCAACAATTATTTGATCAGGGTTTTTTTTATCAATCACTGCAAGCGCATATGAGCCTTTGATTTCTTGCAGCGATAAATGCACTGAATCTAAAGTATTATTTTTGTGCGCAAAGTGATTGATTAAGTGAGCTAATATTTCAGAATCAGTTTCTGATGTAAAAGTTGTATTCTTAAAAAATTTATTTTTTATTTCAATATGATTTTCAATAATGCCGTTATGCACAATAGCAATATTTTCTTCTGCGACATGGGGATGGGCATTTTCTTCTGATGGCTTGCCGTGAGTGGCCCACCGAGTATGTGCTATGCCTATTGTCGCATTTATATTATCTGTTAATGACGATGTTAATTCTACGACCTTGCCTTCTTTTCTATATCTATTTATTTTCTGATCTTGAATTACTGCAATCCCAGCAGAGTCATAACCTCTGTATTCTAGATGCTTTAAGCCATCAGACAATATATTAATAACATTAAATTTAGACGCTGCTGCTACAATTCCACACATTTAATTTATCTTTTCCAATTTTTCTTTTCTTGTTGTCGCGATCTCGCTATTAACAAACTATCTTTTTCAGAATTATCTGTGATTGTTGATCCTGCTGCTATTGTTACACCTTCTTCAACTACTATTGGAGCTATTAATTGAGAATCAGAACCTATAAAAACATTATTCTTAATAATAGTTTTATGTTTATCGACTCCATCGTAATTACAAGTGATAACGCCAGCTCCAATATTTACATCTGAGCCGATTTCAGAATCACCTAAATATGTTAAATGATTTGCTTTTGTATTTTTCTTTATTGTTGTTGCTTTTACTTCTACAAAATTTCCAATTCCTACGTTCTCTTCCAAATTACAATTTGGTCTAATTCTAGCAAAAGGACCGATTTTACAATTACTTCCGATTACAGAATCCTCAACAATAGAGTAAGGTTTTATTTCCGTACTATTGTTAATTGTAGAGTCTTTAATAATTGTATGGGATCTAATTTTAACATTATCGCCCAGTATTACGTTACCCTCAAAAATAATATTCGCGTCAATCTCAACATCTGTTCCAAATTTTACATCTCCTTTAAATATTACTGAGCTTGAATCAAGCATTGTTACTCCTTGCTCTAAAAAATTTTTTCTTTTTGAATTTTGAAATATTTGTTCCGTCTTTTCTAACTGTAATTTATCATTAACTCCTAAAACTAAATCAGCTTCTTTCGCTAACAAAGGCACAACTAATAAATTCTTTTTATTTGCGATACTTACGATATCAGTTAAATAATATTCTTTTCTTGAATTATTATTTTGAACTTCCCCAATTAAAATCTCCAAAGCTGTTGTGTCACTAAATATTATTCCAGTATTACATTCTGTGACTTTTTTTTGCTTTTCGTCTGCTTCTGATTCTTCAACAATCATGCGGACAATTTCATCCTCTGATTCTTCCCTTATTATTCTTCCATAACCAAATGGTATTTCTAATTCAGCTGTTAATACTTTCACAGTACTTTGAGGCATATATTTCATAAATTTTTCTAAGAGTAAAAAATTTATTAACGGAGTATCTGCATACAATATCAATACTTTTTCATCTTTTGGTAGCTTTGGAAGCACAGTTTTAACAGCATCTGCTGTTCCATTTTGCTCAGCTTGAATGTGCCAATCAATATTAAATTTTAAAAATGATTTTTTTATATCTTCTATACTAGAATTTATTACAACATTAATTGTTTTTGGTTTTAATTTTTTTGCACAAATTAAAACATGCTCAAGCATAGTCTTGCCACCAACTTTATGCATGACTTTTGGTATTGCGCTATACATTCTTTCCCCATTTCCTGCCGCAAGAATAATAATATTTAAATTCATTTTGTTTTAGATGTTGTTTTTATAGCATTATTCTACTATGACTAAACAAAATATGCACAAAAACCTGCGCTTAGTAGATTTATTTGATGTTTTTTCTTAAGCTTTCTATCATTTTTAACTGTGCGGCAGCTTGAGCAAGTTCCGCTAATGCTTTTGCAGCATCAATATTATCACTTTTATCAGCAAGTGCTTCTTCGGCTCTTTTCTTTGATTCTGCTGCTTTTGCCTCATCTAAGTCTTCACCCCTAATTGCTGTATCAGCCAATATAGTTACGATATTTGGCTGAACTTCAAGAACTCCGCCTGAAACAAAATATAATTGTTCTTCATCTTCTTCCGTAATTATTTTTATTTCACCTGGTTTTAATGGAGTTATCATTGGCGTATGTTTTGGGTATATCCCAACTTCGCCCATCATGGCTGCTGCTACAATATTTTTAACATTACCAGAAAAAATTTCTTCTTCAGCGCTTACTATATCTAGATGCATTATTGACATAAATTATTAAAGAGTTTTAGCTCTTTCCTCGGCTTCTTCTATACTTCCTATCATGTAAAAAGCTTGTTCTGGTAAATGATCATACTCACCATCTATGATGCTTTTAAAACCTTTAATAGTATCTTTTAGAGAAACATATTTTCCAGGGCTTCCTGTAAATACTTCTGCCACAAAGAATGGTTGCGATAAGAATCTTTGAATTTTCCTTGCTCTGGCTACCACCAACTTATCTTCTTCTGAAAGTTCGTCCATACCCAAAATAGCAATGATATCTTTTAATTCTTTATACTTTTGTAGTGTGTTTTGCACTTGTCTGGCAACATCATAATGATCATTACCAACAACTAACGGGTCTAGCTGTCTGCTTGTAGAATCTAATGGATCTACAGCAGGATAAATACCAAGCTCGGCTACTTGCCTTGACAATACAACTGTTGCATCTAAATGAGCAAAGGTTGTGGCTGGCGATGGGTCTGTTAAATCATCAGCTGGAACATACACAGCTTGAATAGATGTAATAGATCCAGATTGTGTAGACGTAATCCTTTCTTGTAATGCGCCCATTTCTTCAGCTAATGTTGGTTGATATCCAACCGCAGATGGCATTCTTCCTAAAAGAGCAGAAACTTCAGTCCCTGCTAAAGTATATCTGTAAATATTATCGATAAACATTAATACGTCTTTGCCTTCATCACGAAACTCTTCAGCCATTGTTAATCCAGTTAATCCAACTCTTAGTCTATTTCCTGGAGGCTCATTCATTTGTCCATAAACTAAAGAAACTTTATCAAGAACTTGCGACTCTTTCATTTCATGGTAGAAATCATTTCCTTCTCTTGTTCTTTCTCCTACTCCAGCAAAAACTGAATACCCACTATGTTCTGTCGCAATGTTTCTAATTAATTCCATCATGTTTACTGTTTTACCAACACCAGCACCACCAAATAAACCAACTTTTCCACCTTTTGCAAACGGGCATAATAAATCAATAACTTTAATACCAGTCTCTAATAATTCGTTACCGCCAGCTTGTTCTTCGTATGCTGGTGGCTTTCTGTGAATTGGCATAACTTTTTTGCTCTTTATAGGCCCAGCTTCATCAATGGGCTCACCTAACACATTCATAATTCGACCAAGTGTTTTTTCCCCAACTGGAACTGATATTGGAGCACCTGTATTTTTTACATCAAAACCTCTTTTAATTCCATCAGAAGTACCCATTGCAATTGTTCTAACAATTCCATCGCCAAGTTGTTGTTGAACTTCTAGAGTTAAGCCAACCTCGTCTACTTTTAATGCGTCGTAAATTTGTGGGATAGAATCTTTTGCAAATTCTACGTCAACTACTGCCCCGATTACCTGTACTATTTTTCCTGTGCTCATTATCTTTAGTCTCCGTTAATAACTAAACTGCAGCTGCTCCAGCCACAATTTCTGAAAGTTCTTGTGTTATAGATGCCTGTCTTGCTTTGTTATAAATTAATTGTAATTCGTCTATCAAATCACTAGCGTTCTCTGATGCGCTTTTCATTGCAACCATTCTAGCGGCCATTTCACAAGCAACATTTTCTACAATGCCTTGATAAACTAATGATTCAATATATCTAATCAACAGATTGTCAATAACGCTTTTTGAATCAGGCTCATATATATAATCCCAATGATGAGAAAGCTCTTCTTCTTTATTTGCCTTGGTTGGCAATAATTGAATTGTTCCTGGTTCTTGCAACATTGTATTTATAAATTTATTTTCCGCTAAATAAAGCTCATCAATATTTCCATCGACGAAGTTATCTAACATAATTTTAATTGAACCAATTACATCATTAATTTCTGGGCTATCTCCTAGATGTGAAACTTGCGCAACTAAATTTACATCTAATCTTTTAAAAAATTTTTCTGCTTTAGAACCAATCGCACAAACATCTACTTCAACTGAATCTTTATTCCATTCATTAATTTTTTTAAGTGATTGTTTAAATAAATTTGTATTCAAGCCGCCGCATAAGCCTCTATCTGTACTTATTATAATCAAACCGGCTCTTTTAACATTTTCTCGTTCTATTAAGAATGGATGCTTGTACTCAGGATGAGCGCTTGCTAAATGGCTAACTACATTTTTAATCATCTTCGCATAGGGTCTTGCTGCAGACATGCGTCCTTGTGCTTTCTTCATTTTACTTGCAGCTACCATTTGCATAGCTTTTGTAATTTTCTGAGTATTTTTAATACTAGAAATTTTCCCTTTTATTTCTTTTCCGCCTGACATTTAATTTACCATGTTTGTGTTGATACAAATTTTTCTAACAACTCTTTTAAGGTAGCCCCAATATCATCATTGTAGTCACCGGACTTTTCTATACCGTTCATAAAGTCAGAGTATTCAGATGTTGCAAAACCTAACAAAGCTTTTTCAAAATCTTTTATTTTATTAACTTCAACATTATCTAAATAACCTTCATTAACAGCATAAAGAACTAATCCCATAGATGAAATATTTAATGGAGAGTACTGAGTTTGTTTCATTAACTCCATAACTCTTTCACCGCGTTCTAATTGTTTTCTAGTTTGCTCATCAAGGTCAGATGCAAATTGTGAGAATGCTGCAAGCTCTCTATATTGTGCTAATGCCAACCTAACACCACCACCAAGTTTTTTAATAAGTTTAGTTTGTGCAGCACCACCAACCCTTGAAACAGATAGCCCAGCATCAATCGCAGGGCGTAACCCAGAATTAAATAAATTAGTTTCTAAAAAAATTTGGCCATCAGTAATAGAAATAACATTGGTAGGAACAAACGCAGATACATCTCCTGCTTGTGTTTCAATTATTGGCATTGCTGTTAATGAGCCAGTCTTGCCTTTAACTTTTCCGCCTGTTATTTTTTCAATATACTCTGCATTTACTCTAGATGCTCGCTCTAATAATCTTGAATGTAAGTAAAATACGTCACCAGGATAGGCTTCTCTACCTGGAGGTCTTCTTAACAAAAGTGACACTTGTCTATAAGCAACAGCTTGCTTGCTTAGATCATCATAAATAATTAAAGCATCTTCGCCTTTATCTCTAAAATATTCTCCCATAGAACACCCAGCATAAGGCGCTATATATTGCATTGCTGCAGATTCTGCTGCTGTAGAAGCTACAACAATTGTGTGACCCATCGCTCCGTGTTCTTCTAATTTTTTTACAACATTAGAAACCGAAGAAGCTTTTTGACCAATAGCTACATAAATGCATTTAACCCCTGTGCCTTTTTGATTTATTATTGTATCTATCGCAATAGCAGTTTTGCCAGTTTGCCTATCACCAATAATTAATTCTCTTTGGCCTCTCCCAATAGGAACCATTGAGTCAATTGATTTTAGTCCTGTCTGCACAGGCTGATCAACTGACTGTCTTTGAATAACCCCAGGAGCAATTTTTTCTATAGGCGAAAATTCTTTAGTGTTAATTTCACCTTTACCATCAATGGGTGTGCCAAGTGAATTTACAACTCTTCCAATTAAAGATTCCCCAACTGGGACCTCTAAAATTTTACCTGTACATTTTGCTATATCACCTTCTGACAAATGCTGATAATCGCCTAAAATAACTGCGCCAACAGAATCTCTTTCAAGGTTAAGAGCTAAACCATATGTATTATTTGGGAACTCTATCATTTCGCCGGCCATAACATCAGACAAACCATGAATTCTAACAATTCCGTCTGTCACTGCTACGATAGTACCTTCTGTCTTTGCTTCAGCAGAAAGATCAGACCCCTCAATTCTTTTTTTAATTAAATCACTAATTTCTGTTGGACTAAGTTGCATTATTCTTCCCTCTATTGTTTCAAATTAATTGAGATTCTAGTTTTCTCAACTGCTCTCTAAGTGAACCATCTATTACTAAATCATCTATTCTTACAACCGCTCCTGCCAGGAGGCTTGCGTCTAAATTTTGCTCTAATTCAATTTTTTTATTAAATCTTTTTTCTAGCGCCACCTTTATTGCTTCAAGTTGATCGCGATTTAATTCGTAAGCTGTATCTATTTTTGCCGTTTTTAAACTTTTTTCTTCTTGCAAATATCCGTTATATAAATCACAAATTTCAGTTATTACAGATAGTCTATTATTTTCTGATAGCAAACTTATAAATCTTAAAAAATTTTCATTTGTATTTTCTTTTAATACTTCAGATAAAAAATTAACTTTATATTTACTATCGAATGAATCATTTGATAATATTTTTTGTGCATTGTTGTTGTTAATAACCATATTTAAATTTTTTAACATATCAAAATTTTGATCTATCATATTCTGCTCTTTAGCGCTTTTAAAAAGAGCTTTTGCGTATGGTCTAGCTGTTGTTAGTAATTCTGACATAATTTTTTATATTTTGGTTACCAAGTCTTGAATTGCTTTGTCATGAGCCCCTTTATCAATTTCTTTTTTCAAAATTATTTCTGCTCCTTCTACGACTAATTTAGATAAATCTTTTTTAAGAGACTCTTTTAATCTCATTGATAGTTGCTCTATTTCTTGTTCTGCTAATTTTATTTTTTTTGAGGTTTCTTCCAATGCTTTTACACTAGCCTCATCTAAAATATCTCCTTGCCGTTTTTCAGCCATCACTATTATGTTTTTTGCTTCAACCTTCGCCTCAGAAAGTTTTAACTCTACATCTACCTTAGCTTTTTCTAAAGACTGCTGCCCAAGTTCAGCTGCGGACAAACCATCAGAAATTGTTTTTCTTCTTTGTTCTAAAGCTGATGTTAATGGTGGCCATATAAATTTCATGCAGAACCAAACAAAAATAGCGAAAGATATTGCTTGCCCTATCAAAGTTAAATTAATACTCAATTTTTGCTCCTATAACTAGTTAGTAATTAAGCGACCGCAAATAATAAATAAAACGCTATACCCACAGATATCATTGGCACGGCATCCACCAGACCAAGAACGATAAACATTTGTGTTCTTAGCATTGGTATTAATTCTGGCTGTCTTGCTATACCTTCCATGTATTTACCGCCCAAATTACCAATTCCTATTGCAGCACCTAAAGCACCTAAACCCATCATTAATGCTCCTGCTATATATATTAATCCTGTTGTTTCCATAATTTCCCTCTACTTATAAATTGTCATTAAAAAAAAATACCTAATGATCCCCAGCATCATGAGCCATATTCATGTATACAACCATCAATACCATAAATATAAATGCCTGAAGAACGATTACTAAAATGTGAAAAATTGCCCATGGAACTGATAAAGTCCATTGCGCATAAAGTGGCAATAATGCAATTAAAATAAAAATCATTTCACCTGCATATAAATTACCAAATAACCTTAAACCATGAGAAATTGGTCTTGCTAATAAAGACACACCCTCTAAAAATAAATTAATTGGAATTAAAATAATTTTGATTAATAGGTTTTTAGATGAAAAAGGGTGAAGTGTTAGCTCTCCAACAAATCCACCAATGCCTTTATTCTTAATGCTAAAAAATAAAGCAAGAAAGAAAACAGACAAAGACATTCCCATGGTAACGTTCGGGTCTGTTGTGGGCACAATTTTCATATAATGGACACCGCCTAGATCAAATAATTTTGGAATCCAATCAACTGGGACTAAATCCATTAAATTCATTAATAATACCCACACAAATGCTGTTAAGGCCATTGGAGCAATTAATTTATTTGTGTGAGAAAAAGTATCTTTTACGTTTGAGTCTATGAACTCTATGATCATTTCAATTCCATTTTGCAACCCGCTTGGAACACCGGTGCTTGCTTTTCTTGCAACCATACTAAATAAAAATATAAAAATAAAACCTAATGTTATTGACCAACCCATAGAATCTATATGTATTGCATAAAAACCCATTTCCTGGGCTTCTTGAGCCGTCTCTGCTATTTTCCAAACACCCTCACTATCTCTGCCAAATGTTAAATTTGTCAAATGATGCTTTATATATTCTGATCCTGTTTGTGCGCCAGCCGCCATAATTATCTAGTATTACTATGTTTTATAAAAAAAATTGTTAGCAAGTTTGCAAATATAAATGCCGCAAAAAATATTAAAGGTTTTGCCACATCTAAATTTAAAAAAATTAGAGCAAACATTACTAAAGATATGCTCCATTTCCCAAATTCTGCTATATAAAAACGCTTCACTTCTTCTTTTATCGACTTTGCTCTATATATGAGCATCACATATAGCGAATATGCGTTCGATAAAAAACTAACGCTTACGCCATATAAAAAAGAAGATGCCACTCTAATATCAAAGAAATACCATAAAATTGAAGCAATTGTTGCGTAAATACAGAGTTCAATTAACAGTTTTCTAAGAAACATAATCCCTTCGGGTATGCAGTATATTAAGAGTATATAAATTTATCAATATATTTAATACCGATATTTATATTTTTATATGCTAATACAATCATTTTAGCTGATTTCCCAGCTAAATTCAGAAAAAAGCTATTTTTTATATCCAAGTTTTTTTAAAAGTCCATCTAAAACATCTAAATTACTATATTTAAGAATAATCTTTCCATTTTTTTTACCTTGTGAATGACTAATTTCTACTACAATTCCAAGCTTCTCTCTTAATTGATTTTCAATCTCGCTTATCTGCTTATCTTTTTTAGACTTAGATGGTTTATGTTTAGTTATATCGCCTTTATCAGTGACTAATTTTTCTATTTCTCTTACTGAAAGTTTTTGAGAAACAATCCTGTCCGCAAATAATTTTTGAGACGCGGGGCCTAAAGATAATAATGCTCTTGCGTGGCCCATATCAATTTTCCGGTCAGACAAAAGACCTATCACATATTTATCTAATGATAATAACCTTATTAAATTTGCAATATGAGATCTCGATTTCCCAGTTTTCTGCGCTAATTTTTCTTGCGTAAATTTAAATTTTTTAATGAGCTTTTCTAAGCCCATAGCTTCTTCAATTGGATTTAAATCTTCTCTTTGTATATTTTCTAATAAAGCGTATATTGCAGCTGATTCATCCGATATTGATTTAATAATAGCCGGGATTTTTTCATAACCTAAAACTTTTACAGCCCTGAGTCTTCTTTCCCCAGCGATTAATTCATAAGAATTTTTATTAATTTTTCTTATAAGAATAGGCTGAATTACCCCTTGTTCTTTAATAGAGCTAATCAACGATTTGAGACTATCGTCATTAAAAGTACTTCTTGGTTGATAAGGGCTAACATTTATTAAAGAAACGTCAATGTCTAAGGATGATTGCTCAGAAGAAGGTTTCGTATTTCTTGAGGTGCTTAAAAGAACTTCTACCCCCCTGTTTCCTAAGCCACTTTTTCTTTTTGCCATCTCTATAATTCCTATTTTGATATTTTTACTATTTCACCTGCAAGCGCCAAATACGACAATGAGCCTTTGCACCCTCTATCATAACTTATTATAGATGCGCCATGACTGGGCGCTTCCGCCAAACTTATATTTCTTGGAATTATAGTATCTAACACGTCTTTACCAAAATAACTTTCTAATTCTGAGGAAACATCTTGTGCTAAATTATTCCTAGGATCATACATTGTACGCAAAATCCCCCCAACCTTTAAGCTTTCGTTCACAGATATTTTAATCTTCTCAATTGTTTCTAACAATGCAGCCAAACCTTCAAGAGCGTAATACTCGCACTGTGTTGGGATTATAACGGAGTCTGAGATTGCCAAAGCATTTACAGTTAATATATTTAATGAAGGAGGGCAATCTATAATTATAAAATCATAATTTCCTAGAATACTTTTTATAGCATTTTTTAAAGCCATTTCTCTTTCATCAGACTCTAAAAGTTTAACTTCTGCAAAAGTAAGGGCTTGGTTTGATGGGAGCAAATCATACCCTTCATTTGCTTTACAAATTATTTCATTTACATTCTTATTTTCCCCTAAAAGAAGATCTGCTAAAGAATAATCAAGAGTATGTTTATCGAGCCCTGACCCCATCGTCGCATTTCCCTGTGGGTCCATATCTATTAACAAAACATTTTTTGCGTTTAAAGCTAGCGCAGCAGACAAATTTACACTAGTCGTTGTTTTACCTACGCCGCCTTTCTGATTGCAGATGGAAAAAATTTTACTCAAAATAACACCCTTATTTTTTATACATAATTATTGCGTGTCTTTCTGCGCCAAGCCCAGGAACATTAAGCTTATGTGTCTTATGCTCAACATCTTTATCAAGTTCTTTTAACTCTTGGCCAGGATATTTTCCTTTCATCGCAACAACAATGCCATTTTTTTTTAAATGTTTTTCAGCATTTTCAAAGATCTTTCTTAATGATGCAAAAGATCTGCAAATTACAGTATCGAAAACGCTATCATGGCAAAGGTCTTCGACCCTTTTATGCAACAAATTAACGTTTTCTATATCCAGACTTATCTTAACATGGTTTAAAAAAGTTATTTTTTTGTTATTAGAATCTATAAGTAAAAAAAATTTTCTTGGAGTTGTTATTGCCAAAGGAATTCCTGGTAATCCAGCTCCTGAACCTATATCTAATATGTCTCTACCTTTTAAAAATTCTTTAATAGATAAGCTGTCCAAGACATGTTTTATAAGCATATCATTTATATTTGTTATGGAGGTTAAATTGTAAATTCTATTAGCTTTTTTTATATGTTCACAAAATTGTATTAATTTTTCCCCGACTATCTTCGGGTCATCTGTATGTTGAGCTAGCTCTTCTAGAAAAAAAGATTCATTGTTTTGATTTACATGCATTTTAAGCCATTTTTTTTTGATTATTTTTTAAGGCTTTAATTTGTACTTTTAAAATAGAAATAGCTGCAGGTGTTACGCCTGGGACCCTTGATGCTTGTCTTAAATTTTGAGGCCTCACCAAAGAAAGATTTTCTCTTGCTTCGGTTGATAGCGCTTTTATTGAATTATAATTAATTTTTTTGGGGAGTATCATTCCTTCATCTTTTTTATTTCTTTTTACCTCAAGATTTTGTTTTGCAATATATCCTTCGTACTTAAATTCTATGGCGCAACTTTCTCCTGTTTTAAAATCAGCAAATTTGTAATTTGAAATTAAGGGAAACAAAGATTCATAGCTAGCATTTGGTCTTCTTAATAAATCGCTTGCTAAAACAGATTTCTTATTCTCAAAAACTTTTGTCTTCTTTAGCCGCGACAATTCTTTTTTTATTAAATCTTGTTTTTTGTTATAAATATCAAATCTTTTCTTAGTTACTGACCCTAATTTCCAGCCTATAGTTGTTAATCTTTGGTCGGCATTATCTTCTCTTAGAAAAAGTCTATGCTCAGCTCTGCTTGTAAACATGCGATACGGTTCTGGCGTTCCTTGTGTAATCAAATCATCAACCATAACTCCAATATAAGAATCTTTCCTAGACGGAGCCCACATTTCTTTGCCTTGAGATTTTAATGCAGCATTAATCCCAGCCACTATTCCTTGGGATGCAGCCTCTTCATATCCTGTTGTTCCATTTATTTGCCCAGCCATAAAAAGCCCGCTAAGCTTTTTATTTTCTAAATATGCAGTTAGCCCTCTTGGATCAAAAAAATCATATTCTATAGCATAACCATATTTTTTTATTTCTACATTTTCAAGACCATGAATTGTTCTAATAAATATTTCTTGATCCGTCTCTGGCAAGCTAGTTGAAATGCCATTTGGATAAACCAAATTTGTATTAAGTCCCTCAGGCTCTAAAAATATTTGATGCGATAACTTTTCTGAAAATCTTGTAACCTTGTCTTCGATTGATGGGCAATATCTTGGGCCTTTCCCGGTTATAACTCCATTAAATAATGGCGAGTTCGATAAAGCTTTTTTTATATAATCATGTGTGATCTTGACCGGGGTGATCTTTTGAATTACCAATAAAAGAAAAAACTGGTCTTGGGTTGTCTCCCGGTTGCTCAATTAAATCTTTGTAATTTATTGTATCGCCGTTTAATCTTGGAGGAGTGCCAGTTTTTAAACGCCCCATCATTAAGTTAAGATCTTTCATTCTATTTGCTAACTTATTAGATGCTTTTTCATCTATTCTGCCAGCAGAAAAAGACTTATTCCCAATATGAATCATTCCTGATAAAAACGTGCCAGCTGTTAAAATTACATTTTTTGATTTAATTCTTTCGCCGCCATCAAGCTCTATTTCATGTACAGAATTGTTTTTGACCAAAATATCTATAACTTCCCCTTCAAAAACTTTTAAATTTTGTTGTTCCGTAACTTGTTTTTGAATAAAAACTTTATATAGATCTCTGTCTGCTTGAGATCTTGTTGCCCATACAGCAGGCCCTTTCTTTTTGTTTAAAGTTCTAAAGTGAATCCCAGCCGCGTCTGCCGCTCTTGCCATTACTCCCCCAAGAGCATCAACCTCTTTTGTGAGGTGGCCTTTCCCTATCCCCCCTATAGAAGGATTGCAACTCATTTGCCCAATTGTATTAAATTTTTGCGTGACCAAAAGAGTATTACTACCGCATCTAGCGCTAGCTAAGCATGCTTCTGTCCCAGCATGTCCCCCACCCACAACTACAACGTCATAAACATTATTCATAAGATTATTATATTACTTTCCAATACAAAAATTTGAAAATATTCCACTAAGGACTCTATCATCATCGTTATTATTTAAAATATTAGCAATATTCTCTTGTGTGCTCTTAAGCTTTTCTGCAATTATTTCTAATTCTGCAAGACCAACGTTAATTTTGCTTATTTCATCATAAGCATTTTTTAAAAGAGAAATGTGTTGAATTTGTATTACGCCTGAAGAACTATTATTTATTGAAAAATTTAGACTTTGAATAATTTTATTTTTTAAATCACCCACGCCAATATCATTTTTAATTGACACAAAACATTCCTCTTTGTTTTGTTCTTTTAGTTTTTTTAATTCTACGTTTGTAGCAAGATCAATTTTGTTAGCCACAATTAATATACAAATATTTTTTTCTTTTAAGAAATTTAATATTTCCAAGTCATCTTTATTTATCCCAAGACTTACATCATATAAATATAAAACGACGTGCGCCCTTGTTGCTATCTCTAAAGCTTTTTCCTTGCCTTCTTTTTCTATTAAATCGCTTGTTTCTCTTATGCCGGCAGTATCAAATATTGTTATAGGCATACCACCTAAATTAAACATTTTTGTAACAATGTCTCTTGTTGTGCCAGCAGCCTTATTTACAATAGAAACCGCATCATTTGTTAAAAGATTTATTAACGATGATTTGCCAGAATTTGGTTTGCCGATAATAGCAATTTTACTGGTTTCAAATAAGAGTCTATTTTTTTCTAGGCGCTCAACAAGAATATGAATTTTTTTCTTACAATCGTTTATATGTTTTTCTATAGTTAATAAACCATCTGTCTCTATATCTTCTTCTGAAAAATCTAACAAAGCTTCTACCTGGATTCTTGTTTTTAATAATGCATTATCTATTATTAATAAATCTTGTGATAATTTTCCAGATAATGACTCTCTTGCTGCGAGCGCAGCCTCTTCGGTTTTAGCGTTTATTAGTGCGCATGTAGCTTCTGCCTCAAATAGGCTCATCTTATTATTTAAAAAAGCTCTTTCGCTAAACTCGCCTGCTTTTGCTAGACGACAACCATCCATTTTTAAAATTTCTTTTATTAAAAGTTGATAAATAACTGGGCCACCATGACACATAATTTCTATCATATTTTCTCCTGTATATGATCTTGGCCCCTCATAAAAAATTACCACTACATCATCAATTACTACATTATTTTTATTTTTAAATTTTGCATAATGAGCATATCTTGGCTCAAG
>LWDU01039503.1_pt1 | contig 15770 bp, 17 predicted proteins | sample 727161 | NCBI WGS metagenome assembly LWDU01 (sample SAMN04566230, study PRJNA314399) | hydrothermal vent metagenome | isolation source: deep sea hydrothermal plume seawater | place: Mexico: Gulf of California, Guaymas Basin | collected 2004-07-11 | reverse complement strand
CTTGCCTATCTCCCCGCGATTCTCTTCCTGACTATGCGGACCACCGCAACAACGCTGGTGGGCCTCTGGGCTCTCTCTGCCTCCCGGCGATAGACGACACGGGTTCACTGCTCGCGAGAATCCACATCCTCGGCGCGTCCGGATCGGCGGATTCGCTCCACGGGTAGGCCGATTTTCTCATGCCCCGGCGGAAAGAGCAGGGCGCTCGGGTTCGTCACTTGGACGCGATTCTGCACCGGGTGCAAAACGCCAGGTGAGCCGGGAATCGCCTAAGCGACTAATAACGCTTCGTTATTCAAATTCTGGTTTCAGCCTTCGAAGCTGGGGGTCGCCCGCACGCGGACGCGCTTGGCGAGCTTCACTCGCCCGCCGTTCGCGCCCGGGTCACCACTATGGCTCGTTCAGTCTGGACCCGCAGACCGGGCGCAGGGCTGAACTTCGGTATCGAAGACGAGCAGGTTGACCAGTTCCCGGGCCTGGTCGTAAATTGGATCCATGGGGCTGCTGACAACACGCTGAACGATATGTTTTTCGACTCCGGCCGCGACAAAATACATTTCCGAAGTGCCAGGATTCGCGAAGCAGGTATCCACGCCGCAGTCCACCAGGGGTCGAATCAGGGCTTGTGCGCCATTCATGTCGGGCATGATTGCTTTTTTCAGCAAAGGGAGTCGGAAAGAGAATGCGACGTATGGAAGCGTCAGAAAATCCTATCCCAGGAGCTCTCTCGCAATCATATTTCGCTGGAGTTCGCTTGATCCTTCACCCAATTCGAAGACCTTGCAGTCTCGGTAGTAGCGCTGGATCGGCGATTCGGACATGAAGCCCGCCGCGCCGTTATAGTGGAGCGCGCGCTCGACAATCTTCGTACAAGCTTCGGTGGCGAAAAGTTTGGCCATGCTCGCCTCCTGGCTATGTGGCAGTCCCCGGTCGGCGGCGATGGCTGCGCGATGGCACATCAATCGCGAGGCATCGATCTGGGTCGCCATATCCGCGATACCGAAGGCGACCGCCTGGAAGGATCCGATTTTCTGGCCGAATTGGACGCGTTCGTTCGCGTGTTTGATCGTGGCGTCGAGCGCCGCGCGGGAAAGGCCGACGACGGTTGCCGCTGAGGCGATGCGTCCGAGGGTGAGCATCCTCAAGGCATCCAGAAAGCCGCGGTCTACTCGCCCCAGCATATTCGCCGCGGGGACACGGCAATCCTCGAATGCCAACTCGCCCATCTCGGAGGCGCGCACTCCCAGCTTCGACATCGAGGCAGCCACCCGAAAGCCCGGTCGATCGGATTCGACCATGAAAAGGGAGAGTCCCTTGATTCGTTGCTCCGGGTTGGTCGAGGCGACGACGATCAGGAAGTCGGCGATCGGAGCATTGGTGATGAAGAGTTTCGAACCGTTCAGAATATAATCATCACCATCCGCGATGGCCCTCGTCGCGACGGCGCCCGCGTCCGAGCCCGCTCCACTTTCCGCGAAGGCCCAGCCGCCGATTTTCTCGCCACGCAGGGCCGGAACCAGCCAATCCCGCCGGATCGATTCGGATCCGAAATGTTCGAGGGCACGACAAGCCATCGCCGTATGGACATAGAAGCCCAGGGCGATTCCCGCCGATCCATAGGCGAGCTCTTCCCATAGAATCGAATAGTCGAGATTCGTTCCCGCCGCGCCGCCCAACTCTTCGGGATAACCGAGGGCGATATAGCCGAGCTCGCCGATTTTCGGAAAGAGATGAGTCGGGAAGCGTTCCGCCGCATCGCATTCCGTGGCGATGGGCACGATTTCTTTGCTGGTAAATTCGCGAACCGCGCGACGCAGCTCGCGTTGTTCGTCGCTCAGATAGAAATCGAGTTCGGCCATATTCAACTCCCTTTGAAGACGGGAGATCGCTTCTCGTCGAAGAAAGCGCGCACCCCTTCGCGATGATCCTCGGTCTGGATGCAATTGGTCTGTGCGAAGATTTCATAATCGAATTCTGCTTCACGGTCGAGATCGAGAGAGCGACGGATCGCCCTTTTCGTGAAAGCCAGGGCGATCGGAGGCCCATTGCGAAATTGTGTCGTGAATGATTCGACGGCGGCATCGAGTTCATCGGCAGGAACGACGCGATGCACGAGTCCCAGAGAAAGCGCTTCATCGGTCTTTATCAGGCGTCCGGTCATCATCATCTCGGTGGCCGCGCCGAGGGGGATCAGCCTTGGCAGATAATATCCCGCCGACATATCACAGCCCGCCAATCCGATCTTTACGAAGGGGGCACCGAGGCGGATGCCTTCTTTTGCGATGCGAAAATCGCAGGCAATCGCGAGTCCAAAACCGCCGCCGACGGTATCGCCCTGTAGTTTCGCGATGACCGGTATATCGAGTTCGGCGATCTGTCTAACGGGGTCGAGATAGTGATCGACGATCGGTCCCCATTCAATCGGCGGTCGTTCGATCATTTCGGAACGATCGGCCCCAGCGCAGAAGGCAGAGCCTTCACCCGTAAGCACGAGTACTCGATCATCGCCTCGGTTCACCGTGTCGAGGGCTTCAACGAGGGCGTCGAGCATATCGTGGGCGAGCGCATTCAAGCGATCTGGTCGTGTCAGCGTAATCGTTGCGATGCCATCTTTGCTCTCGAGTCGAAGGGGTGCGCTCATGATTCCTCCATGGGGTTGTGAGCTTCTCGGGGTTCTATCGTTAGGGCCGCGATCTCTTTAGAGCCCACTGTCAATCCTCCATTCGGAAGGCGCGCAGCGTATTTTCCCGAACCAATTTTCGATAGACGGCGTCGGTGACGCCGAGATCGCGCACTTCCTTGAGTGTCCGATCGAAGGTAAGCAGTGGATAGTCCGTTGCCCAGAGAACTTTATCCTGTCCATAGGTCGTCGCGAATTTGACAAAGGACTCGGGCCAATGTTTGGGTGTCCGCGCGCTGGTTTCGACATAGACATTCGGATGTTTCCAGGCCAGGATCATCATCTCTTCATGCCAGGGCTGACCGATATGGCATCCGATGATGACGAGTTCCGGGAACGCCAGGGCGACTTCATCGAGATGAATCGGCCGGCCGGCTTCGGAGGGAAGCAATGGCCCCGTATGGCCGACCTGGATGGCCACGGGCAGACCGAGTTCGACGCATTTCGCATAGACCGGCCAATACATTTTTGCATTAGGCGGCGCGCCGACGGTTCCATCTCCGTAGGCATAGGGCTCGAGTCGCAATCCGCGCAACTCGAGCTCGCGCGAAATGCGCTCGATCTCTCGCACCACATCCATCGGCTTGCCGCGTGGATCGATTGTTCCAACACCCGTGAAGCGATCGGGATGTTTGGCGCAGATCTCCGCCACCTCTTCGTTTGAAATGATGTCGTATTCGCCGTAGCCGAAGGCCGAGAGCATCAGGCGATCGACTCCGGCTTCATCCATATTGTCGATGATCTGCTCGACGCTCATCCCCTTCGTGAAGAGTTCGAGGGAGCCGTATTTCTTGAAAATGCTGATGAATTCAGGCGGCCATCGATCGATCGTTCCGGGTTGCACGAGGGTGGCCCAGGCATCGACGGCGCCAATTGTTTCGCTCATCAGAATCTCCTTCTTCTGTTTATTTGTGTCGTGCCTTATTCGCTTGGTACGTAGAGGAGATTAACAAGTGGACAAAGACGCAGCAAGTGTTAACCTGACAAGAACCGATTTCCTGGAGGCCTTCATGGCTCTTTCGCGCTCCATGATGGCCGCTGATACGTCGCTGCCGGTGCTAGAGACGACAGTTGGGGGCGTTCTACGCGAGGTTGCCGCGCTCGATCCCGACGGCATCGGGCTGGTTTCCTGTGCGGGCGAGGCGGCCAATTGTCGCCGGCTGCGCTTTGGTGAATTGCTCGAGGAATCCGAGCTGATCGCGCGGGCGCTTCTTTCGCGCTTCGATCCCGGTGAGCATATCGCCGTCTGGGCGCCCAATTTGCCGGAATGGATTCTGCTGCAATTCGGAATGGCCTTGGCGGGACTCGTATTGGTTCCGCTCAATCCGGCCTATCGCGAGGCCGAGCTTCGTTATGCGCTAAAGCAGTCAAAGGCGGCCGGGATTTTCTATCTGCCGGAGTTTCGTGGCATTCCGATGGGCGATTGCATTCGCGCCGTCAAGCCGGGTTGTCCCGCGCTTCGCTGCGATGTTTCGCTCGAGCATTGGCAGGATTTTCGAGCAGCGGGATCGGCCGAGCGCGCTCTGCCTGAAGTCTCCCCCGACGATCCAGTGCAGATTCAATATACCTCCGGCACGACGGGCGCGCCTAAGGGAGCCACGCTGGGCCATCGCGGCTTGACGAACAACGGACGTTTCGTCGTGAGCAGCTTCGGCATAGAGCCCGGCGAAGCCTTCTTCAATCCGGCGCCGCTCTTTCATGTCGCGGGCTGTGTCGTCGGTGTACTCGGATCATTGGCCTGTCGGGCGAGCCTGGTTCAGCCCGTCGCCTTTGACCCTGGAGTAGCCCTGGCGCTGATCGAGCAGGAACGCGTTACGACCATGGGCGGCGTGCCGACGATGTTGATCGCCATGATGGAGCATCCGGATTTCAAGAAACGAGATCTATCGTCTCTTCGTACGGTGGGTATAGGAGGCGCTGCGGTCCCTGCCGAACTCGTTCGCCATATAGAGGCGACTCTGGGAATCGATTTGATCATCCTCTTTGGCCAGACTGAAGCCTCGTGTTCGATCACGAAGACCCGTCCCGGCGATTCGCCCGAGGATAAATCGGAGACGATCGGCCTGCCGCTACCACAGACCGCAGTGCAGATCGTGAATCCCGATTCCGGAAAGGTTGTTCCACCGGGCGTGTCGGGTGAGATCTGTGCCCGGGGATTTGGCGTGATGCTTGGTTATCACGATAATACCCAGGCTACGGCTGAAACAATCGATGCCGCGGGCTGGCTGCATACGGGTGATCTCGGCACGATGGACGATCGCGGCTATTGCAGGATCGTTGGGCGCATCAAGGATATGATCATTCGGGGTGGCGAAAATATCTATCCTCGTGAGATTGAAGAAGTCCTCTTTACGCATCCGGCGGTCGGCGATGTTGCGGTCGTCGGTGTGCCCGACAAAAAATGGGGGGAGCGGCTCGTCGCATTTATCAGACTTGCCCCGGGCGGTGGGGCAGGTGGAATAGGTCGGGTAGAAGGGGAAGAACTCGAAAGCTACCTTCGCGAACGCCTGGCGCGCCATAAAGTGCCACGCGAATGGCAATTCATAGACGAACTTCCCATGACGACTTCGGGCAAGGTCCAGAAATTCGCATTGCGGGAGCGATACGCTCTTCAAAATCAATCGGGATCGAAGTGAATAACGATCAGACGAGAAGCCATCGCGCGAAAAGCCAGCCTACGACCCGTGAAGAAGAGCGCTGGCTGGAGCCGACCTTTTTTATCGATTGGAAGTCTTCGCCGGTTCTGGAATTTTCCAGGCGCGAAACCGCGGGGGCGACTTCGAATCGCGAGCGCGCCATACGACTCTTCTACGCGGTTCGCGATGGCTTCCGATACGATCCTTATAGCGTGAGTCGGCATGCCGAGGATTATCGCGCCAGTGCGATCGCCCAGACTTCCCGCGCCTTTTGCGGGCCCAAGGCCATCTTCTTGACCGCGGTCGCGCGAGCGGCCGGGGTGCCGGCCCGAATTGGTTTTGCCGATGTGCGAAATCATCTAGCGACTCCGAAGCTGCTCGAACGCATGGGGACCGACATCTTTGTCTTTCATGGTTATTGCGAACTCTATATCGAGGGTCAATGGTTGAAGGTGGCGCCGACCTTCAATCGAGAACTATGCGAACGGTTTGGAGTGAAGACACAAGAATTCGATGGCAGGGCGGACGCTCTGCTCCAGCCCTTCGATGCCGAGGGGCGCCGCCATATGGAATATGTGAACGATCGCGGGATATTTGACGATGTGCCCTTCGAAGAAATGATGCGAGTTTTTGAAGAAATCTACGGGCCAGGTATCGCGGACCTATCAAAAGAATCCGATCCGGCTTTTCAGACCTAGCCCCGGCCCCCGAAGAGGGATGTGAAATGGAAGTCGATCCGGAAAATGTGGTGAACCAATATTTTTCGGGAATGCGTGCCGGGGATAAATCGGTCGTCGATCTATTCGATGAGGATGCGACGCTGATCGGTCTTGGGAAGACGCAATCCGGCAAGGCCGCGATTCGCGAGTTCTATCATGGCGTGATCGGAAGGGCCGGGCGATCAGGCCAGAGTCCTCATCATTGCTGGAGGAATCGTCGGAGCGAGCATCGCCTATCATCTCGTCGCCCGGGGTGAGCGCGATGTCCTGCTGCTCGAGCGCAATCAATTCACCAGCGGCGCGACCTGGCATGCGGTCCCGACGATACGCCGCTGGAATCGGGGCTGGGCTTTGCGGTCGCCTGGAATAAGCAAACGGAATTCACGGGACGTGCCGCGCCCGAGGAGGCGCGAAAGCACCCGCTCTCCCGGCGGTTGCTGTATTTCGCGATCGATGATCCACAGGCGATGCCCTATCACGACGAACCGATCTGGCGCGATGATATGCGGATGCGGTTTCTGACTTCGGGCGCTTGGGTCCATACGATCGGCGCCGCGGTGGGTCTGGGCTGGGCAATGAATCCGACGGGGGCGATCGACGCGCAATGGGTCCGCGCCGGAAATTGGAAAATCGAGATCGCGGGTCGACGATTTCCTGCACGCGCCTCGCTGCGCGCATCCTATGATCCGGCATCCGAGCGCGTTCGAAGTTGATTCGCGGCTGGCGAAGCGGCTGCGCGCCCGTCCCGACACGCATTCCGCATCGATCCGGAATATCTGACGACATCTGTGAAAATCGTTTCGAGCTCTCGATGAATCGGGCCCTGAGCGGAATTTCGGGTTCCGGCCGATTCAATATGCTCGCGACGAGGCCATCTTCGATGGAGAGGTCGAGATATTCGGAGGGGTTATAATCGGCCCTCTTTTCTCTCGAAAACGATTGAGAAGGCTTATGGCGTAACAAGTTGACAACAAGACATCAAATGTTAACCTAATGAAAATGCCCATTCAGACCGATCCCGATTCCAATCGAGACGACCCCGGTCCAGCCGCTCGGCCCGACGCGTCCCAGCCGGAAACCACTCGGGAGGCCATTCTTGAGGCCGCGCGCGGGCGATTTCTGAGATTCGGTCCGCGCAAGACGACCATGGACGAGGTGGCCCGCGCCGCGGGTTGTTCGCGCACGACTCTTTATGCGCATTTTCGAAATATGGAGGACCTTTACGGAAGTCTTCTGAACCAGGACGCCGAAGCCTTCATTCGCGATGCCTCGAACGCGGTTGCCTCGGAGTCGTCGACGGGTCGCAAGATTCGCCGCATCGTAGAAATCACTCGCGCGACCTATGCGCGGAATAACATCCTGCGCATGGCCTTTACGGGCGATTCCGAAATGAGCATCGAGCGCGTTGCGAATGTCTATACACGAGACCAGGAAGGGCGCATCATCGATCTGCTGAGTTCCGTGCTCGAGCAGGGAATCGCCGAGGGCCGAATTCGCAGGATCGATCCCGAGCGAGTGGCTTATTTGATGTTTCATCTCGGAACCCTACTCGTCGAGCGAGAGGTTTCGGATGCAGCGGACTTTGAATTCAATGAAATCCTGGAAGTGATGGACGACGTATTTGCGAGTGGGATCAGAATTCCACGCGACGAAAGTCGATGACTTTTATTCCGCCGCCCCGGAGACCCCCCACATGCCCTTTCCCGATTGGACCGAAGAACATCAAGCATTCCGCGAGACAGTTAGGCGCTTTGCTGAAGAAGAGATTCGGCCTAACGCGGATAAATGGGATGCCGAGGGCAATTATCCCAGTGATATTTTCCCCAAGGCCGGTGCGCTCGGATTGCTCGGCGTTCGTATGGACCCGAAATGGGGCGGGAGCGGCCTCGATTATTGGTACACGGTGATTCTGGTCGAGGAGCTCGTTCGCGGCCGAGATATCGGTGCCGTCGTGGGTTTGATGGTTCAATCTGAAATGGCCACCTCCGTGATCAACGCCCATGGCACGGATGAATTGTGTAATGAGTGGCTGGTGCCTGCGATTCGCGGCGAAAAAATAGCAGCATTGGGAGTGACAGAGCCCGCAGGCGGATCGGATGTAGCCGCACTCCAGACCAGCGCGAAGCTCGATGGCGACGACTATATTATCAATGGTTCGAAGATTTTTATTTCGAATGGCGCCCGTGCGGATTTCGTAACTCTTGCGGTTCGTACCGGCGGATCGGGTCCGGATGGTGTGAGCCTGATCGTCTGTCCGACCAATAGCAAGGGGTTTTCGGTGGGCCGGCGCCTCGAGAAAGTTGACCAGCATTCCGGTGATACGGTCGAACTTTTCTTCGATGGTATCCGGATACCTCGAAAAAATTTGATTGGCCAGGAAGGGCGCGGCTTCCGTTATATCATGGGAGCCTTTCAGGGCGAACGTCTTGTGCTTTCGACCATGATGAACTCCGTATGTCGTGATGTGATGGAGGAGACTCTGAATTATATCGCGCAGCGAAAGGCATTTGGTCAATCGATCGGCTCCATGCAGACCTGGCGTCATCGAATGGCCGATCATCTGACGGATCTCGAAGCATCGGAATCGCTGACCTATCGCGCGGCGGATCAATTGGTCAGTGGCGATCCCCAGGGCGAAGTGACTGTGAGCATGTCGAAGCTCTATGGCGCCGAGATGATTCGCCGGATCATCCTCGACTGTGCACACGCACATGGCGGTTACGGCTTCATGCGGGAAAATTACGTCGCGCGATGTACCCGAGGTGTTCAGAATTGGGGTATCGGTGCGGGGACCAGCGAAGTGATGCGTGAGATCATCGCGAAGCGCTGCATGAAGAAGGCCGCCACATGAGTCGCCGGGCCGTGATCGCCGGGATCGGGCATTCGGATTTCGGGAAAATTCCCGAGCGCAGCGCCTGGCAGTTGGAGGCCGAGGCTGTCTCGAAGGCCGCTGGGGATGCCGGACTCTCGCCCCAGGAAATCGATGGCCTATTGACGGATCCCGGCCCGGCCCAGGGCGTGCTCGATGGGATCACGCCGCATTTCTTGCGACTCGGCGCGGCCCTGGGGCTCGATCCGACCTATAGCGGGACTGAGATCCTGGGTGGAGCCGGGAGCGTGGCGAGCGTCGAGCGCGCCGCCCTGGCTGTCGAAGCGGGCTTATGCGAGGTCTGTGTTTGTGTTTATGGCGACTCGGCGCTTTCCTCGAAGAGTGCCTATGGATATGGCCGCGGTGACGAATCGGCATTTGGTTTCTTTGGCGCGGTGGGCATTCATGCGCTCGCAGCACAGCGACATATGCATCTCTATGGAACTCGACGCGAAGAGTTAGCCGAGATTGCCGTCGCCGCACGCGCGCATGCCGCTCGGACACCTCACGCGCAAAGACCCAGGGCACTCAGCATCGACCAATATATGGACGAAGCGCCGTTAGTCGAACCCTTGTGTCGTTACGATTGTTGTCTGGTCTCGGATGGCGCAGCGGCGGTCATCGTGACGACCGAAGAGCGCGCCGCAGATCTGCGGAGCAAGGGCATTCGAATCCTCGGTCATGCACAGGCCCATAGCCTCTCGACCTATGCATCTCCCGATCATTTCGACCGCCTGCCCGCTTCGCGCTCGGGCCCCGCCGCCTTCGGCCAGGCGGGCGTGAAGCCAGAGGATATCGACGTGGCCCTGCTCTATGACTGTTTTACGATCGTCGTGTTACTTCAACTCGAGGATTATGGTTTCTGCAAGAAGGGCGAAGGCGGCGCCTTCGTTTCGGGTGGGCGAATCGGGCCTGGCGGTGCTCTGCCGGTGAATACGAGTGGCGGTCTACTGGCCGAGGCATATGGCGGCGGAATGCTGCATATCATCGAGGCCGTTCGCCAACTGCGTGGTGCGGCGGATCTTCGCCAGGTCGAGGGCGCCGAGTTGGCTCTGGTCTCTGGACATGGGCTCGGCATGAATACTCATGCGACTCTGGTTCTGGGGAGTTGAAGCGATGAGTGATGCCCAGACCTCCAGTGCCAAATCGGCGGATCCGACCGAGCCCAATAGGCGGACCGAAATAGCATTGCCGCTCCCGCAGCCCGATTCGCTGACCCAGGCCTATTGGGATGCCTGCCGCGAAGAGCGCCTCGAAGTTTCCCGCTGCGAGGATTGCGACCATCTCTTTCTTCCGCCGGGCCCATGTTGTCCGAAATGTTGGTCCGGAAAATTATCGACGCGCGTTGCCTCCGGAAATGGGAGTGTCTTCAGTTATGTGGTCTATCGGCGAAGTTATCATCCCGGGATTCCTGCGCCCTATGTCGTTGCATTGATCGAACTCGACGAAGGCCCCCGGCTGATCTCGAATATCGTCGGCTGCGAAATTGAGGAAGTCGAGATCGGCATGCCCGTCAGAGTTCGATTCGAAGCCGCTGGAGATTATCTGCTTCCGCGCTTCGAACCGAATGGCGCAGAGGATTAACAGGGGGAAGAACCAAGATGACGATTCGTTTCGAGGTGGACGGTGCCGTCGCATTATTGACGATCGACCGACCGAAGGTCCATAACGCTCTCGACTTTGAAACCAGCGATGCTTTGATCGCCGCCTGGCAGCGCTTTCGCGACGATGACTCCTTATGGGTCGCGATTCTCACGGGTGCCGGGGATCGTTCGTTCTGTTCGGGGGCCGATCTTCGCGGCGTCGGCGATTTCTATAAGAGCATGACATCGGCTCAGCGCTTGCGGCGTTCGGAATTGGTTCCGGGGCTCGGGGGGATCACCAAGAATCTATCGATCGATAAACCCATCATCGCTGCGATCAACGGTCATTGTCTGGCGGGTGGCCTCGAGATCGCTCTTTCGTGCGATCTGCGGATCGCTTCGCAGACAGCTTCCTTCGGATTGCCCGAGGTGAGTCGCGCCAGCGGCTGCCGCGGCTAATCGGTCCCGAACGGGCCCTCGACCTGATCATGACCGGTCGTCGCATCGATGCCCTCGAAGCCGAGCGCATGGGCCTTGTCTCAAGGGTGGTTGCGCCGGAGAGTTTGCAGGCCGAAGCCCTGAAGACGGCTAAGCAGATAGCGGAGAATGGACCGCTAGCTGTGCGCGCGGCGAAGTCCGCGGTATGGCGCGGTCTCGATCTATGCCTCGAGGAGGGATTGCGAATCGAACAATTGATCGCCGAGCCCGTTCGTCAGAGTGAAGATGCGCAGGAAGGACCGCGCGCATTTCTCGAAAAACGAAAGCCCGTCTTCAAGGGCGAATAAGACCAATAGGGCGAATAGATCAAGAGCGAAGCCGGCCGCTAGGCGAGGGCCATTAGAAAAGGGAAATCATAATGCCAAACATCCCGCGAAGACACGTCGGTCAATATATTGCCTCAGGCGATTGGAGCGATTATTGGACGACACGAATCAGCCGGGCCGAGAGCGGCAAGATCTGGGTTCGCGGTTATCCCATCGAGGAATTGATCGAAGGGCTCTCCTATACCGAGTCCGCCTATCTATTATTGCGCGGAGAACTTCCCGACGAACGTGAAGCGGCGCTCTTCGATCTCGTCATGCGTAGCGGAATGGATCAGCAGTTGATTAGTTCTGCGGCCTGCGCAGCGCGCTATACGGCGTCGGCCTTTCCTGATTCAGCCGTTCCCGCCCTGGCCAGTGGCATCCTGGCCAGCGGCTCTGTGACAGGTTCGCCTCAGGAGCCGGCGGAGATGCTGATCGAGGCCGTGGGTTGGAAACTCGAAGCGGCCGAGGCGGTCCAGCGTGTCCTCGAAGTCTGGCTCGAGCGGCGCGGAGCGGTTCCCGGTCTCGGACATCCTATGCATAAGGGCGCCGAGCCGAGAGCCGTCAGCGTTCGCAAGATCGCTCTCGAGTTGGATGGCTGGCGCGAGCATGGTCGAATGCTCGATGCGGTGGAAGCCGGACTTGAAGCGAAGAAGGGCAAGCGCATTCCGATGAATCTAGCGGGGGCGATCGGCGCCCTGTTGGCAGATCTGAAATTCGATCCCCTGGTGATCGGCGGGCTTGGCGCGATCACCTACGGCGTCGCGTTATTGGCGCATATTACGGAGGAAATTCGAGAGGGCGTGCCGCTGAGAATCATCCCCGAGGCTTTGGGCTCGCGTTATGCGGGTCCCGAGGAGCGGCATCTGCCCTCGAGTCGGCGTCGCAGCGAACCTTCCGAGCCGAATCAGCAATGATCCACCCCTACTCATATTATCCCGCTCGCACCGCGAGGCGCTGGCCCGATCGCATCGCGCTGATCGACGGCGAACGTCGGCGCACTTACCGAGAACTCGATGAAGCGGCGAGCCGGCTGGCCCAGGCACTGATTCGACAGGGATTGACTCCCGGTGATCGGGTCTGCGTGGTTCAGGAAAATCGCATCGAATATGTAGAGATGGTGATTGCGATCGCTCGTTCGGGTGGCGCGGTCGTTCCTCTGCTCGGGGCATTGACCGAACGCGAACACGCCTTCATGGTGAATCATGCCGAGGGGCGTTTCGTCGTGGCGCTCGGAGACGAAACGATCCCTCGTGCGAGCGCTGCTGCGAAGGGCAGCGATGCCGTAGTGATGGCACTCGGCGCGGCAGAGGGCGTTCTCGATCTCGCAGCACTCGCAGCAGCCGAGCCGTGTCAGGCGCCAGATATCGATCGGCCACCCGATTCGCTTGCCCAGATTCTATATACCTCGGGAACGACCGGTCGTCCAAAGGGCGTCACGCATAATTATGCCAGTGTGAGTGCCGCGATGGGTGCCTGGGCGACGGCCTTCGATGTCGGTTCGGAGGATCGCGTACTCGGCCAACTAGCGTTGAGCCATTTCGGCGGTCGGGGCATGGACGCCTGTTGGGTTGCGGGTGCGACCTTGGTGATTCTGCCCGCTGCGGATCCGAAGGTCATGCTGGCTGCGATTGCCGAGCATCAGATTACGATGATTCTGGTGATTCCGACACTATTGCGGATGCTGCTCGATCATCTCGACGCGAAGAACGCAGATCTATCCAGTCTGCGCGCGGTGGTCTATGCCGCAGCGCCGACGGCGCCCGCCCTGGTGCGCGCGTCGCTCGAACGACTGGGTCCCGTTCTCTATACGGGCTTTGGTCAGACCGAGGCCTACGGGATGAATACATTCATGGGGCCCGCGGAACATATCGAGGCACTCGAAGGGGGAGGCGAGCGCCTCGTCTCCGTCGGACGGGAATGCGCGGCCTTCGCACAGGTTCGAATCTGCGCTGAGGATGGTGTCGAGGTGGCCGTCGATGAGATCGGAGAGATCTGTGTTTGCGCGCCATGGACGACTCCCGGCTTCTGGAAGAATCCGGAACTCGATGTCGCCCGGCTGCGCGAGGGTTGGCTTCGCACGGGAGATCTCGGTCGCAAGGATGCGGAAGGTTATGTCTTTCTTGCCGACCGCATGGAAGACAAGATCATCACAGGTGGATTCAATGTCTACCCGGCAGAGGTCGAGGGGGGGCTCGCGGAGCATGTCGCGGTGGCGGAATGTGCCGTCTTTGCGATTCCAGACAAGAAATGGGGCGAGGCGGTGCGCGCCGCGGTCACGCTGCGCGAGGGCCATCGCGTAAGCGAGGAGGAATTGATCGCTTTTTGCAAGGAAAATCTGGCGCGCTTCAAGGTGCCCAAGGCGATCGATATTCTCGATGAACTTCCAAAGAGTCCGGTCGGCAAAATTCTGCGCCGTGTGCTTCGCGAAGCTTTCTGGAAGGATCATATAGGCGGCGTTCATGGCGCCGAGTGAGGAGTAGGATGAAAGCCGTTCGTCTATATGAGGGCCCTGAGGTTCGGATTGAAGATCGTCCCGAACCCGAATTTGGTCCGGGTCAGATTCGTGTTGCGATTCAGGCCGCGGGTGTTTGCGGAACGGATCTTCATGCGGCGCGTGGCCGCCTCCCTGTTCCAAATTTGCCCATTATCATGGGTCATGAAGGAGCGGGCATCGTCGAAGGTGTCGGCGAGGGCGTGACGGAATTTTCGATCGGCGATCGGGTCTTGCTCCTCCCGAGTGAAACCTGCGGCCAATGCACTGCATGTCAGCGAGGGCATCTCGGTCTATGTCCCGGCGCGCAAATTTTCGGCATGGCACGCGACGGGACTTTTGCCGAGAAGATTGTTGCACCTATTTCCTGTGTCATGGCTCTTCCCGATGCGGTCCCCTACGAGCATGGCGCGATTCTGGCGGACGCGGTTGCGACGGCCTATCACGCAGTCTTGACGCGCGCGGGCATTCAGGGCGGCGAACGGGTTGCCGTGATTGGCTGCGGGGGCGTGGGCTATCACGCCATTGCCCTGGCCAAGCTATTAGGCGCCGAAAGGGTCGTCGCCGTCGACGCGAGCGAGGGGGCCTTGCGGCGCTCCGAGGCTGCCGGTGCGGATATGATGCTCGACGCGCGCCAGGATGACATCCGCAAGGCAATTCGCCGGGCGGCGGGCGGTGATGGGCCGGATGTCGTGATTGAATATGCGGGCAAGAAAGTCACGGTCGAACTCGCCATGGCCAGCGTGGCCAGGGGAGGGCGAGTCATCATCGGCGGCGTTGGAATGGAATCGCCGCAATTGGGCCCATTGGTTTCCTTCGTCGGTCGGGAAATCGGCGTATTGGGCTCGATGGGTTATACGCGCAGCGAACTCGAAGACGTTGTGGAACTCGCGGAGTCGGGTCGGCTCGATCTCTCCGGCTCGATTACCGGTCGATATCCGCTGGAGGATGCCGCCCAGGCCCTTGATGATCTGGCGAATCATGTCAACGATCCCGTGCGACTCGCTCTAATTCCGGGTCAGACCAACTGAGTCGGGTCGGCGCATTGCGATCACGATGGCTTCGAGGCTATGGATTAGTCCGATCGGCGAAGGAGGATAGGACATATAAGCTGGGTTCTGGCGTAACGTGCGGGTATGGGCGTTATGTCAAATCCCTATGGGGAGCCGTGACGGGCCACGTCTTCGTGGAACTCGCGGGCCCGCCCGGCACGCTCCTCGACGGCTGGCAGGTGGAAGGGGTGAACGGTTTCAATGGAGCCGTGGGGCCGGTGATCATGCTCTCGGGTTCGATCCCCGCCTCGGGGCTCTTCGTGCTGGCCGACCGCACCGGGGGCGGGAGCGTGTTCGTGCCGAATGCGGATCTCGTCGCCAACTTCGACTTCCAGAATGGCCCGGACTCCATCGTGCTGCGCGATGGGTTCGGCATCGTGGATGCCGTGGGGTACGGGTCTTTTACATCGGCCCAGTTCTTCGCAGGGGAGGGCAACCCGGCCCCGGCCCCGCTCGGAGGCTCGAGCGTGGCACGCTGGTTTGCTGACGTGGATACGGACGACAATGCCGCGGACTTTCGGGTGCTGGGGGAGCCGACGCCGGGGGTGCTGCTGGGTTTTGGGTTGGCTTTGACGGCGATGAAGTTCAGGAGAGCGCCGGGCCGCTGAGGGCTCTTCGGGGTGTCTTGTTCAAGGGGTCCCTACGCCGCTCGGTTCCCGATCAACATTCGAACCACATCGCCGTCAGTTTGGCGACTCAGGACAAAGAGATAGATACACAAAAAAGGCGCGCCAAAGAAAAACGCAAGCACCGCTAGACCCAGGCCTTGAGGGGAGAACTCATTGCGCCACGCGGTCCACATCGCCGAAAAGGCCAGCATGAACATGAAATCCAGATTGAACTGCCCCGCCCAACCCATTTTCATCATGTCGCCAAAAAAGTATGGGAACAGGTTGAGCCCATACAATGAAACCACAGAGGCGGTGTAGACACT
>LWDU01040163.1_pt1 | contig 15772 bp, 10 predicted proteins | sample 727161 | NCBI WGS metagenome assembly LWDU01 (sample SAMN04566230, study PRJNA314399) | hydrothermal vent metagenome | isolation source: deep sea hydrothermal plume seawater | place: Mexico: Gulf of California, Guaymas Basin | collected 2004-07-11 | reverse complement strand
CCATATCAAACAGGCGTTTGGCGGCGGCGGCCATGGAATCGAAGTCCGGCGAGTCCAAGCCCATGTTGTACATGATGGCCGCGCCGTTCTTCTCGGCAGTTTTCACCGCATTTTCGACCAGCCGCATCACCTTGGGGTCTTCGTACTTGAAGGGTACTCCTAGGATTTTGGTTATGTCCCCGGCAGCCAGCCAGACTAGTTCTATTCCGTCGACGGCCAGGATTTCGTCCAGGTCGTTCAGTGCGCCTTCGCTCTCAACTGTGGGGACGATAAGTGTTCCGGCCTTGGTCTTTTCTGCGTAGGCTGGGAACTCCTCGGCGGTCCAGAACCGGCGTAGGTGAATCTGGCGGTGCCAGTCATTCCTAAGTTCGGCAAGGTCGCGGACTTCCTGGACCGAGCCAACGGATACCGTCACCGCAGTGGCCCCCAAAGACAGCGCACGGGCAGCATCGGAAACGGTGCGGCGGTCGGTGCCGTCGGCCCAAGGGAAGGACTGGACGCGGATCATAGGGGAGATGCCGGTGCCACGGGCCGCGCGTATCAGATGGGCGATGTTGTCCCAATCGTGGGCGGTGAACATCATGTCAGCCATGAAACAATCGATGCCGGCAATGCCCGCCACTTCCACCATGTTGGGGTGGCTGAAGACGTAGGCGCAGAGTGATGGTTTGCCACTCTTCAGGTTGGCTAGCAGTCGGTCTGTTTCTTCTGTTGGGAAAAGCATGTCACTCCTAATGAATCAATTTGTAAATCCCCAGGAAAAGCCTGGTACTCCTAGGGAATCGATTCTTTATATCTGAGGAATTGCCGCTGGGAGTTTAGCCCATACAGGCCCAAGGCACAAAAAAGGGCGTCCTGTTTATTCAGGACGCCCTTTTTGATTTCCAATTGGACTTCTTTGCTAATCAGCTACACCTGACTTCTTGAACGAGGGGATCACTTCCTTGGCGAAGCGAGTTAGTTGTTCCTTGAACTGAGCTTTGGTCGCTCCCATGGGGAAGCCAATCATAATCTGCTCCACGCCGGGGTACTTCTCTTCGATCTCCTTGATGTATTCAATGGTCGTATCGGAGTTCCCGGCGAACCAGGCTTTCTTGTCCAGCGTCTCGCGGAAATCGACACCCGCTGCGATGTGTCGAGCTACGCCGCCGGGGCCAACCTCTTTCATCTGCTCATCGGTGTACCGCAGCATGCCCAGAGGCGCGGCGAATTTGACGTGTTCTTCAAACAGAGGTTCCAGGGCCTTCTCGGCTTTTTCCACAGTGTCATCCAGGTATGCCCACAGGCCAATACCCAGGTTTCCGCCCAGGGGCAGGTCGCGGCCATATTTGGCGTTGGCCTCCTGGAACTTGTGCATGTACTCGTCCACATAGTCGGCGTGGGTCCCCAGAATTAAACCCTTGATGCCGTGTTTGGCCATGAAATCCATGCCGCGTTCGCTGCCAGAAACCACCGGCTGCCAGGTCTCAACCGGATGGATTGGCCGGGGCACCACCGTGATGTCTTTTAGGGTATAACCACGGTAGGGAACCTCTGGCGGAATGGTGTAATGCTTGCCCTTATGGGAAAAGGACTCCTCGTTGAACGCCTTCATCACAATCTCAAACTGCTCTTCAAACAATTCTCGGTTGGCGTCCGGGTCCAGCAGAGGAGCACCAAATGTCTCGATCTCGCGGGTGTGGTAGCCTCGGCCAACACCGAAGATGACCCGTCCTCCAGTGAGGATATCGGCCATTGCGAAATCTTCAGCAATTCGGATTGGGTGCCACATGGGTAGGATGTTAAACCCGCAACCAAACTTCAGGTTCGTGGTGAATTGGCAAAGATACTGACTCAGCATCAAGAGGTTGGGGATGCACTCATAGCCCTCCCGTTGAAAGTGGTGCTCCGCCATCCACAGAACGTCGTAGCCGAGTTCGTCCATGAGGATTGCCGATTCCTTGGCAATATCGAACACTTCGATGAGTCGTTCGTTGGAGTACCAACGGTCGTCATGAGGAATCCCGTCGAAGCCGATTCCTTCTCCTTCCAAGATGTGCCCTGCGTACAGTGTTGAGAATTGTGTAATCAATGGATTCTCCTTCAAGTAGCTGGTTGAGTACCCTAACGACCTATTTAATGCGATATTTCCGACAGTATATCCCAAGTGTCTCAGAACTTTTAAAGGTGCGTGGGTCGGTGTGCGAGTATATAATCCGCCTCATCAAATGCAGGTATAGGTATGAACCGATACTGCTTGTCGACAGTCTGAATGGAGTGCGGTTCTAGCCACAGCAGGATTGAAATCACCGCAGAATAAAGGAGCTAAAGATGGAAAAGGTAGGATTTATAGGTCTGGGTAATATGGGCGGCGGCATGGCCGGAAATATTCAGAAGGCCGGCTATGAGATGGTGGTCCACGACATCAACGAGGGCGCCACCAGGCGGTTCCTGGAGGCCGGGGCGCACTTGGGAAGCTCACCCGCCGATGTGGCCAGCCAGTGCGACGTCACTTTCACGTCGTTGCCCGGCCCGCGCGAAGTTCAGGCCGTTGCGGTTGGCTTGGAGGGAGTGCTTGAGGGTGCCAAGCCCGGCTCTATATACATTGATCTTTCCACCAGTAGGCCAACATTGATACGAGAACTGGAGCCTCGGTTCCGGGAGAAAGGCATTCACGTTTTGGACGCCCCGGTCAGCGGCGGAAAGTCCGGCGCCCAGAGCCGTAACCTGGCCGTGATGGTCGGAGGCGAAAAAGAAATATTCGAGCAGGTTAAGCCGCTGTTGGAAGCCTTTGGCGACAAGGTGTTCTACGCTGGCGAGATTGGGGCCGGGTCTGTGGCCAAGCTGGTCCACAACATGATCGGCCACGGTGTCCGTCAGGCCATTGCCGAGGGTATGACCCTGGGCGTTAAGGCTGGCGTTGACGCAGAATCGCTGTGGCAGTGCATCCGCCGCGGTTCCCTAGGCCGGATGAACGTCCTGCACGAAGGTTTTGTTCGTACCGTGTTCAAGGGCGAATATGAGCCTGCCGGCTTCGCTCTGAACCTGGCCCGTAAAGACATTGGTCTAGCAACTGAGCTGGCCAAGGAATTCGACGTTCCAATGCCCGTTGCCAACTTGGCCGAGCAACTGGCCATCCAGGCTATGAACCGTGGTTGGGGCGACCAGGACAGCACGGTCATCGTTAAGTTGCAGGAGGAGATGGCTGATGTTGAGCTGAGGGCCGACATTGATGTAACCCAGTCGGCCAAGTTCATCACCACCCACCCAGACGCTTAAACGATCCAGCAGAAGGCAAAAAAAGACCGGCGCTCATCACTGAGCGCCGGTCTTTTGGTTTAGCATTTGGAACCTTGATTCTAGGAGTCAGAATCCGCAGTGTTCATGATTTTGTCTTGAGGTTTCACTACACCGTTCAGCAAGTCGCCGTCGGTGAACTGACCGTTGGTCAGCCGGGTGGCGATGTCCTCTCTACCATCCCAGAGGTTCTTTAGGTCGTCATCAATCAGCTCGATGATGGCCCGCCTCACTCCGGTTTCTTCTCCGATGTCCGGATACAACTTCCATGATTCCTTGCTAACTGAAGCCAGCCAGCCGGAGGGATCACCACTGTTGCCGCCGCGTATGTCTTCAAAGTGCCAGGCGTACCAGGCGTTGACCATGTCTCGGAAGATGGCCAGGTCTGAGATTGGGGCTCCTACCGTGGACATTTGGACCTCAAACCGATGATTGTCGCCGGGGTGGCCTTCCACCGCAGCGAATTTTCGTCCGCCGCCCAAGCCCCTAAGGACCGAGTCGTGCAGATTGGAAGCAGTGATGCCAACGCCAGAGGCCGAGTCAACGTGACCAACGCGGACATCTCCCACGCGCCACATCTTCTCTTCCATGGCGGATGCACCCATGTGCATGTCCACCAGTAGTTCACCCAATTCTTCACCGAACCGGGCCCCGTTGGACATCAGGGAGAGGAATCCGGTGTCTATGGACACCGTACTTCGAATTTTCTTCGCAGTGGCCATTGCTAGTGTCTCTTGAAGCTCCTGCGGCTCCACTCTGTTGGCCCCGTAGACAGGTTTCCCGGCCAGTCCGCTGTGGACGTCGGCGGCAATGTCTGCCAGGTCTTGATTGCCAAGTTGGAATCGTCCCAGGATACGCATTGCGATGTCCTGAGCTTGTTCTCCGGTGAGCAGATTCTTCACCGTGGGGTCGTCGCTGTCAAAGGACCAATGCTCAGCGTCGACTACTTCCTTGTAGAGGCTGCCGCCGGTGCTGGCGATGCGCCTAAGGTCACTGACCATTTCCATCCAGCTAGCAGAGTACTCATTCAATTCTTCTAGAAGGCCGTTGATGACCTCGCCAACGTGGTTGAGGCAGACGGTCTCCAGTCGCTCGTCGGTCTCTTCTTGCCATCTCGCCAACCGCTTTCTGCGGTCGTTGGGGGAAACGTCCAAGGCACTATGACTAGGTTCAGACACGTTTGGCAGGTCTCGCTTAATCGCCCGGTCGGCCAGAGCGGTCCACCGTCTTACTGGCAACTCCTGGTCGGGTGCGATAATCAACTGCTGGATAAAAAGGTATTCAAGTCTGGTGCTGATGCTGATCATCATCTCGTCTCGTTTGACGTCGGCAAACGTATTGGCCCGAGCCAATTCTGTCCGCAACTCGGAGTTTGCTTCCAGAACCATCCGGTCACTCAGGTTTCCATCGTGACGCAACCGCTCAAACAACGAGTTAACCGAGCGTTCAACCTCGACCAGTGATCCGTGAACCGCTCCATGTATCTGCATGAAGGCGTCTCGGGAGCCGGTCCGGCCTGTGCTAATGAAATCCAGAGGGTCCACAGAATTGGGAACCCGGTTGGACATCTCATTAAATGAAAGGCGTTTTCTCTTAAAGCTAAACTTGGCCATTCCTATTCTCCTACAGCCGGCTCTGCCATTGGTTTTGCAGGTATTGTTTGGCCGTTTGCACGAAGAAACCTTCCAGCAAACCAACCTCACGAGAACTTATGGAACCAAACCGTGCATCGGCGTTGTTGTTGGCTTCACGCATCGTTTCATGGTAACGGGCCCACCAGTCTTGACCGGTGCCCCAGGCATCGGCGACCAGGCCCTCAAGTATTCTGGCTACGTGGACTCTTTGCACCGGCAGTGAGTCCTTTGGCGACCGGTGCAACAGGGCCACATCAAAGTGCGGCCCTGGAGCGTCAATTATCTTGTCGGGGTAGACGGTTATTTGGTAACTGTCTTTGCCGGTGTGCTCCGACTTGCCAACCGCAACGCCACTGGCGGCGCGGAGGAATTGCAGTGTGGAGTAAGCGTTTCTTAGTTGTAGCGGATAGGTAGTTTCCGGATCCCGGGACATTCCCCGTTGGGGTAGTACCAGGTGGAGGACAACGCTGAAGTTATACGAAGTGCCGCGTGCTTCAGCCAGAGCTGCCAGCAGGACGGGCAGAGCGCCGACGGTGCCCCCGCCCAAAAAGGCGATGACATGGATTCTCAGGTAGGTAACACCCTCATAGTAAGGGCAGACCTGTTCAATAGTGGCATCAATGTGGCCGCGCAGGTTGCCGTAGTTGAACCTTCCCGCTACTCCAGCGTTGGCCAGGGTGCCCAGCGCGCCCTCACGGGACAAGCTGAGGTTTTTCAACTCTGGCACACACTCCGTAATCCACGGACGCATGTCGCGTAGATTAGAGAAGTGGGGAAGTGTTAAGGGGATGAACCGAGATGACCGGGAGATCTCACCCCGGGTCGCCTCTCTGGTATCCATATATAGGAAACCAAGGCTCTTGCGGTCGGAGAAGGTCCATCCGGTGGACACGTCATCCAGCCTTCTTGCAATCTGACAACTGGTGGACCCCAAACCGATGACCACCGATGGTGATGCGATCCGGTTTACTGTCTTGTTGGACGTGGTCCGCGGTGCATCCGCTTCTCTAAATGATTGTGAAACCATTAAGCCTCCTGCTCCCTGTATGCCCTGTCGTGCCTATCGTAGGTGTAGCGGGTACAAGTGTACCCAATATAAGAGCATGTTCTTACAGTATCATAATTTATAATGTTAGCCGTCTCGGTGTCAAATTCAGGTAGGGTATCCCACTGGCTACGGATGCGTTTGGAGCATCGATAGTTGATTACCTGAAAATATAGCCGGATTTGAGACGAAAAACGCTAATAGTTGCCTTTGATTCAGCCTGTAACCCGGTGGATCCGTAGGTTTTTATCAGTAACCTTTCCAGCTAGCCAGCCCACGGTTTTCAGGTTACCTACACACCAAGGATACAGCGCAGTGGCCCGGTATCAAACGCTAATTACCCCCATTATTTTAGGAAACATAACGTTGGTAGCTAGGATGTCGGATACCTTTAATTAATCAACTCGGAGTAGGTTTTGAAGTTGATTGAAAATAAAAAAGACGCTGTCTCAAATGAGACTGCGTCTTTGATTCTAGTTAGTTTGTGGATATGAGTTTTGTCTGGATAGCTCAGGCACGCATGCGGGCACGAATCTATTAGCCAGGTCTTTTTTCACTCATATTATTNGAATCTTAGATGTAGATCATCCACTCTAAAAGGTTGTGGTCAGGGTCGCGGGCGTACATGCTGACGGCGGGCAATGATCCCCTCGCTCGGGCGCCCTTCCGGGTCCCTGGGCCACGGATAATCTCCACTCCGGCATCGTTCAGCATCTTTTGACACTCTTCAGCCGTGCCATCCCAGACAAAGCAGATGTCCGCGGAACCGGGCAGGGCGGTGTCGCCACGCAGGCTGGCGGTGAACCCCTCCGGGTGAACATTGATCTTGGAGTCTCCAGCCTGAATCGAGAATATGTTGGCCTCTCCGGCCCTCCATTCAGCCTCATCATTTATCTCAAACCCTAGCTTTTTATAGAACGTAATGAGCGCCTCGGCGTCAGCGGTGGGCATCGCCAGGTGGTCGATACCAACGGTTCCCATGTGGAGCCTCCCTTAGTGTTAAGCCTAATCATTGAATCGGCTTAATTGTGATTTTCCCCAATATTATATCCAACCTCAACACCTGACAAGACGCTGCCAAACAATACGACCAGCTTCTAGATCCAGATATTTCGGTGCGTCCTGAGACCCAACTGATGTGGTACTTTAGGAGCGCTTTAGGGCACGTCATAAGTCAAAAAAGAATTGGATGGGGAGATACCATGTTCGACCTGCTGCTTAGAAATGGCCGGATCGTAGACGGCACCGGCCAGACTTGGTTCCGGGCGAGCCTGGGAATCACCGGAGACATAGTCACAATCATTAAGGGCGACACCTCTCGGGTAGAAGCAGGTCGGGTTCTCGATGTGACCGACTCTGTGGTCTGTCCCGGCTTCATTGATATGCACTCCCATTCCGAACTCAAGCTGATGACCGACCCTGAGCACCACGCTAAGATCAGGCAGGGAGTCACCACTGAGGCCATTGGCATGGACGGGCTATCCTACGCTCCCATCTCGCCGCCAAAGCTAGAACAACTACTCACCTTCTTGGCTGCTATCAATGGAACACCACCGCCTGACGTTCGCTGGAGCTCGGTTAAAGAGTTTCTGGACATATTAGACGGCCGCGCGGCTTCCAACGTGGCATTCATGGTGCCCCATGCCGCCATCCGAATCGAAGCCATGGGTTGGGATGACCGAGCGCCCACACCAAAGGAATTGGCCCGGATGCAGGATCTGGCCCGCCAAGGAATGGAGGACGGCGCTTTTGGGTTCTCCACCGGTCTGACCTATCCCCCGGGCGCCTACAGCGATACAGACGAGTTGGCGGCGATCTGCGAAGCCATTGCCCCTCTGGGCGGTTTCTACATGACTCATGCCCGGTATACCAAGGGAGACCAGCTGCTGGACCCGTTCCGGGAGGCCATAGAGATTGGGCAACGGGGCGGTGTTCCGACACATATCTCCCACTACCACAGCCCGGTGGACGGCATGGGCGAGCGCATGATTGCTCTGGTTGATGAGGGCCGGAACGCCGGAGTTGACGTAACCTTCGACCAGTATCCTTACGCCGCCGCCAGCACCATCCTGCATTCGCTGCTCCCTTACTGGGTGCATGCCGGTGGCCCTGCAGCCCTAGTGGAACGGATTAAAGACCCGGCGGTGCGAGAAGAGATTGGCGATTCCGTGAACCCCATGTGGGGTTCCACCCTGGATAACTACATCTTCAGCCACATAGGGTCAGACAAGAATAAGGAGTGGGAGGGCCGGTCTTTGACTGACCTGGCCGACTTTGAGAGCAAGAAGATGGTCGACAGCATCTGCGACCTTCTTATAGAAGAGAACCTTGAAGTTGGGTTTGTGGCCCGCACCGGCAACCCGGAGAACATCAGGGCCATCGTTCGACATCCCGCTCACATGGTTGGTTCAGACGGAGTTTTAACCGGAGAAATGCCCAACCCCCGCACCTTTGGAACTTTTCCTTATATTTTGGGCCAATTTGCCCGGGAAGAGGGGCTGTTCCGGATGGAGGAAGCGGTCCGCAAGATGACCGCGCTGCCGGCCCAACGCCTGGGTCTCCAGGACCGGGGAATCCTGCGGGACGGCATGAAGGCCGACGTCGTGGTTTTTGACCCAGGAACGGTGGAGGCGAAGGCCACGTTCGATAACCCCAAGCAGTACCCAGAGGGCATCAACTACGTCATCGTCAACGGGAAACTGGTCATTGATAACGGCGTCCACACCGGAGCGCTACCCGGCCGCGCGTTGAAATCTCAATAACAGCTTTCAGCTGGCAGCCGTCAGCTAACAGCTATTGAACAACAAGACTTGTTGGGCCATGTCGCATAAGGCATAATCGATAGTCGAATCAAGTTACGAAAATCCCTGAAGGCTGACCGCTGGAAGCTGACAGCCAAAAAGGACACAACAATGGACTTCGAACCCAAATACACCCCGGAACAAGAAGAGTTTCGCCAAGAGGTTAAGGTCTGGATGAAGGAGAACATGCCATCCGGCATCGTTCACCCGGCCGACCCCATAGATCTGACGGAGGAGCAGTATCAATTGCGGCGTGAATTTGGCCGCAGATTGGGCGCCAAAGGTTGGCTCTGGTCCACTGCAGCTACCGAGTATGGTGGCGGCGGATTGGATGTTGAGCACGCAATTGTTCTGGAAGAAGAGGCGGAAGCTGCTGGCCTTACCATACCTCCGTTCTACGATTCAGGTGGAAGGCTAGGCGGTGCGTCCATCGTTGTTTGGGGATCAGACGAACAGAAGAACTTCTTCCTGCCTCCCATATTCACAGGTACAGTCCGAACGTGGCAGTTGCTCTCCGAGCCAGAGGCCGGTTCCGACCTGGCCAACGTCAAGACCACGGCAGTCAAGGACGGAGACGACTACATCATCAACGGCCAGAAGGTCTTTGTTGGGAGTTCCTTGGGTTGCGACTTCATGTGGACCCTCACAGTGACCGACACTGAGGCCAAACGGCATGAGAACCTGGGTTGGTTCATGATTGATGCGACCCTGCCCGGAATCACCGTACAGCCCATGGACCTGTTGATCTCTGGCGGAGAGTCTGGCGCCGGTTCCGGTGTGAAGAACACGGTGTTCTTCGACAACGTTCGCGTGCCGTCTTTCAACCTCATTGGTGGTCACAACCAGGGTTGGAAAGTTGCCACCACTCACTTGGAACTTGAACACGGCACCGGTGGCAGGATCAGCCGAAACCCGGTGGTTGACCGTCTGTTCGATTACTGCAAAACCACCAATCGCCGCGGCGAGCCCATCACCAAAGACCCGGATGCTCGCGAAAAGTTGATTGACGTCCATATCGAACAAGAAATCGTTCGCTTGTTCCAGTTGCGTAACTACTGGATGCGACACACCGGCATCTCCACTACCTATGAAGGCCCTCAGGCTTCCTACTTGCGTAAGACGCTGGGCCTGAAGATGTCCCGGCATATTCTGGACATCTTGGGACCGGCCTCACTGACCTTCGACCCAGAACTTGGGGCATCGGAAGGCCACATGGAAGCCCACTCACGGGCCGGTATCATTGCCATCCACCCCGGCGGCACCACCGACATTCAGAAGGTGATCATGTCCCGCCGTATCGGCATCGGCCGAGAAGTCCGCGAGAAGGCCGGCGCGCTAGGCTAATCGCTTCTAAATTAAACAAAATCAGCTGACGGCTAAAAACTGACAGCTATTTCGCCGAGGAAAAGATATGGACCTGTCCCTAACCCCTGAACAAGAGATGCTCAAGACCGCGGTGCGGAGCTTTGTGCAGCAGGAATACCCCAAAGAGACCCTGCTGCAGATTGCCTCACCCACCGAGTCCACCCCTAAGGAGCCCTGGGAGCAGTTGATCAAGACCGGCTGGTTGGGAATTTTGATTCCCACCGAGTACGGCGGTGAGGGCGGGTCGTTTACCGACGCCGGTGTGCTCTTTGAGGAGCTGGGCCGTGGCCCCGTTCCCGGCCCCCACCTCAGCTCCGCAGTGGTAGCTGCGCTAACCCTGTTGGAAGGTGGCACCGAGGAACAAAAGAAAGAATGGTTGCCCCTCATGGCCACCGGCGAAGTCCGCATGGTGGTCGCCATCACCGAGGACGACTTTGGCTGGCTGGAGGGCGACGTCCGACTGTCTGCCGAACAGACTGGTAGCCGGTTGACCCTCAATGGCAGCAAGTCCTACGTATTCGACGGCGAAACTGCCACCCATTTTATCTGTGCCTTTCGTTCCAAAGAGAACAACGAAGTTGGCCTGGTGATCCTGCCCGCAGATAGCGTTGGGATTACCATCCGGCATCTACCGGGGTTCGCTTGGAACCAGTCTGCAATTAGTATGGAAGATGTGGGCGCGGACTCGATTAATATCCTGGGCGAGAAGATGGCCGGTGGTTGGGCGGCCCTGGAACGGGCAGAACTGAAAGCCATTCCAGTGCTCTGCGCCTACCAGGTTGGCGGCAGCCAGGCCGTCTATGAACTTTCGGTAGACTACAGCCGGACCCGCCATCAGTTCGGCACGCCCATTGGCCGGTTCCAGCGGGTTCAGGACCAAGTTATTAACCTACTGAACGCTCTTGATGCCGCCCGGTGGACTGCCTACGAGGCGCTGTGGAAGCTGGACATTGGTCGTGACGCGGCCGACAGCGTCCATCTGGCCAAGACGGTGGCCAGCGAGGGCTACTACGAAGCCTGCAATTTCGCCCATGAAGTCCACGCCGGTGTGGGCAGCATGACCGAGTACGGACTAACGCTGCACACCACCGCATCCCGTACCCTCTACAACTACCTGGGCGATCCCAAGCTTCACCGCCGCCGTCTGGCAGACGCGCTGGGGCTCTAGGCGACCAGAGACGCCAATCGGGCCAAACAACGAATCCTAGGGGGCGGGTTTCCAACCCGCCCTTTTTCTTTGCCAACCAACAAAATAATCTTCCACAAACTCTTCAGCCATGCCACCCCGTCTTTCCTGCGAAAGCAGGAACCCACTGCGCACTGACGCTCGCTAATTCTACTTGTGGCCAGCGCTTGGTTGTTGGCGAGAATTTGCCCCACCTCCGACTTCGTCGAGAGTCTCGGCATAGTCGGACCTAACCCTCCCCATTGCAAGGGGGAGGGTTTTTATAGAACTGCCATCCGGTCATTCATGTGAGGACAGGAATCCACACAGTTAGATAATGGTAGGGGCGGGTTTATAACCCGCCCGGTTCTCAACAAACACCTTCCACTGAGGGACACGTACCACGGAAAAAAACTGACCTTCTCACCTCAATAAAATGGTAGATCAAGAAGATCTTCGGGTTAAAAACCCTTGCCTACGTGTTGTCGCAATGCTAAGCGTCGGGGAATTTAGGCCAATAATCAAAGCCGCTCATCCTGAGCTTGTCGAAGGATGTTGGTCGGCGAGATTGCTGCGGGAAAGCAGCGGTTCGTCATTCCGCGGAAGGACACCATGAGCGGGTGGGAGGATGTGATGTGGTGGCGTAATGGATTCCAGCCTGCGCCGGAAAGACGAAGGGCGTGCCGGGACTACCCGTCCGCCTGCTCCTGCCGTAGCGCCAGGCGGACCACGGCTATTTCGTCCCAGCTGTAGTCTTCGCCCAGCATGTCCCTAATCGGGGTGAGGCGGGCTTCGCCTACCTCTTTGAAGGCGGCTTCAATCTTGGTACGGCGGTCTTCCGACGGCATCAGGTGGTCCAGTTCAACGGTACCGCCCTCTTGAACGAGTTTTTCCAAGTGACTGCGAATAGTCGTCTCGCTGATGCCCCGTTGCTCGGCCACTTCGCTCAGGGACATGCCCTGAGCCACTAGGTACCGGGTTTCACGGATACTCGTGCTGATACCCCGGTTGGCCCGCTTCTTGGGGGCCGATACCGGCACTCGGGCAGTGGTCACCGCGACGCTGTTGGCCTGTACGTATTCGGTGATGACCTTCAAAAACGGCGCGCTGAATTCCCGCAACTTAGCGTCGCCCACCCCTGAGATATTGGAGAAATCCTGATCGTTCTGCGGCATGTGAAAGGCCATTTGTTGGAGGGCCTTGTTGCCAAAGATCACGTACGCTGGAACCTCGCGCTCAGTGGCTATCTCCAAGCGCAGGGCTGCCAGTTCGTCAAACAACCTGGTGTCGTAAGCCGTCTCGCGGCCAGAAGTATCAAAGCTCTTTTGTAAGACTGGCGCAGCCTGCTTGGGCCGAGTCAGTGTCAGAGTCTCACGGTCGTTCAGGAATCTTCGGCCCTGAGCCGAGACCGCCAGGGTCGGATAGCCGCTCCCTTGCTGGGCCAGCAGCCCGTTGGTAACCAGGGAACGCACCATTTCCTTGAGGTCGTCTGAATCAGCGTCTCTACAGATGCCAAACACAGTTAGTTCGTGGTGGCCCCGGTCTCTCACGGCCTTGTTGTTGGCCCCGCGCATGACATCCACCAGGTAGTTAACGCCAAACCGCTCGCCGGTGCGTATCGAGGTTGAGAGTATCTTCTGGGCAATCTCAGTAGCGTCGAATTCTTCACGGGGCAGCATGCAGATATCACAGCTACCGCAGTCAGTCTTGGGCCAGGGCTCGCCCAGGTATTCCATCAGATAGGCGCGTCGACAGGTCTGTAGATCACACAAGGCCAGTATCTGGTCCAGTTTGGTGTGGGCCTTGTCCCGTTCATCATCGTCTTCAATCTGGCTGATGAAGTATTCCTGCTTGGAGCGGTCACCGTAGGAATAAAACAGCACACAATCGCTAGGCAGGCCGTCCCGCCCGGCGCGCCCCGTTTCCTGGTAATAGCCCTCCACGGTCTTGGGCAGGTCATAGTGCACCACCAGGCGCACGTCAGGCTTGTCGATGCCCATGCCAAATGCGATCGTCGCCACCACGATCTGGACCCGGTCGCGAATGAACTTCTCCTGGGTCTCCCGCCGCAGGTCTCGGTCCAGACCGGCATGGTAGGGCAGGGCGCTGAAACCCCGGTCTGACAGTTCCATGGCCGTCTCTTCGGTGGCCTTTCTGGAGAAGCGGTAGATGATCGTGGAGCCGCCTTGGTGTTTCTCCAGTAAGTTGAGCAGGGAACCCAATGGTTCGGTCTTGGGCTGAATGGTGTAGGTCAGGTTGGGCCGATTGAAACTGGAGATGAATATCTCCGGCTTGTCGAGGCCCAGTTGGTTGAGGATGTCCTCCCGCACCTGGGTGGTGGCGGTGGCGGTCAGGGCGATGACCGGTACTCCGGGGAACTCCTTCCTCAGAGACCGTAGATTTCGGTAGTCGGGTCTGAAGTCGTGGCCCCACTCCGAGATGCAGTGCGCCTCATCAATGGCAATCAGGCTGACTTGCAGGGAATGCAAGAACCGCTGGAATCCGGGCAACGCAAGACGTTCCGGTGCGATGTAGAGGATCTTGAGTTGGCCCTGCTTGGCCTGGTCTTGGATCTGGGCCGATTCCTGGGCCGTGAGAGTGCTGTTCAGTAGTCCGGCGGGTACGCCGTTGGCCCGCAAACCGTCCACCTGGTCTTTCATCAGGGCGATGAGCGGAGACACCACCAAGGTCAGGCCTTTGAAGTGCAGGGCCGGCAATTGGTAGCAGAGCGACTTCCCGCCGCCTGTTGGCATAAGCACCAAGGTGTCGCGATTGGCGAGCACCTTGTCAATGATCTCTTCTTGGAGGGGCAGGAACTGGTCGAATCCGAAATATGCCTTCAGTTGTTCGAGCACGGCCCCATCCTAGCCAGGAGCGTCCGATGCTTCAAGGCTATAGTGTCAGTATTTTGGTTGATTATCTGCGCTGAAGCACGGGTTCAAGGCAGGAATCAAATCTTACGCGCTCGTCCTGGGTTGAGCAATCACCACTAGAAATACGATTCGGGCGTTTGTCAGATTAACCCAGCCTCTCTTCCTGCTAAAGCGGTTGACTTATAGAAGAAATCCCCAAGACCTAGGCATTACTAACAAGCTATTAGTTTGAGGTCTCGCTACTTGCCTTTCCCGTTGCCTGATTCGTCGTTCTTCTGGTCGTCTTTCTCTTTGTCTTTTCCATTGCTTTTTTCATTGTTGGGGACAAGTCTAATTGTGTCCGTTCCTTGAATGGCGACACCGCCCGTGGTGAAGCCCTTCAGAGCTTCGTTGGTGTCCCCATCTTGGAATGCAGTTTCTTGCGTATAGAAGTGACACACCACGTCCAACAGACCGTCTCCGTTCACGTCTTCGTATTTCTCTATCCCAAAGGGAACGTGCATTGCGCAGAAGCTATAAAGGGCTATACCGATTGCCTCACAACCGATCAGACCTTTGCGACTTGGACTTTAGAATTGGTGGCAAAAGCGATAAAGCGCCATACTGACGATGAATGGATCGATTTACTCATCGACCGTTATTTGAATTTCGAAAAGATCTCTTCATATGCCCAACGGATCTAATGGGGCGTGACCACTTGTGGTTATTAAAAGAGAAAGCATCAGGAACTCGACGAGCCCGCTCGAAGGGTTCCAATCAGTACCGCTAAAACGACTGGTGGCTTCATACGGATTCCTGGTGGAGTGGTTCAGCATATTCTACTGGATACAGCGGTCCTCGAATAGACAATGCATAGATCCTCCGCTAACATTCCGCCATGGCCAGGCTATAGTCCCATCTGGCGGTACCATTTCGTGTACCCCGTGATTAAGTGGCCCTCACTCTACGCTCCGAAGACGATGTATTGAAGAGCGGATACACGGTAATCCAGTCAGACACCTACACCAATTGACCGGTTTGTAAGAGACTAGCGTGACTGGTCGCGGTAACTATGACGAGTTTCCTATTCTGGGCTGACATAAGAAACCAAGCTGATTTGCGGAGGAGCCATGAGTAACGACCCAATCAACCTCTACGACTATGAGGAGAGAGCGAAGCTTACCCTATCCCACAATGACTGGGACACCATCGACGCCGGTGCCATGGACATGTTCACTACCCGGCGCAATCGGACGGCCTTCGATGCACTGACCCTGCGCCCCCGCTTTTTGCGGACCGTCGAGGAAAGGAATCTTTCGACCACGGTCTTGGGCGAAAAGATAAGCATGCCGGTTGTGCTAGCACCGGCGGGTAGCCACATGCGGGCGCATCCAGAAGGTGAAGTGGCGACCGCTCAGGGGGCAGGGATGTCCGACACTTTGATGATGTTAAGCACTTCCTCTAACTTCAGCATGGAAGAGGTTTCCCAAGCAGCATCCGGACCTTTGTGGTTCCAACTCTACCACCGAGGCTACGAACTGACGGAGATGCTGGTGCGCCGGGCCGAGGAAGCCGGATTCAAGGCGATTGTTTTGACTGTAGATACGCCGGTCCCTAGCCCCAAGGAAAGGGAT
>LWDU01041947.1_pt1 | contig 15775 bp, 16 predicted proteins | sample 727161 | NCBI WGS metagenome assembly LWDU01 (sample SAMN04566230, study PRJNA314399) | hydrothermal vent metagenome | isolation source: deep sea hydrothermal plume seawater | place: Mexico: Gulf of California, Guaymas Basin | collected 2004-07-11 | reverse complement strand
AGGTTTCATAATAGTATTTTTTGGCAACGCTAAGGATGTGGTTAATGCTTATCGCGTTAGAGCCAATGAGGCTAATATGGTCTTGATAATTAGGGTATTGATTGGGCTTTAATGTTTCATAGTTAGGGTGAAAAGCGCTTTGATTGCAAAGATTCAGAACCGATTGGGGCAGCTGTTTCCACAGGTCATATTTTTTTAAAATTTTAATGGTATCTCGGAATGTTGTGCTGTCAGGGACTGTCGGGCCACTGGCGATAGTACTCAAGTTATTGTCTATCACGTCAGATAAAATTAAGGTATGCACATCTGCAGGGTGGATATATTTAATTAATTGTCCGCCTTTAAGGGCTGATAAATGTTTTCGAACCGTATTTATTTCCTGAATCGTTGCGCTTGAGGCTAATAATAAATCGTTAACGGATTGCTTTTCGATAAGGCTAATCGGTGTTGACGGGCAAGGAGCCAGTGATGAAACTAATTCGTTAGTTTGTGCTTTTTGGGCTATGTCAATCATTTTACGGGCGGCAAAGAGTCCTGCGTCATCAGGGGTCGGGTGTCCGGCACCGATAATGTTTAAATGGGCGCTAGGTTCCATGTTTTCATAATTGGTAATGACAATATGGTCTGTGCTGAACAGCGCTGGAGGGATTATTTGTTGTGCTGAAATAGCCATTTTGCAGGCGGCTTTTCCAAGTGCAATTAAATGAACCTTGGACCAGTTTTCACTGCGTTGGTGGCTGGTATGGTTTGAAAGCGTCTTGATTCGTAATTGTTGTGATTGGTAACTGAGATGTGCTCTAACGGCTTTTTCTGGGTCGGCCGCGGCTAGGCCAGCGGTAAAAAAATCTATGGCATCTTGACGTAAATGGAGAGCTAAGGGAGTCATTTTTCCTAACGTAAAATAGTCTTGGCTAAATCAGCTAAAAGGGTTTAATTTCATCAGCAAGTATTGTCTCTGTTCAGGCGTTAGGTCATTGATTTAGCAATGGCGAATATTTCTTTCGCATCGAGGACCTGGTCATTACTCTCAAAGAGTTGATTGATGCAAGCCTTATGTAAAGCTAGCTTTAAGGTTCCAAAGCCAATGGCGCCCCAGACTATTTTGCCGTGTCTATTGATGCCTTTATCCATCATATCAGTTCCACCAATACCGATAGGCGGTGTTGCATTGGCATCGGCAATGAGTTCAAGGGTCGGGCTGTCTTTCCAGTGCATTTCTTCGAGCAATTGCACATTGGCAGCGCCAGTAGCGAAAATGATCTGCGTTTTTGCAATGGCTTTCGCGCGTTCTGTGTTGTCGAAGGCCTCAACAGGGGTGACCTTAACGTTGAAGCGGTTTTGGATCGATTGGCAGGCCTGTTGAGCCTTAGACAATGAGCGCGAGGTAATGGAAACATGAGCGCCTTCGAGCGCTAGCAGGGCAGCCGCTCTTTGACCAACAGGCCCGGTTCCTGCTAAAACAATAGCATTTTTGTTTTTTACCGAATCCTGATGGGTCAATTTGGCAACGCCAGCCGCAGCAGTGGTGTTGCTGCCATTACTGTCGAGCATAATTGAGACACGAAAGTTGGCAAAGAATTGTTGTTGAATACTATCGAATAATGCTTGCCCAGCAGTCATCTCACTACCGCCAACAAAAACAGCGGTGTTTTTTTTGTCTTTAGGGGCGCGTGTAAAAATGCAGCCTTCAACTTGTGGCTTTATGGTTTCTGGAGCCAGTCCACCATAAGCGATGACATGGTCGGCGCCGGCATCGTAGGCAACAACCGTATCGAAAACAGAAGGAATGGTGTCCGTATCAAATTGAAAGAGTAATTTTTTCACAGCGATTCCATAATTAGCGAGGAAGTTAAAAAAATAAATTGCATTCATGAGTGTTTGTGAATCAATTATACTGTAATTTAGTTTGGGTGAAAGAAGACGCTGGGGTAATAAGTTCCCAACGTCGTTACCAGGCCATCAAAGGTTTGATGGTTATGAATGGAATAATCAGTGTTTTATTGATGTGTGGCATCGTACTTTGTTACGATGAAAGACGAAGGTAATTTTTTAAAAATAAAAGAGATTATGAAAACCCCAGTCAACATTGCAATTACCGGTGCAGCAGGCAGAATTAGTTACGCACTTATTTATCGTATAGCCGCGGGTGAGTTGTTAGGCCCAGAACACCCCATTAATTTGTATTTACTGGAGGTGACTTCAGAATTGTCAGTATTAAAGGGCATTGTTATGGAGTTGAACGATTGCATCTTTCCTTTGCTCAATAAGGTTATTGTGACAGATCAACCTGAGGTTGCTTTTAATCAAGCGGATTATGTCTTTATGTTGGGGGCAAAACCGCGCGTCCTCGGTATGGAGCGTAATGATTTGTTGCAAGCCAATGCAGAGATTTTTGTTTTGCATGGGCGTGCATTGGGTGAGGTGGCTAGTCGAGATGTTAAAGTATTGGTCGCGGGTAACCCATCAAATACCAATACTCTGATTGCGCTAGAGAGTGCCCAGGGTTTAGGGGCTAAGAATTTCACGGCGCTGATCTATTTGGATTTTCACCGAGCGATTGGGCTTTTAGCCGAGCAAGCCGGTGTTCATCCAAATTATGTCAAGGATATAGTGATTTGGGGTAATCATTCAGCAACACAATACCCTGATATTCACCATGCTCAGATTAAAGGCTCGGCGGCGTTGGATTGTGTTGACTATAATTGGTTTGTTGAGGAGTTTATCCCCATTGTTCAGCAGCGAGGCGGGGCTATTATTGAAGCCCTTGGGCATTCAAGTGTGGCCTCTGCAGCCTATGCCGCTGTCTGTCAAATGAGGGATTGGATCGTTGATACTCGGTCTGACGGGTGGATCAATATGGCGGTCTTATCAGACGGGAGTTATGGTATTGAACCCGGATTGATTTATTCTTACCCTGTGCGAGTTGTAAACGGGGACGTTGAGATTGTGCGAGGGCTTGACCTCAGTGAGTTCAGTATTGCAAAAATGAAAGAAACAGAGTTGGAGTTAAAAGCAGAACGCGATGCGGTTAAGCATTTGTTGCCCAGTAGCGATTAGTGTAACAACGGGTTGTTGGGTTAGCGAATAAGGTCTCTTGGGGTCTGCCCTGAAAAAAATGCTTTAATGTTTTCAATAACCCGAAGGCCCATAGCATTTCGGGTTTCTTCGGTAGCACTCCCTAGGTGTGGAAGTAAGGTGACATTGTCGAGAGCTAGGAGTTCAGGCTCTATTGCGGGTTCATTTTCAAAAACATCTAGTCCGGCACCGGCAAACCAGTTGTTTGAAAGTGCTGTGATTAAGGCCTTGGTATCGACAATACTGCCACGTGCCGTGTTAATCAGATGGGCTTTAGGGTGTAGAAGTTTTAACCGGTCTTCATTTATGAGGTGATGGTTTTGAGGTGAACCCGGGCAATGGATTGAGATAAAGTCTGCAGTTTCTAGCACGGCATCGATTGAGTTGCAACTGTGTGCTTTAACGGGTTCTGTTCGGTTGAACGGTACTGGGCTGGTGTTGTAGAAAATGATTTTCATATTAAAGCCAAAATGTGCTTTGTAAGCGGTCGCTTGAGCAATGCGCCCGAAACCAATAAGTCCTAATGTTTTTCCAGTCACCTTTTGCCCTAGCATGTGGGTAGGGTGCCAGCCGTGCCATTTTTTTTGACGGATTAGGCGATCTCCTTCGGTACCGCGCCGAGCCGACATCAGTATTAACATCATTGCTATATCAGCGGTGCAGTCCGTTAAGATATCCGGTGTATTGGTCACGCAAATGCCCTGATCTTGGGCGCTTTGGATATCAATATGATTAAAGCCGACACCGAAATTGCCAATGATTTTAGTGCGGATTGGCGTGGTTTTAAAAATAGCAGTGGATAATGGATCGGTAACGGTCGAGAGGATAGCGTCGAAATGGCTTAGGGCATCTTTAAGCGCTTTAGGTGTTAGGGGGTGGTCCTGATGGTTGAGCGTGCTGTCAAAATCTTTGGTAAGGATTTTTTCAATAGCATAAGGCCATTTGCGGGTGACCAGAACCTTGGGTCTTTGCATCGTTAACTACCTGTTGCAAGTAATAACAGGTAGTTTAGCAGATAATAAGCTCTAAAGACCCGTGGATAAACAGCAAAGAGTCTGTTGTTTATCCACAGATTGTGTGAGTTTAGTTGGCGGTAGCGCGGTAATATTCAATAGCTGCAGCCACACCGCTTCCGGGTGTGATGTCAAAGCCATTGTCAAGTAAGGCCATTTCTACCCCGGCGATGGCACCCAGCATGGAAACGTCATTCATGTTGCCCATATGGCCAATTCTGAAAACTTTTCCGGCAACTTCGGTCAGTCCGCCACCCAGTGATATGTTGTATTTATGGTAGGCAGTAGCAATAACGTCACGGGCATCTTTATCTTCAGGAACGACAACAGCAGAAACGGTGTTAGATTCGAAACCGGGTTGGGCACAGAGCGATAAACCCCAAGCAGCAATGGCTTTTCGGGTGCCTTCAGCAAGACGGTGGTGTCGTGCAAAAACATTTTCAAGGCCTTCTTCCAGTAATAAATCTATCGATTTACGGAGGCCATGTAAGATTGGAGTAGAGGGGGTGTAGGGCGTATAACCGTCTTTATTCGTGTTGATGTGGTCTTTTAAGTCTAAAAAGCAGCGCGGGTACGTGTTGGTGTCGCAGGCAGCCATAGCTTTTTGGCTGAAAGCAAGAAAAGCCCCGCCAGCAGGTAGCATAAAGCCTTTTTGTGAGCCACTAATTGCGCCGTCAACGCCCCACTCATCCATTCTAAAATCAATACTTGCAATTGAGCTGACACCGTCAACAAACAATAGCGCGGGATGTTGGGCCGCATTCATGGCTAGACGAACGCCGCCGATATCGGAAGTAACGCCGGTTGATGTTTCGTTGTGGGTGGCTAAGACAGCTTTAATTTCATGTCCGCTGTCTTCCTTTAGGCGTGTTTCTAACGCATCAAGAGGGATTCCTTGGCCCCATTCAACTTCGTGGCATTCGACTTCAAACCCTAAGCGGTTTGCCATATCCATCCAGAGGTGAGCGAATTGACCAAATCGGTAGATCAGTACTTTATCACCGGGGTTGAGGGTGTTTGTTAGGGCTATTTCCCAGCCGGCAGTCCCGGTGGCAGGAAAGATGAACGCTTGACCTTGTTCGGTTTTAAAGATTTTTTTGAGGTCGTGCAATAGTGGCTTGAGAAGTTCTGGGAAGGTCGGTGACCGATGGTCTTCCATGTCGACGCGCATGGCATTGCTGACTTCAGTTGGAACGTTTGTAGGACCTGGGATGTAAAGATGATTTCGACCCGCCATGGTGTGCCTCTATAAATAAAAGTTAAAGTAATTCGATATGCTTCATTCTAGCAAATCAATAAATAACCCAATATTATCCCATATAAGCTGTAAAGCAGCAATGCTGTTGTCAAATGGCAGTACTGGTCATGGTAGCTGATATTTTTGCAGCAAATAAAAACAGGAGTATGGAAAAAAAGACGGCTGGAATATATAATGATGGGTTGCTTTTAGTTGCTTTGAAATTTACGGTGGTAGCTAAGATAATCTGATTGAAATTATAGAGGTTTGGGTATTTATTATGAGCTATACATTGTATGAACCATCAGTGCAACGTGTTCAACGTTGTGAACTAGCAGTACCGGGGTCAAGTCCAGAGATGTTTGAAAAAGCACTGGCGAGTGGTGTTGATTTTGTTTTCTTAGATTTAGAAGATGCTGTTGCGCCTGATGATAAGTTGCAGGCGCGTAAAAATGTGATTGAGGCAATTAATGATTTAGATTGGGCGGGGCATGGGATTGCTGTTTCTGTCAGGATCAATGGTCTGGATACTCAATATATGGTGCGTGATGTTGTTGACTTGGTCGAACAGGCTGGCGATAAACTAGATACGATCTTAATTCCCAAGGTAGGGGTTTATGCGGATGTCTATATGGTGGAAGCCATGTTAAGCCAACTCGAAGTACAAGAAGGGTTAACGCATAAAATTGGGATTGAGTGTTTGATCGAAACGGCCTTGGGAATGGCAAATGTTGAAGATATAGCTCGTAATGGGGCAACCGGTAGGTTAGAGGCATTACATTTTGGGGTTGCTGATTATGCGGCGAGTAATCGTGCCAGAACAACTAATATTGGCGGATTAAATCCTGATTACCCAGGAGACCAATGGCATGCAGCGATTAGTCGAATGACAGTGGCGTGTAGGGCTTATGGTTTACGGCCTATTGATGGACCTTTTGGGGACATTAAGGATCCTGAGGGTTATACTGCTGCTGCAAAGCGAGCTGCTGCATTAGGTTGTGAAGGAAAATGGGCTATCCATCCGTCGCAAATTGCCTTAGCTAACGATGTGTTTACACCACCACAAACAGAAGTTGACAAAGCTAAACGTATTTTAGTGGCACTGAAAGAAGCGGCTGAACAGGGTAAAGGTGCTGCGGCTCTGGATGGGCGCTTAATTGATGCCGCTTCTGAAAAAATGGCAACTAATGTTGTTAAGGCTGCCGAAGCAATTGCGTTAAAGACTAAATAAACAGTATTAGATTAAGGAAGGGGAAGGCACTTGGATATTCATGAGTATCAGGCTAAAAATATTTTAGCCGGTTATGGCGTTAAAATTGCTGAAGGTGGGCTCGCGTACAGTTCTGAGCAAGCGACACAGCGTGCTCGCGATATTGGCGGCAATGTTTGGGCTGTAAAAGCACAGATTCATTCAGGTGCGCGCGGTAAAGCAGGCGCTATTAAAATTTGTAAAACACCGGATGAGGTCTTTTCAGCGGCAGAGGACTTATTAGGTAAAACTATTGTGACGCATCAAACAGGCCCGAAAGGAAAAGTTTGTTCTCGTCTTTATATTGAAGCGGGAACAGATATTGTTCGAGAGCTATACCTGAGTTTCTTAATTGATAGAGAATATGAGCGTATTGTGATGATTGGCTCATCTGAAGGCGGCATGGATATTGAGGAAATGGCTGAAAGTAATCCAGAGGCTATTATAAAAATTTATATTGAACCGGCGATTGGGCTACAGGATTTTCAAGCACGGGCAATGGCTTTTTCTTTAGGTCTTCCTGCCAGCATGTTAAGTCAGGCAGTAAAGTTGATTGAAGGTTGTTACCGGGCCTTGCGCGATACCGATGCCAACATGTTAGAGGTTAATCCCTTGGTGGTTAATGGCCATGATGAGCTCATTGCGCTGGATGCTAAAATGGATTTTGATGACAACGCCCTGTTCCGGCGTCAAAATATTTCGGAATTACGGGATAAATCTCAAGAAGATGAACGAGAAATGGCCGCTGCCGATAGAGGCTTGAGTTATGTGGGTCTGGACGGTGATATTGGTTGTATGATCAATGGCGCTGGGTTGGCTATGGCCACGATGGATATGATTAAACTAGCAGGGGGTGAACCGGCTAATTTTCTTGATGTTGGCGGCGGTGCCTCACCGGAACGAACTGAAAAGGCCTTTCGATTGGTGTTGGCGGATGACAATGTTAAAGTCATGTTGGTTAATATTTTTGCAGGCATTAATCGCTGTGACTGGATTGCAGAAGGTGTGGTTAAGGCCGTTAAGAAGATTGAATTGACGATGCCCTTGATTGTGCGGTTATCTGGAACCAATGTAGATGAGGGTCGAGAAATTATTTTAAAAAGTGGTCTCCCGATCATAATGGCGGAAACATTAGCTGATGCGGCTGAAAAGGCTGTAGCAGCACGAAATGAAGTGGTAGCAAAGGGACAAGGAGAATAGACGATGGCAATTCTAATTAATGAAAGAACACCCATTGTTATTCAAGGGTTTACCGGAAAAATAGGGACCTTTCATGCCCAAGATATGATTAATTATGGTTCCAATATTGTGGGTGGAATCACCCCTGGAAAAGGAGGCGTCCAGCATTTAGGGCGTCCGGTTTTTAATACCGTTAAGGAGTCTGTAGAACAATTAGGTGCCGAAGCGAGTATTATTTTTGTCCCACCTGCTTTTGCCGCTGATTCGATTATGGAAGCTGCGGAAGCCGGTATTAAATATTGTGTGGCTATTACTGATGGTATACCGACGCAAGATATGATGAAGGTTAAAAATTATTTAAAAAATTTCCCTGAAGAGGGGCGTATGGTTCTCACGGGGCCGAATTGTGCAGGTACGATTAGTCCAGGACGTGCCATGCTTGGTATTATGCCGGGACATATTTATATGCCTGGCGAAGTCGGTGTTGTGGGTCGTTCAGGGACACTTGGCTATGAGGCAGCTGATCAAATGAAGGCCTTAGGTATCGGTATTTCAACATCAGTGGGTATTGGCGGTGATCCTATTAATGGTAGTTCACACCAAAAAATATTGGAAAAGTTTGAGCAAGACCCAGAGACTAAAGTGGTTCTCATGATTGGTGAAATTGGAGGACCTCAGGAAATTGAAGCAGGCTTCTTTGCTAAAGAGCAAATGAGCAAGCCGGTTGTCGCTTATATTGCTGGTTTGACGGCACCGAAAGGTCGACGGATGGGGCATGCCGGTGCGATTATTTCATCCACAGGTGAAAGTGCGAGTGAAAAAGTAGAGCAACTTCTTGATATGGGTGTCACCATTGCCCCTACGCCTTCAGCAATGGGTGAGACGGTTGCCAAGGTTCTGGCGAGTTTGTAGGGTGTAAAAAGGTGTTTTATATTGCATGGTATCGCCCGGAGTAAGCTATATTTATGGCTATGTAGTCGGGTGCGTTATGATTTCAGTCGTAGGTAGTTAGTTGGCATATAAAAGGGACAGTTAATGGATGACAATAAAAAGAAAGCGTTAGATGCTGCGTTAATGCAGATAGAGAAACAATTTGGCAAAGGGGCTGTCATGCGGATGGGTGATTCCCCTGCATCAAGAGATATTGATACGGTGCCCACGGGGTCTTTATCCTTGGATATTGCTTTAGGATGTGGTGGCCTGCCGCGGGGACGAGTTGTTGAAATCTATGGTCCTGAGTCTTCAGGTAAAACCACGATGACTCTTGAGGTTATTGCACAGATGCAAAAATTAGGCGGTTCAGCGGCGTTTATAGATGCTGAGCATGCTTTGGATCCTTCGTATGCTGAAAAAATTGGTGTCAATGTGGATGACTTGTTGGTTTCTCAGCCCGATACCGGTGAACAAGCCTTAGAAATTACCGATATGCTGGTCCGTTCGGGTGCTGTGGATATGGTGGTTATTGATTCTGTTGCAGCGCTAACACCCAAGGCGGAAATTGAAGGCGAGATGGGTGATTCGCATATGGGGCTCCAGGCTCGGTTAATGTCTCAAGCGTTAAGAAAGTTGACGGGTAATATTAAACGATCGAATACCTTGGTTATTTTTATTAATCAGATTCGTATGAAAATTGGTGTTATGTTTGGAAATCCAGAAACAACTACGGGTGGCAATGCGTTGAAGTTTTATGCTTCAGTGCGCTTAGATATTCGTCGTATTGGAGCCATAAAGAAAGGCGATGAAATAATCGGCAATGACACCCGTGTAAAAGTAGTTAAAAATAAAGTGGCACCCCCCTTTAAGAAAGCAGAGTTTGAAATTATATATGGTCAGGGCATTTCTTTTTTAGGTGAGCTGATTGATCTCGGTGTGAAGTATGGGTTCGTGGGTAAAGCGGGGTCATGGTATAGCTATAATGGTCAAAAAATTGGCCAAGGTAAAGATAATGCACGTACTTATTTAAAAGAGAATGTAGCGGTTGCTATGGAATTGGAGCAGAAAATCAGAGCAGAAGCTTTTGGTCTTAAAGAAGACGTTAAAGAGGCTAAAAAGGGCAGCACTTGATTGAATAATTCGTTATTTAAGTCCGTTGCTGACTAAGCTAGGGGTGAGTTTTCATGCTTGAAACGCATGATAGGCTGGAAATAAAACGGTTTTGTTTTCAGTATTTAGCGCGACGTGAGCACAGTCAGCTAGAATTGCACCAGAAACTATCTCGTAAAGGTTTTGAAAAATCAGAAATAACTATTGTCTTAGATGAGTTAGTCATGAATGATTGGCAAAGTGATCAACGCTTTGCAGAAAGTTTTTTTAAGCAATGTTTAACCCGAGGGTTGGGCCCGATACGAATTAACTATGAATTAAGGCAGCGTGGCATTGCTGATGAGCAAACAGTAATGAGCGAAGAAGACATTGACTGGAGCCAACACCTGTTAAATGTGTTTCAAAAGAAATTTGACGATAACATTGTTTTAACCGCTCAGGAATGGGCTAAAAGATTACGGTTCTTGCAATATCGAGGTTTTACAACTGAGATGATTCGAGAATTATCTAAAAGTCTGGGTATTGTGATCAAATGAATTTTTGATGGCCAAGATTTGGCGTTGTCTTGATTTATTTTAATGCAGTATTATTACGGGTTAATGGAGTCACTTTCCGGAGCGACTGAGAGTAATTTAAACAGAGAGTTTTTTTGTTTTTAAGTAGATAAAAATATTTTGACCTTATGAAAACTATGTCGACAGAACAGCTGCGCGCTGTTTTTTTACAATATTTCGAAGCTAATGATCATGTCATTCAGCCGAGTAGTACGCTTGTCCCGGGAGATGACCCTACGTTGTTATTTACCAATGCAGGCATGGTTCCATTTAAAGATGTTTTTTTAGGACGCGAAAAGTTTGCTTTTAAGCGAGCGACATCAAGTCAACGGTGTGTTCGTGCAGGGGGGAAACATAATGATTTGGAAAATGTGGGTTATACCGCTCGACACCATACTTTTTTTGAAATGTTGGGGAACTTTAGTTTTGGCGATTATTTTAAGAAAGAAGCCATTCATTTTGCTTGGGACTTTCTGACTAATAAGCTTGAAATACCGAGTGAAAAATTATGGATTACCGTTTTTGATGAAGATGCCGAGGCGGAAGCTATTTGGCTTAATGATATAGGCGTTGATCCAGCGCAGTTTTCACGTATTGGAGCAAAAGATAACTTTTGGTCCATGGGCGCAATAGGACCGTGCGGCCCTTGTAGTGAAATATTTTATGATCATGGCGAGAGTGTTGAAGGCGGGCCGCCGGGGTCCCCGGATGAAGAAGGGGATCGCTATATTGAAATATGGAATTTAGTTTTTATGCAGTATGACCGGTCTGCGGATGGGGTCTTGACGGATTTGCCGAGCCCTTCAGTTGATACCGGTATGGGCTTAGAAAGAATTGCTGCTGTTCTACAAGGGGTTCACAATAATTATGAAATTGATCTGTTCCAGAACTTGTTACAGTCTGCCGCGACGGTAACAGGAGTCACAGATACCACGCACAGTTCATTACGCGTTATTGTCGATCATATTCGTTCTTGTGCGTTTCTTATTGTTGACGGTGTCATGCCGTCGAACGAAGGTCGAGGGTATGTGTTACGGCGAATAATTCGCCGAGCTATTCGACACGGTTACCGATTAGGTGTTCATGATGTATTTTTCTACCAATTAGTTCAGGGGCTGGTTGAACAGATGGGGTCGGTTTACCCGGAGCTGGTTGCCAATCAAAAACAAGTTGAACGAGTATTGGAGAAAGAAGAACAGCGTTTTTCTGAAACCTTACAGAAAGGGATGACGATTTTAGAAGGGTGTGTGGGTGATTTAGAAGGACAAGTGATTCCTGGCGATATTGTCTTTTTGCTTTACGATACCTATGGCTTTCCAGTTGATTTAACAGCGGATTTTGCCCGTGAAAGTAACTTGCAAATTGATCATGAGGGCTTTGAGAAAGAAATGCAAAGCCAACGTGAAAGAGCGCGTGCAGCCAGCAATTTTGGCTCGAGTCATGATAAAAATATAGCGAGTAATGTTGAAACGGAATTTGTCGGCTATCAGGACTTGAAGTGTCAAGTCGTTTTGATGGGATTGTTTTTCGACGGTCATGCGGTTGATTGTTTAACCAAAGGTGATGAAGGTATTTTAGTCTTGGATGCAACGCCTTTTTATGCTGAGTCAGGAGGGCAGGTTGGAGATACCGGCGTAATTACTCTTGAAGGTAATCAATTTGAAGTTGTTGATACACAAAAACAAGGTAGTCATACTTTTTTACATAAAGGCAGGGTGATTTCTGGTGCTCTGAAGCAGGGCCAGAGGTATGAGGCGACTGTTGACCCCATTAGTCGGCAGTTGATTGCTTTAAATCATTCAGCCACTCATTTGTTGCACGCTGCTTTAAGAGAAATATTAGGTGAGCATGTCATACAAAAAGGCTCACTGGTTAATGCGTCACGATTACGCTTTGATTTTTCACATTTTGAGCCGATTGGATTGCAGCAATTGGTACAAATTGAACAGTTAGTGAACCTGCAGATTAGAAAAAATAATCCCGTGACTGTTGATGTAATGACTAAAGATCAAGCTGTTAAAGCGGGGGCGATGGCTCTATTTGGTGAAAAATACGGCGCTGAAGTCCGTGTGTTGAAGATGGGTGATTTTTCTACAGAATTATGTGGCGGGACGCATGTGGATCGCTCAGGAGACATCGGTTCTTTTAAGATCGTGGGTGAAACAGGGGTTGCTGCAGGCGTTCGGCGTATTGAAGCAATGACGGGTGAGGCGGCACTAAATTGGTCTGAAACCAGAAATAAAACCTTGAGTAGTATTGCCGAAGTCGTCAAGAGTACACCCGAAAAATCATTCGATAAAGTTTGTCAATTAATTGAGAAAAGTCGTCAATTTGAGAAAGAGTTAGAAAAGTTAAAGTTGAAATTAGTACAAGCCTCACAGGGTGAGTTGAGTGCCCAGGCAGTTGAAATAGAGGGTTTAAAGGTTTTAGCTGTTCAGTTAGATAATGTGGATGCGAAAGGGATGCGCGATGTTTTGGATCAACTAAAAAATAAGTTAGGGAGTTCCGCAATTATTTTGGCTGTCGTTAATGCAGAGAAAGTTAGTTTGATAGCCGGTGTGAGTAAAGATCAGATTGGCCGTATTAAAGCCGGTGATCTTGTGAATCATGTCGCGGCTCAAGTGGGTGGAAAAGGAGGGGGCAGACCAGAGATGGCGCAAGCGGGGGGTAATGATCCTAAAGGTCTAAAACAAGCATTAGCGAATGTTCCTGAATGGATTCGTGGTCAAATCAGTAGTTAAAAGTGAGTTAAAATAAGTATGGCGAGATATGTTTTTAAATTTGGTGGCACTTCGGTAGGGGACGCTAAGCGGATTAAGAGTGTTGCTGAAAAAGTAAAACAGGCGCATTCTGAAGGTCACGAGATTATAGTTGTGGTTTCAGCGATGAGTGGTGAAACCAATCGGCTCACTGCCTTGGCCGGTGGTTTGTTAGTCAAACCCAACCCGCGTGAAATGGACGTGTTGTTATCGACAGGCGAGCAGGTGACTATTGCATTGCTGAGCATGGCGCTGGGTGCTTTAGGATGCCCTGCAGAGTCTTTTACCGGTGGCCAGGTCGAAATTTTAACGGACTCGGTTCACAGTAAAGCAAGAATAAAAGATATTGGTGTAGCAGCCATACAAAACTGTCTGAAGAGTGGAAAAGTTGCTGTTGTTGCTGGCTTTCAGGGTGTTAATGAACAGGGGCATATAACAACCTTAGGGCGTGGCGGTTCAGATACGACAGCTGTTGCTTTAGCTGCGAAACTGAAGGCGTCTGAATGTTATATTTATACCGATGTGGATGGTGTGTATACCACAGACCCTCGTGTTGAGCCGACAGCACGAAAAATGGATTCGATTACTTTTGAGGAAATGCTTGAAATGGCTAGTTTAGGCTCAAAAGTTTTGCAAATTAGAGCGGTTGAGTTTGCAGGAAAATATAATGTGCCTTTGAGAGTATTGTCTACTTTTTCTGAGGGTAATGGAACGTTAATAACTTATGAGGATGATGGCATGGAACGGGCATTAATTTCCGGTATTGCATTTAATCGTGATGAGGCTAAGTTGACCATCAACGGGGTGCCAGATTTACCCGGTGTTGCGTCAAAAATAGTGGGTCCGATAGCGGCTAATAATATTGAAATTGATATGATCATTCAGAATATAGCGGATGATGAAACCACCGATTTCACTTTTACAGTTCATCGGAATGATTATCATAAGGCAGTGGCTCTTCTGGAGGAGATTAAAACATCGTTGTCCGCAAAGAAGGTTTCAGGTGATGATACCATTGTAAAGGTCTCGTTAGTCGGTGTCGGAATGCGATCTCATTCGGGTATAGCGAGTAAAATGTTTGATGTTTTGGCATCAGAGGGTATTAATATAAAAATGATCTCAACATCAGAAATAAAGATTTCGGTTGTTATCGATGAGAAGCACCTTGAGGCAGCCGTACGTGCGCTACATAAATCTTTTGAATTAGCGGGGCGACCGGTACTTTGATGATTTCTTTTCTGATTAAAAGATGGTAGAATTCTTTGCCTTAATGTGGGTGTAACTTTAGGAGGGTGGCCGTGTTAATATTGACTCGCCGTATTGGAGAGACATTGATGATAGGTGATGAAGTCAAGGTTACTGTCTTAGGTGTAAAGGGTAATCAAGTTAGAATTGGTGTTGATGCACCCAGAGATGTATCGGTTCATAGAGAAGAGATCTATGACCGCATTAAAGAAGAAAAGCAACAAAAAAAACCAGAATAAATATCATTTTTAAACTGGAGAGATGGCCGAGCGGCTGAAGGCGCTCCCCTGCTAAGGGAGTATGGGTTTTAAAGCCCATCGAGGGTTCGAATCCCTCTCTCTCCGCCATATTACTCAAATAAATACTGTAAAATCAATAGCTTGGCATTTATCTGTGTCAGCCAGTCCCCCAATTGGCCCCCAAAATTTTAACGCGTTAACGCTTAATTTAACCATTACACGCCCTCTTTGAGAGTTTACCGCACCGGGCTATATTCAATTCATAAACTTTATTACAAATCCAAACAACCCTCTGTTAATAACCTGGTGGCTAAGCTCGTGGTCAACTTGTCTGTCCACAGCTTAGGCCCGGTTATTAATAGAATCGACTCGGGTGCAGGGACGCACAGTAGCAAGCCATGGAAGGCGTCTTAGCGCTTAGCGCATGGAGAAGAGCCCTTAATATTGATAGCGTGAGTACCTTGTACTTTGCGCTAATAGGATGGAAAGTGTGTCGAGTGCGGGCCTTGATCGAGGCGCTAAGGCTTTGAACAGCGAGCTGAGCGCTGGCTTTATAGCCTAGTAATTTCTAAGGGTGGCCCCTTAAAAACATACTAGGCCCCGGGGGAGGGGCGCTTAGGATTAGGGTTGGGCTATGGGGACGATGGCTGCCTCGCGGTTGAACCGTTTTCAGATTAAACAGCCCCAACAGCCCCATAGAACGGGGCTTTACCGCATTAATGGCTAATAAACACAACTGGATTTTATGGTATAATACCTGCCATCAATCCTTAAAACATCGGACTCCGATCATCCTTGATCCGTATTCTTTGTCAGGGGATTTAGCCTCCTTCGTGGACGCTTTAGACACGCAAGTGATTGTAAATTTTTCTCAATCTTATGAGGACATTTACAATGTCGAAGAATAACTCAACAGCAAAGGCTCTGGGTCAGAGGACCTTAATTCGCCCATCTGAAATTCAAGCCGTTTACGGCGTTTCTCGTTCATCCGCTTATCTATGGATGAACCAAGGGAACTTTCCGGAATTAGTCCATTTGTCACCCCGTTGTCGAGCTTGGCGTAAAGCCGATCTGGATGCGCATTTTGGTCTAACAATAGATAAATAAAAACCACAACTGATTGGGGTAAATCAGCTGTGGTTTATGGTTTCTTTACAGATCTATTATACCATTTTTACGCTG
>LWDU01031940.1_pt1 | contig 15777 bp, 10 predicted proteins | sample 727161 | NCBI WGS metagenome assembly LWDU01 (sample SAMN04566230, study PRJNA314399) | hydrothermal vent metagenome | isolation source: deep sea hydrothermal plume seawater | place: Mexico: Gulf of California, Guaymas Basin | collected 2004-07-11 | reverse complement strand
AATCAAAGTCACCAGTCGCAAGGTCCAGAGGATTCCTTGTTACTGGGTATTGCTTCGAATTACTCGCCGAAACATCCAGCACTGCCAACGAAGTTGACAATACCATCAGTGCGACTAGTGCGACGGCTTTGACCCGTGCCTTGTTCATATTCAGTTCAAAGGTATGGCTCGACATACAAGACCAACCGACTTTGGGCTTTCTTATTACCCCTTTCGTGCGCGTGTGTGAAAAATGCTATACCAATTGTCACGCAGTACAACGATTATTGTTTCTGAGTGTTAGTTCCCCAGCCCACCGCATAATCAACACAAAATTAGTTGATATAATGGCAATCATTTATTCCAGAAATAGTATTATTTTTGCATCTTCAAACTGCGTCAAGCCACGTTGGAGAAGGACCAAAACCCTCTCTAGTCCCACCGTAAATCTTGACAAGTTTTCCTAACTGATACTGTGTCTCAAGCCAGCCACCCACAAGTTCATCGTCTAAATCATGACGTCCGTGAATTGTTTCAACAATCACGTCAACAGGAAGTCCCATCACACCAAATCTGCGAACTGCAATTCGTAGTGCCTCGCGTAGCCATCCTTCCGCTATTGGCTCGGTCGAGGGTGAACCTTGTGGTGGTTTTGGTGCTTCGTCATACTCATCAAGAATTGCCCTCAAATCACCAACGCTTGGAGACTCCTCTTTGTAGATTCCAAGTTTCGCCATCTCTTCTTCTATATTCAGTTCACCTATTGTTCTGCGTACGGTCAACACACTCTCAGGATTTGGAGTGGGGCCTGGAAGTGGTTTACTGACGCTTCGGGTTGATGAAGATGAAGTCATAATTGGATCGCCGTCTGAACCTATGCTAAGTCTCTCTAGTAATCCGATGTCGTCGAGGCCAATTTTCCCTCGCCAAGACTCAACCCAATCCATTTCTCCCTCAATAAGAATCACGATGCCATCATCTGGCGACCGGAACCGGTAGCAGGAGCGTATTTCGTCTACCACGACCTATAGCGGATAGAGGTGGTTCTTGAACCAACCGTTAAAATAACACGAAATCAATCATCATTTGCTCATTTGGTTTCAAGCAAGCCGGTGAAATTTACCGCCTTCTTCTTGTTGCCATCGAGACCCATCTGGGTGCTCGTATACAGTAACCCCATCGGTCACCTGATATTCCCCACCACTGGGTAGATTTAGATATGAATCAAGAATCTCTGTCTCACCTTCCGAGATAACATGGTCCACAATGGGATTGAGTTCTGGACTGACAGGAGTTAGTTCCGTTGGTTCATCCTGCTCTGCTACAATTGAAGGATGAATAGTTTCCAATTCTGCAGATTCTTCCGAGGTCCTCATTTTATCATTGAATAGCGAATCCTCATTGACTTCTAGAATCTCTGGCTCTCTTCTATCGCGCATTGCAAACATTATACTGATTGCACCAATCCCGACCAAAATCAAAACGAATGCTGAAATCATCCAATTAAACGGTGTTTTCCCTGCAACCTCTGCTGTTGTGCCATCTTCTCCTTCTAGCTGATTATCACTAACAATCTCATCTGCGACAAAACGTGGTGACAACATTACTACAGTAGTATCCCAGCCTCCAATTGATGTGTTAGCAGATTCACCAACCTGTTCAAATTCTAACAAAAGTGGGAATATTCCCGACGTTTCATCACTCTCTTCTGCAGTACAATCAAATTCTGCCCGTCCAGCGGGAGATATCTCAAACACTGTTGACGTGCATTCAAACGGATCAAAAGACGAATTGGGAGAAAGGTGAACAAATCCATTAGCATCACCACTATTTGTAACTGTACATTTGATAAAGTGCGTTGATGAAGAAAAATTTCCTATTTTCCCATTGTATGCAATACTTGGCAATGTAAGTTCCTCATCATAGTTACTACACGAGATGTGCCATTCCGGTGCCGGTGGTGGCGTTGCAAAAACTTCCAAAGATGCTGTCTGTGAAGTGACTTGCCAATCAGAAGTTGAAAGAACCATGGAAATGGTATGCGTTCCAATTGTTGGGATTGTGACGGTGTAAGTTCCTGCTCCGCCAGTTGGATTAATCACTTCAATTAATTCTCCATTTAGGAATATTTCAAGTTCCATTGAACAATCGATTGAACATATCGCATCATATGCGATATCAAAAGACCCCGGATGCAAAACGGTAGGTACTGGTGACTGAATTATCAATGACAAAATGCCATCAGCCGGAAGCAGTGACATGGTTGCATCGGGGCCTGGCACTTCATCATCAGCGATGTTACCAAACTCATCAATCACTTGCATTTCAAATTCGTACACCCCTGGTGAAAGTGTAGTCAAATCTTGTGTATAATTTGCCTCTATACTGAAGTATCTAGTATCTAATTTGCCATTTATCCCATGCAACATTTCAGTTGCAATGGAACGGTGCCCAGCATCTGTGAAATCATCATTGCCATCAATCCACTCCGGGTGCTCTGGGCCGTCATCAGATAGTGGAATTAAAGTCACCCAAGGTCTTGATGAGGCTATTTCCGTGATAATCTTGCTCTTTTCAGTAATAGTCTGGAACTCTCCATATTGGTAGCAACCAGCTGGCCCCGAACCAATGTGGCAGATATAATCAGGATCAATTTCCATAACTCCAATAAAGATTTGAGCACCAGTCGGCGCAAGAGCATCAAGCAATGTTGGATAAGATGATTGCCAAATACTAGTTGATGAGGATTTGTAGTCACGGATTGGAATTATTGTAATAATATCTGGATTTGCAGCCTTAATATCATACTGTTTAGAGAGGAAAGTCGTAACTGAACCCCATGAATCTGAGATATTCGTCAGAGTTAGTCCCGGCCAAGTTTGGTTTAATCCTTCAAATATAATTCCAGTTGTACTGTTATTAGCACTAGAGGCACCAATCCCCATTGTTTCTTCTGAACCAAGAGCAACATAGGAAGAAATGTTGAGTGGGTCGTTCATTACAGGGTCAGATAGTGGAATAGACATAGAAAAACCATCGGGGCCATTGATTTCTAAACTTGCAGTTGAGTTGTCACGAGAGGTGGCTAGCCATTGGCCAGATACTTCCCAAGAAAGGCTTGAATTATCTTCACTTACAACAGTTAATTGACCTTCATCTGGCGAGGTTGTATCAATAACATGGACTTTATCAATCACCGCTGATGACCAGTTTTCTTCATTCAAATTAATATCTATAACTCTGAATCTGATATCCCACCAACCAAGTTCAGCAGTGGAAAGGGAAATTGAACCATCATAAACTTTTGATATATCATGCCAATACAAAGGAACCACGAAATCATCACCAGTATCAGTTGGATTGATGATATGAACAAACATGTTGAGATCTGACCGATCTTGAACTGCAGACGCTTGGAATACCAATTCAACCCCTGGCTGCGTCTCACATACCGCGACAATGACTCGCTCGCAGCCACCCACTGTCATTAACTCGAAATCGGGGAAGACCGGCCTTAGAATCAATGTCTCGTACCACGCACCAACTCCAGACGGTGTGCGTGAGTTTCCTGCAGCATCAGTCATCCATAGCCATAATGCCATCGAATCACCATACTCCGCAGAATGTTGAGATGTATCATAAAATGTAATGTAGTTATTGTGAAGAGTATCCCAACCCATGAATGAAAGTGAGGCGGGAGGCCATGAAGAGATGCTGCCGAGCCCTTGCAAATGCCACTCAATCGTGGCATCTGATTCATTGCCCAATACACTAACACGAATCTCAATCAAATCCCCAACTCTAGCCTCAGTGACTTCTTGCCCGTCCACATAGAAGGTGATACCACTAACTTCCGGCAAAATATCGTCTATGAAGTTGACCGAGAGTGCGTCTAAAACAATCTCATGTGAATCTAATGTGATGCCTTGGCTCATTACTGGGAATGTACTGAAAGTTGCTTCAGCCCACCTCCCACCAGTCCTATTCACATGGTCATTTAGTGCTGTTACAATAGTTCCATTCGCCCCTAATGTTTCAGTTAATTCATAGGGTACGATAACGAATGAACTAGCGAAATTACCCATGTACGAGCCTTGTGCTGAACAATCTAATTCTAAATTACCCCACGCTATTCCGGCTGGCCCATTAGTGCCGGATAAATTATTTTTCCAATTCGTTTGTAACAGTGAATTATTCAATTCAATGGTCATACCCATTGCAGGGAATTGACTACTGTTGATTGATAGAATAGTATTGCCTGCGAGTGAGATCGTAATATTTGAATCAACATTGAAAGTTGGTGGAATAATATGTATCCATCCAGAACCAATTGGAGTGGCGTTGGTTGGAACAAATATTTGAAAAGTTGTCGGACCACCAAATTGGCTGAAAAGTGGGTTGGAATCCCTAACAACCCCTAGATTATGTGGGAAATACCAGAACGGTGCACCACCCGTCGTGTTAGATATTGATAGTCTAAAATCATCTATTGAATACCAGTTTGACAAATCTAAATCAATGGAATTAATTCTGGGAGTTGTAGTATTATTGGTTGTTGATAGCCAAAAATTGAATTGAATCAGAGAGAATGCAGGAAGTTCCTCAAAAGTAAGATTGAACGAGTCCCACTGTGACCAAGATGAGCCATCTACTGAATATCGATAAGTAGCTACAATTGAGGTGTTAGCAGGTTGGCTATTGGGTATCCTAACTACCCCATGAACATTGATTAATCCCTGTCTGCCTAGGATTGGGCTGGTGTAATTCCCATTGTAGATATAGACGAGTGAACCGGACCATCCAGCGAATGTCCCTGTAAACGAGTAACCAGTGTTGCCATTGTTTCCCACTGTCCCGCGTGAGCCAGTGCCATATGGGGCGCCGCCAGCACCTCCCCTACCTGGATTAACGCTAGTTGCCCCATTATTATTCAGATTATTAGCAGTGGTTGCTAGCAAGATAATTCCGCCAGCTCCACCTCCGCCACCGTGGCCTCCATCATACATGAATAAGCAAGGATTACCTGGCGCACAGGAGCCATCCTCACCATCACCACCATCACCACCTTCAGCAGTTAACACAGCGTTAGGTCCGATGTAGACGCTATTTGCCATGAGGGAAATTGAACCGCCACTTCCTCCACCTGCTCCACTGCCTCCTGGACCGCTGCCACCTGGAGGTGTAGCACCATCATCACCACGTCCACCGTTTGCAGAAATAGAACCGTTCATGTAGATAACGCGGGCATATAATTCAATGACACCGCCACCGTAACCGCCATTCGCGTCATTGGCTACTTGGCCATTTGGATTGATATAAGTGACATTACCACCTGACGAACCTGGTTCTGAACCATTACCATAGGTAGTCCCACCTGCACCACCATTTGTGCCGCCACCTGAGCCACCACTAGTGCCGTGACTTCCACCACCTGCGCCTGGGCTTTTTCCATTTGATGCGCGCGCTGTAGAACCGCCTACACCCCAATTACCAACCACTAATTCATCAGCAACTATTGAAGTCCCTAACTCAATTTTGATTACATTAGCGTATATGCGTAATGGACCCCCAGATACTGAAATCTCACCACAACTTACAATCCCACATAACAAGTGTAGGGTATCATAAGAATGATTTCCACTCATTGTCACCGAACTAGATATTACAGTATTATTTGTCCCTGAATTTGGCACACTTCCTCCACTTGAAGTGTTTAATCGGAGTTGCCTATTAGCGTCAACAGTTGTCCCAATCATGGTAGAATTAGGAGCAAGAGCGCTCATTTGATTGGTTGTGTTTGACCACTCCTGCAAACCAGAAACCGTGAGATTAAGACTGGCTCCATTAATCCGCTGACCTGGTCGGTGAGTCAATCCTGCTGTCTCATTGAGGGCAGGATGTAAAACCACACTAGAATTACCATTTGAAAAAGTGGAGGAAGATGCCCGGTGCCATGGATATACTAAATTTTGAGTATTGTTAAACACAGTTGCTGAAGCGGCTTCTTGCAATTCAAGAATGCGTGATGAACTAAGGCCTGACGGCCCATTCAAGCCAACTGGGTTTGACCCTGAAATAGTTGCATAAACCACACAAGATGTTAGGTAACTACCGGATAACGAGGGATGGCTTCCGTCTGATGAATAGAGGTTGTCAAACAAAGTTCCTGAGTTCTCAGGCGTCCCACCTGATGCCACAATTTCATCATAAATATGCTTGAAAGCTAATCCTGCTGGAGCTAGCCACACAGGACGACTGGCTGTGCTGACATTTTCTGCATATAGCCGATAACCAGAATCCAAATTCGCCTGCATTGTCAAAAAGTCTGGATTGCGCCACTGATTGTCTTGGTCGCCATTTCTCCGACCCCAAGTCATTAGGAGAACCGTTTCTGCACCATTATCCTCAATCATTTCATTGAGAACGACTGCACCTGACAAACTATCCTGCCAATATTGGGAAGTGGTGGGGAAACTGGGTACTTGGCTTTGATCTTGTAACACTATCCAATCGTAGTTTCCATTGTTGAGAGTAGTATTCCACTGGTGGCCAGATGTTTGAACTCTGCTTGAGTGGTCGGCTAGATTCAAACCACCTGCGGCTAATCTGTCAACATTTGAATTAGCAAAATAATTTGTTAACAATGATTCTGTCAATGATTCAAGATTATTCGCTTGAGTGTAGGAATTTCCTAACATCAATACTTCCATTGAGTTCGGACTAGAACTCAACACCGATTCGTCATCATGTAAGTTTGGATTGTTAGCGATAGCAAAATGAATGCCTACTGTACTCACTAATAGAAGGATGACGAGGATAAAAGAATGCCTTACCTGCCTCTGGGTCATAGACCCAACATTCAACACTCACCTATACCGATTGCGATTACCCGTCTAAGGATAATCGCCGTTAAAAAATTAAAAGGTAGGGGACTACTGCTTTCGTTCCCCCAAAATATAGTGCTGTTATTATTTAGTTACTGCAAGATTTCGCAGCACTGTTTGAAGAATGCCACCATTGTTGTAATATTCTACTTCAACAGGTGTATCAAGCCTCACTATTGCATCAAAATTGAAACTAGTCCCATCTCCCTTGTGAGCTGTCACTACCATGGTACTCATCGGCACCATTTCCCCATGGGCTGGTATGTCAAATTTCTCACTCCCATCCAACCCTAAACTATCTGGGTCTTGCCCTTCTAAGAAGGTCAGAGGCAGTACACCCATGCCGACCAAGTTGGAACGGTGGATTCTCTCAAATGATGTGGCAATAACTGCCTTCACACCGAGTAATAATGTACCTTTCGCAGCCCAATCCCTACTACTACCAGTGCCGTACTGCGAGCCTGCAAGTACTACTAATGGTGTCCCATTCTCTTGGTAACGCATGCTAGCTTCAAACACTGAAGTAACATCTCCAGTTGGAAAGAAAGTTGTGAATCCCCCCTCAGTTCCTGGTGCAATTTTATTTCTAATCCGGACATTAGCAAATGTACCGCGCATCATCACTTCGTGATTACCGCGCCGGCTTCCAAACGAGTTGAAATGGCGCGGCTTCACACCATTTTCAATTAGGTATTGACCGGCTGGACCAGTATGGGGAAATGCCCCCGCAGGAGAAATATGATCTGTCGTTGTCGAGTCCCCTAACATCAGTAAAACATGAGCACCAATTATTGGTTTTATTTCATCTAATTCAAGTGAAATACCTTCAAAGAATGAAGGTAATCGAATATAGGTTGAATCATCATCCCAAGGATACAAGTCACTTGGTGATGAAGGAATTGCATTCCATCGCGGCTCGTTGGTTGCATCGGCGTAACGTTTGCGGAACATCTCAGGGCTAATTGAGGCGGCTACCGTAGCCTGGATGTCCTCATCTGAGGGCCAAATATCGGCTAAGAAAACATCGTTCCCGTTGGAATCTTGGCCTATTACATCATTCTGAATGTCAATATTTAGAGTCCCAGCTAATGCATATGCTACAACTAAAGGTGGACTTCCAAGATAACTGCCTTTTACCTTTTGATGAACTCTTCCTTCGAAATTTCGGTTACCAGAAATTACACTTCCAACGATCAAATCTCCTGCATCAATTGCTGACTCGATGTTCTCCGCCAATGGTCCTGAATTACCGATGCAAGTGGTACACCCATAGCCTACATTATTGAAACCAAGAGCTGACAAATCTTCACTAAGACCTGCAGCATCATAATACTCTGTTACGACCCTGCTCCCGGGTGCTAAACTTGGTTTAACCCACGGCTTAATCGTCATACCAAGGGCACGCGCGTTGCGCGCAACTAACCCTGCAGCAAGCATTACAGATGGATTGGAAGTGTTAGTACAAGATGTGATTGCGGCGATAACCACATCGCCATGAGTCAAACAGTAATCTTCCCCTTCAACCTGAATTTTTAACGACGCTGCATCAGCACCAAGCCCGTGACCTTGGTGGCCAAGAGGAGCGGTCAAACTACCAATCCAATGCGCTTTCATATCTGATAGATTGACTCGGTCTTGAGGCCTTTTTGGACCTGCTAGAGACGGCTCAACAGTAGACAAATCAAGTGAAAGTGTAGAAGTAAATTTTGGATTTGCTGAATCAGGATTCAAAAACATCCCTTGAGCTTTCAAGTATCGCTTCACATTTTCAACATGAGTTTCATCCCGACCTGAAAGTCGCATGTACTCAAGTGTTGTTTCATCAACTGGGAAAAATCCGCATGTTGCCCCGTATTCAGGCGCCATATTAGCAATTGTAGCTCGGTCTGGAAGAGTAATGTTGGCAAGACCACCACCAAAAAATTCTACGAATTTACTAACAACCCCGTACTCACGAAGTATCTCAACAATACGCAAAGTCATGTCAGTAGCGGTCACACCTGACTGCAAACTTCCTGTCAACTCAAAACCAACTACTTCTGGTAATAGCATGTAAATCGGCTGTCCAAGCATCACAGCCTCAGCCTCAATTCCACCAACACCCCAACCTAAAACACCCAAACCATTGATCATGGTCGTGTGCGAGTCAGTGCCCACCAGTGAATCGTTTAACCAAACACCATCCTCTTCTCGGGCGACACTTGCTAGCCACTCTAGGTTTACCTGATGGACAATCCCTCTCCCAGGTGGAACAGCGCGGAAATTATCCAAACTTTGCTGCCCCCATTTGAGAAATTGATAGCGTTCCATGTTGCGCTCATATTCAATCTCTAAGTTACGTTCGCGCGCATCTGGAATAAGACCTGAATAATCAACCTGCACTGAGTGGTCAATGACTAGGTCTACTGGAACTTGTGGATTGACTTTTTTGGGGTCCCCACCTAATTCTACCATTCCATCGCGCAGCGCGGCGATATCAACAACTGCTGGGACACCGGTGAAATCTTGTAGAATTACTCGGCTTGGCATAAATGGAATTTCGGCTGGAGTCATTGTTGGATTCCAATTTGCAATCCTCTCTACATCAGCATCAGTTACTAGAAATCCATCGGCATTTCGCAATGCCGCCTCAAGTAATACTCTGATAGAATATGGAAGGTCAGAAAGTGAAACACCCCAATCAGCTTCTTTTGCTGGTAAAGAGTAGAACTGACCTAGAGTCCCATCACTCATTTCGAACTCGCTGACTTCGCTCATTCTTTTCCCCAATTAAACGGGGCAGGGGTGGCCCCCTTCAATATAGCCTATGAGCCACTTCAAATTTCGTTCTAAGAACCAACCAATTATGGGATGATTAGGTGCATGTAAGCCATGTTACCATCTATCTCAATGCTGTGAATGTAAGGTGGGTTCAGTGGTTTGTCGTCACCACCACCAATTGTTGGAACTAAACTGATTTTATCAACCAATTCAATCCCACCAATGCCACTACCCAAGTAAGTGCTATCATCAGTAACCAATCCAAAGATTGTGTGTGCCCCATTAAGATGTGAAGGTGTTGAATCTTTGTCAACAATGTAGAATTGACTACCACCAGTATTTGGACCTGAGTTTGCCATTGAGAGGGCACCAGGCACATGACAAGTCCCCACCCATTGCCCTGAACCTTCTGATGTTTCAGCACAATCAAATTCATCAGGTATTGTCCAAGTTGTAATGTCGTTTTGGTCACCTTGGCCATACCAGATTGCAGAATAGCCCCCTGAGCCAGCCCCGCCCCCTGTCAATGGATAAGCACCATTCTCAATATCACCGCCTTGAACCATAAAACCATCAATTACACGATGGAATGCAATGCCATCGTATCTGCCATTACGGGCATGGTCTTTGAATGAATCAACCGTTTTTGGCGCTGCTTGAGAGTCTAACTCAATTACAAGGGTTGCATCCCAATCTGATGATTCTTCTGAAGTAAAGTGTAGTGCTGCCTTGATTTCAGGCATGTACTTGATGCTAGACAATAGGAGCATCCCAACCAACATAATTGATAACAAGCCGTAGATTGTCGGGGTACCATCATCAATTAATTTTGGCAGGCTAGATGTTCTAATACCTAAACCATCCATTTTTGCCTGTAAGGCGTTAGAAGCGCGACGGGCATCACGGTGCTTTGGATCCTTCTTCAGTGCACTTTGGTAAGCTTTGCTTGCTTCCCGCAACATTTTGCGGTTTACTGGTGAACTGCCATCTGCCAATGCTTGTTTTGCATCACCGACTAAAGTCCATGTGTTTGCGTGGTTGGCTTTGTCACCATGTTCTGACCAAGATGCCCTCAATGTTTTCAAGGCATCATCATGTTCACCAGCGTCTATTTGCTTCTCAGCAGTCTCCCACGCCTCCTTCAATCCACTCGGAATCATGAACCGCCGACAAGCGTCTCATTGATGAATCACTCGCTCCCGCGAAAAGAGGTAAATGTTTGGTAATATGGAGGGAAAGGCATTCAATGTGTTGAATTACTACTGACATGAATCTACATTTCTTGATTCATCGAATGTAATCGATTCATTGGCGAATAGCACTAAAAATAGAAGGAAAATATGAAGAGGCTCATGCTACGCCCAAAGTCGCAAGGGAGAGGTTGCTGTCCGTAGGACAAACCCAAAAAGGGGACTCAGAACAAGATGGAAACCATCGTCAACGACTTCACATTCAATATCGCTACAGCGAATGGGACGGGGTCCCAATCGGCTAATCTAATTCTACTCCAATCCATGTTTAAGATGGGAGTGCCAGTTAGTGGGAAGAACCTATTTCCTTCAAACATCTCAGGACTTCCAACATGGTACATCATCCGTGTTTCTGATGCTGGCTATCAAGCACCTGGTGACCGTACACATATCCAAGTTTTGATGAACAAAGCAACATGGGACAATGATATTGCATCTCTTGAATCTGGAACCGTGGTAATCTACAACTCAGATGTCAAGTTGCCAGTTGAAAGGGATGACTTAATTCTCTATCCAATTCCAATGACAACCATTGCTCGCGGATTGAATCCAAAGTTGGCTCGTATGATTGCAAATATGGTCTATGTAGGAGTTATTGCTGAATTAATTGGACTTGATAGCACAATTCTAGACAACGCTGTAAACAAACAATTCAATGGCAAAGCAAAGGCGATTGAGTTGAATGCGACTGCCATCACCCTTGGCCGAGAATATGTTGTTGAAAATTTTGAACAAATATGCCCATACGCCCTTGAAGCAAGGGAGGTAAACCCTGAGTCTTTCATTATTGATGGAAACGAAGCGGTTGCTCTTGGCTCGTTATTTGGCGGAGTTACAATGCTGTCATGGTATCCAATCACACCATCCACATCTATCGCTGAAGGAATAATCTCCCACCTCCCAAGACTACGTAGTGATGACAATGAACAACTCACTTGTGCTGTCATCCAAAGTGAAGATGAATTAGCCGCTGCTGGAATGGTAGTTGGTGCTGGCTGGGCTGGTGGCCGTGCTATGACTTGCACATCAGGGCCAGGGATTTCATTGATGTCAGAATTCGTTGGGCTAGCTTATTTCTCCGAAGTACCCGGGGTAATTTGGGATGTTAATCGTGTAGGCCCTTCAACTGGCTTACCTACTAGAACTCAGCAAGGTGACCTCTCTATGCTCTATGAAGTAGGACATGGAGACACAAAACATCTCGTGTTAATACCGGGCACCATAGAGGAGTGTTTCGAGTTTGGATGGCGTGCATTTGACTTGGCAGAGAGATTTCAAACCATTGTCTTTGGATTCTCAGACCTTGACCTTGGAATGAACCACTGGATCTGCAATGGTTTTGACTACCCAGAAAAAATGGACCGGGGCAAAGTCTTGCACTCACAAGAAGAAATTGACGCTATTGAAAATTTTGGCCGTTACCGTGATGTTGATGGCGATGGAATCTGTTACAGAACTTTACCCGGGAGTGGGCTTGAACCAATACTCTATCGCGGAACCGGTCATGATGAAGATGCAGTATACTCTGAAGACCCGGAGGTTTATGTTGCCAACATGGCGAGATTAAAGAGAAAGATTGACGGGGCTAGAACTGTTCTTCCTCAACCAATTCTTAGAGAAGAGCCCGAGATGCAAGTAGGGATTATTTACTACGGCTCAATGGAAAATACCATTCAAGAAATTGATGATATTTTGGAAGCAACAGGCCTGAAGGTTAGTCAGTGTAGGTTACGCTCCCTGCCTATCTCACCCGTTGTTGAAGAGTTTGTGGCCAACCATGAACAAATAATTGTGTTAGAAGTTAACCGTGATGGTCAATTGTACGGCATACTGCGCAAGGAATTACCAATTAAATTGGTGCCACGTGTGCATAGCGTCGCCTTCTCTGATGGACTACCCCCAAGGGCAAGAAAATATTCTGAAATGATTCGGGAAAAGTTACTAGAGGTGATGTCTTGAAGTTGAATATTATTGATTTACCCAAGGATGACTACAAGGGTGGGCCATCTTCACTTTGTCCTGGTTGTGGGCACGATCAAATTTCCAATGTTGTAATCACAGCAGCGTGGGAAAATGGCATTCAACCCGACAGAATTGCTAAGATGAGTGGTATTGGCTGTTCATCAAAGACACCGGCATACTTCCTCGGTAAATCACATGGATTCAATACACTTCACGGTAGAATGCCGTCAGTAACAACTGGAGCAAATGTAACCAACAAAGATTTGCATTACATAGGCGTTTCAGGGGATGGGGATACTGCAAGTATTGGAATTGGACAATTCATCCATGCAATACGCCGAAATCTAAACATGGTTTACATCATTGAAAATAACGGTGTTTACGGACTGACAAAAGGTCAATATTCAGCTACTGTTGAAAAGGGCTCTCAGAAAAGAAAAGCAGAAGCAAATGAGAGTCCACCAATAGATTTGTGCGCGATGGCAATCAATCTTGGATGCACATTCGTCGCTCGTTCATTCTCCGGCTCAAAGAAGCAATTAACATCTCTAATGAGGGCGGCTATGAGTCACCGAGGAACCGCGATAATTGATGTGATTTCACCGTGTGTAACCTTCAGTAATAATGACGAATCTTTCCGTTCATATGGATATGTGAAAGATAACCAATCAGAACTCCATGCATACGACTACATCCCCACATTCCAACCAATTGCCGATGTTGAAGTCCCAGAAGGGGAATTCAAGGATATCACTCTGTTTGATGGCTCAACCCTCAGACTTGAAACCATTGGAGGAAACCATGACCCATCTGATGCGGTGGCTGCACTTTCGCAAATCCATCATGCTGAACAGGATCAAAGACATGTTACTGGACTCTTGTATTACAATCCAGAGCCTAAGACATTAGATGAGATGCTAAATCTTTCAGATACGCCACTTTCCGAACTGACAAATGAACAATTGCGACCAAGTGAAGAGGATTTGGCTTCATTACTTGGCGACTTACGTGCCTGAGTAGGGTTTGAAAGTGGATGGCCTCCGCTTACAACATATGGGACCAACTCTTACCATCGGCCATGCAACTACAAACGGAGAAGTTGCTTACACTTCTGAAGTGCCACAATTTGGTCTCGGAACTTTTCTGATGAAAGAAGAAGGGGAGTGCAAACAAGCGGTGCTTGCTGCCCTAAAGTTGGGTTACAAGCATATTGACACGGCAATGGCGTATGAAAATGAACACGAAGTTGGTGAAGCCATTGCAGAAGCGATTGAGGATGGAATCATCACACGCGAAGAATTATTTGTAACAACAAAACTTCGTCGCCCACATGCAGTTGGATTTGAGGCGGTGCAACAACGCTGTCAAGAATCATTAAAAAATCTTGGACTTGAGTATGTTGACCTATACTTGGTGCATGCACCACCAAAAGACCCCTACCATCGGAAACCGACATGGAAAGGCATGGAAGAGTGCTTGAAACAGGGCTGGACAAGGGCAATCGGAGTTTCAAATTACGGGGCTCATCACCTTGACAAAATGCGAAGTTACGCTACCTATATGCCCTCAGTCAACCAAATAGAGATTCACCCTTGGCTACAAAGAGATGCTCTACGCGCAGCCACCGAAGCGGTTGGTGCAACTGTAATGGCGTATTCACCCCTAGCAAGGGGAGACAAAGTTTTAGATGAAAAATTAGTAAAAATTTCACATGAAATAGGTTGTACACCAGCACAAGTAGCAATAAAATGGTGCATGGATATAGGTTGTATTACTATACCTAAATCAAGTAACGAAGGGCGGATTAAGGAAAATCTTGGTTGCCTCAAAGTTAAGTTAGACACCCAATTAGATGAGTTAAAAACTCTCGATGAACACTATGTTTCAGGGTGGGACCCGACTTCCGAAACCTGAGGTGAGGGCATGGAATGGTACTATTGGGCAGCAATTATTGTTGGTCTCATCATCATTTTACCTGATCCAATAGGTATGCTATTCGCCTGGCTTCTTGACCGATGGTTTAACGAATTTGAAGAAAAGGGAGCGGATGTTAGTCAAGACCGCTTAGCCAAATTACGTGAATCAGGTCATACTCGAGATTTCAGTGAAGAGAAATCTGAGAGAACACCCGATGAATAAAATCTCAGAAGCGATTAATTATCGGTTGGCTTGAAATAACTGAGGCTACTCGCAACCCTTACACACAGCCCCTTAGTGTAGAGGTCCATCATCTGTGACTCTGGATCATAGGACTCCAGTTCGAATCTGGAAGGGGCTACCAACCTATCATTCACTGTTGTGATTCTAAAGTCGATTAACGCCACACAACTTCAAGAGTCAATTGCCACTCGCAGTTACATGGCTCGCTTTCTGATGATTGCCGCTACTTCCGGCACTAACCGTGAACTTGCAGACACTTTTGCATCAACCGCGGCTGAAAAAGGGCATGATGCTGAGATTATTGATTTGGCTGAAATGGACCTTCCCATGTTTACCATAGCACGTACAAACGATCCTGAACAAGCGCCTGATATCTCTGACCTAGTCGACACAATGACACAAGCTGATGCTTGGGTTGTAATCGCTCCAGAGTACAATGGTTCGATGCCTCCGACCTTGAATAATGCCCTTGCTTGGTTGTCTAGAGATTGGCAAAACTTCCGCACAATGTGTACCGGAAAGCCAGTTGGCCTAGCCACCCATAGTGGAGGCGGGGGGGCACACGTCATCATGGCAATGCGACAACAATTTTCTTACATTGGAGCGGATGTTATCGGCCGTGCCTGTATGTCTGGCCGAGATAAAGATGCAAATCCTGAGACGATTGATGCCATGATTGATAATCTAGCGAGATGAACTAATTGGGTTCTGCAAGAACACCTAATGATTCGTAGAGACTTGGCCCACTTTCAAGATAACACATGATGCCTCTTCTGGTCCGA